>Ga0181568_10006230_pt1 | contig 10442 bp, 7 predicted proteins | sample 101ome_20_FD_133758 | JGI IMG/M metagenome (GOLD analysis project Ga0181568, IMG submission 133758) | Coastal salt marsh microbial communities from the Groves Creek Marsh, Skidaway Island, Georgia - 101404AT metaG (megahit assembly) | ecosystem: Environmental > Aquatic > Marine > Intertidal zone...
ATGACCTTGATAAAAAACTTGAATCTTTTTTGCCCCACAGGAATGGCTTTTATGTAGAACTGGGTGCAAACAACGGCTATGACCAATCAAACTCATATTATTTTGAACTTAAGAAAGGGTGGCGTGGCGTACTTGTTGAACCATTAATAAATAAATATAAAGAGTGTATTAATATTAGGAGTCAAAAAAATAAGGTACATAATAATGCTTGTGTACCTTTTGAGTTTAATGATAAATATGTTGAACTATATGACGCAAATTTGATGTCAGTGTCATTGATAGGAGGTGATTTGCCTAATATTGAAAATCACCTTGATCAAGCAAAGGATGTGATGCATGAAGTGCAAGCCATTGATAAGATACAAGTCAAAGCAAAGACGTTGAATAAAATTCTTATTGAAAGTAACGCTCCACATGAGATTGATTTTTTAAGTTTAGATGTTGAAGGTTCTGAAATACAGGTTCTCAAGGGCATCGATTACAGTATATTCAGATTTAAGTATATTTTGGTTGAAACTAGATCTTTTCATTTGATTTCATCTTTTTTAGAGAGTAATTCATATAAATATATTCAACAGCTTTCGGAACATGATTATTTATTTAAATTGGAAATTTGACTTAAATATTAATCAAAATTATTATTAACCCGTTGGATTTGCCCATGCTTGCATTAATGCTAAAAAGGGCGCTTAAGTGCGAAAAGTGAAAAAAAATTTAAAAAATTTCCCACCAAAAACAACAAGCAGTCTTTAGATTGTTAAATGTTGAATTAATTTAGTTAAAATCTAATTTAAATAAATTTATTTTTTTAAATTTACCGTTTACTTAGAAATTCAATAGAAATTATGAAAGAAAAAGTTAAATCATCAGCATCAGTTCGGCTAAAAAAATTATTAGAGTCAAATATTGTCCTTCTGGATGGTGCTATGGGGACAATGATACAGTCATATGATCTCCAAGAATCTGATTATAGAGGTACAAAATTTCTCGAGTGGCCTCAAGATCTTAAAGGTAATAATGATTTACTAAATATCACTAAACCTGAAATTATCGAGGAAATTCACACTCGATTTATAGAGGCAGGTGCAAGAATTATTGAAACAAATACATTTAATTCCAATAAACCATCTATGTCTGACTACTCGATGGAAGAGTTGGTCTACGATATAAATTTTGCAGGTGCACAAATAGCTCGTAAAATTGCAAATCACTACGCCCATAAGAATGACTGTGAAATTTTTGTTGCTGGAGCTCTTGGACCAACCAATAGAACATGTTCACTTAGCCCTGATGTAGAGGATCCTTCAAAAAGAAATATTGATTTCGATCAGCTAGTAGAAACATATACAGAAGCTACAACTGCCTTGTTAGATGGCGGGGTTGATCTTATTTTAATAGAAACAGTATTCGATACACTAAATGCAAAAGCAGCACTTTTTGCTGTTGAATCGGTGGCAATAGAAAGAAATATTGATATTCCAATAATGGTGTCTGGTACTATCACAGATGCATCAGGTAGAACGCTATCAGGTCAAACGACAGAAGCATTCTGGAATTCGATTAAGCATGCTTCTCTTCTTTCAGTAGGATTAAACTGCGCTCTTGGTGCCGCTGAATTAAGACCATTCTTAAAAAATCTTTCAGATATTGCAGATTGTTATGTCAGCGCTTACCCCAACGCAGGCATGCCAAATCAATTTGGAGAGTATGACCAAACTGCAGAAGAAATGGCAGTGATTATCTCTGAGTTTGCTAAAGAAGGATATTTGAATATTGTTGGTGGTTGCTGTGGAACAACACCGGAGCATATTGCACTAATTAAGAAAGCTGTTGCAAACATTAAACCAAGATTAATTAAGGAACCTAAAAAAGCCATGCTATTGAGCGGTCTAGAACCAGTTGAAATATTACCAGATGGACTTTTCATTAATATCGGGGAAAGAACAAATGTAACTGGTTCTGCAGCATTTAGAAAGTTGATTGAGTCTGATGATTATGAAGGGGCATTACAAGTTGCAAGACAGCAAGTTGAAAATGGAGCTCAAATAATTGATATAAATATGGATGAGGGCATGCTGGATTCCAAATCTGCAATGATTAAGTTTTTGAATCTGATTGCAGGTGAACCAGATATTTCTAGAGTGCCAATTATGATTGATTCCAGTAAATGGGAAATCATAGAGTCTGCTTTAAAATGTATACAAGGCAAGCCAATTGTAAATTCTATTTCTTTGAAAGAAGGCGAGGATGTATTTCTGTATCAAGCTAAGCTTATCAAAAGATATGGGGCAGCAGTTGTGGTAATGGCATTTGATGAAAAGGGCCAGGCCGACACCCTAAACAGAAAAGTAGATATATGTAAAAGAGCATATAAACTGCTTTTAGAAAAAGCTAATTTCGATCCATATGATATTATTTTTGATCCTAACGTCTTCGCTGTGGCAACTGGAATACAAGAACATAATGAATATGGTCTTGCATTCATAGAAGCCTGCTCTGAAATCAGAAAAAATTGTCCAGGTGTTTCTCTATCTGGCGGAATTTCAAATGTTTCATTTAGTTTTAGAGGCAACGATGCAATTCGAGAAGCAATGCACTCTGTTTTTTTATTTCATGCAATAAAAAATGGATTAAATATGGGCATTGTAAATGCTGGTCAACTTGCAATTTATGATGAGATTTCGGGTGAGCTTAAGGAGGCAGTTGAAGATGTAATCTTAAATAGAGCACCTGATGCTACAGAAAAACTTTTAAACCTAGCTACAAAATATAATCAAAATACTAAGAAAACGAAGAAGCAAGATAATAAAGATTGGAGAAACCTTAATGTAAAAGCAAGATTATCTCATTCGTTGGTGTCTGGCATTGATACACATATTATTGAAGATGTTGAAGAAGCACGACTAGAAGCAGAAAGACCTCTCAATGTGATTGAAGGTCCTTTAATGGATGGTATGAACAATGTTGGGGATCTTTTTGGGGCTGGGAAGATGTTTTTACCGCAAGTCATAAAATCAGCAAGGGTAATGAAAAAAGCCGTAGCACATCTTGTGCCATATATAGAAGCAGAAAAAGAGGGCGAAGCTTTAAAATCCAATGGGAAAATGGTGATAGCGACAGTAAAAGGCGATGTCCATGATATCGGAAAAAATATTGTTGGTGTAGTGCTGCAGTGTAATAATTTTGAGGTTATTGATCTTGGGGTAATGGTGCCAACAGAAAAAATTCTTGATGTTGCTGAAGAAGAAAATTGCGATTTTATCGGCTTATCAGGACTAATAACTCCATCTCTAGATGAAATGGTAGCGGTAGCAAAAGAAATGGAGAGGAGAGGCTTTAAAATTCCATTGTTGATTGGTGGAGCTACAACAAGTCCGGCTCACACATCTGTAAAAATTGACCCAGAGTACAGTGGTTCAGTAATCTATGTCAAAGATGCATCGAGGTCTGTTGGTGTAGCTCAAAGATTGATGAATGATCCAGAGAATTATGCGAAAGAACTAAATATTGCTCATGATTCAAAACGTGAAGCTTTAGCATCTAGGGCCAAATCACCTTTAAGATCATTTGCTAGCGCCCAGAAGTCTAAACCTAAGATAGATTTTTCCTTGAAGACTAAGCCTCCACTTCAACAAGGCAATATTCTTTTAGAGCCAAGCCTTGAAGAAATTTATCAATGTATCGACTGGATGCCATATTTCAATGCTTGGGAATTTAGTGGGAGGTTCCCAGACATTCTTAATGACCCTATAAAAGGCATAGAAGCAAAGAAGCTATGGGATGATACACAACTTATTTTAGAAAAATTAATGAGTGAAAAGTGGATTAAGCCAAAAGGAGTTATTGGTTTATTTCCTGCCAGATCAAATGGAGATGCAATTTTAGTAACTAAGAATATTGAAAAACAAGAGGAAATACTTCTTCATTGTCTAAGGCAGCAAAAATCAAGGGATGATCTTGATTCGTACTCATTAGCAGATTATGTCGATATTAAAGATGATTTCATTGGGGCATTCGCTGTAACAGCAGGACATGGAATAGAGGATTACATAAATAAATTTGAGTCTGATCTCGATGACTATAATGCAATTATTATAAAAGCATTGGCGGATCGTTTTGCAGAGGGATTTGCCGAGTTAGCACACAAAAAAGTAAGAACAGAATTTTGGGGTTATTCACCTGACGAAAACCTAAGCAATGACGATTTAATTAAAGAAAGATATCAAGGAATAAGGCCAGCACCCGGATATCCATCTTGTCCAGACCATAGACTTAAGAATGACATATGGAATTTATTGGACGTAGAGAATAATATTCAGTTAAGTCTTACAGATTCATTAGCAATGTGGCCTACTGCAAGTGTAAGTGGGCTTTATTTTTCACACCCACAAGCAAAATATTTTCAACTTGGCAGGATTGATAAGGATCAAGTTGAAAATTATTCGAAAGCACGTGGTGAAAGTATGGACGAGAATGAAAAATGGTTAGCACCGGTAATAGGATACTAGTGAGTCTAAAACAATTAATTTATTCTCTCTTTTTTTTAATTACTATTCTTCATGGATCTACTGATCGAGAGCAGTATGAAGAAATTCTTGTTTCAGCCTCGTTAATACCAATTAGCTTGAATGACTCTGCAAACTCAATTACTTTAATCACAGCGGATGATATAGATAATTTAGCAATTGCAAATCTAAGTGATTTATTGAGAGATCTTGCAGGTTTTTCAGTAAGCAGGAGCGGCGTCTTAGGAGCTCAGACTCAAATAAGAGTTAGGGGCTCTGAAGCAAATCATATTCTTGTTTTAATTGATGGCATTGAAGCCAATAATTCTGCTCAAAACGATGAATTTAATTGGGGAAATATTTCTGCTTCAGATATAGAACGTATAGAAGTCATTCGTGGCCCACAAAGCTCTATCTATGGCAGCGATGCTATGTCAGGCATCATCAACATAATTACAAAAACATCAAAAGAGAAAAACGAAGTCCAGGCTTTCACAGAATACGGTAGCTTTAATACAACAAATAATGGTTTAAGCATTGGGGTCAAAAATAAAAAATTTAATGCACGATTTGGTATTAGTGAGCTATCAACAGAAGGAGAAAATATTTCCCGTGAGGGCACTGAAAATGATGGATATGAAATTAGCAGCATGAATATTAAAGCAGAATGGGCTCCAAGCAAAAATCTTAATATTATACTCTCTGGTCACAAAAGATTTGGAATGAATGAATATGATTCTGATATTGATTTTGATCAGCTGGTAGATGACCAAAATAATCATGCAAAATTCAATAGCTCAACTACAGGAGTAAAAATGAACTACATAAACCATAAGATTAAGAATTTAAAGCATTCATTATTCCTCACGAAATCCGAAAATAAGAACGAAGATTATAATGATTACATTATTCAAAATGTAACTACTTCATTAAAGGATCAAATAAATTTTTTGAGTTCATATTTTTGGGAAAATTCGTCACAACGTTCCTCGTTGTTGTTAGAACATGAAAAGGAAGAGTTTACACAAAATGGCATAATATATGATTACGGAATCTATGGTATTTTTGATCCCAACCAGCAAAGAAAAAAATCTTCAAGTAGTTTAGCAATAGAGCATAGAGGAAATATAAATGAAAATATTTCCTATGCTGCAAGCGCTCGACATGATGAAAACTCTCAATTTAAAGATGGCAATACATCAAGGTTTGAGCTTGCTTATGCATTCACTAACAACTATAGAATTAGAAGTGCTTATGGAAGCGCAATAAAGAACCCAACTTTTACGGAGAGATTTGGTTATTACACAAATTTTATTGGTAACCCAAACCTTAGACCAGAAAAATCTAAAAACCTTGAGCTAGGTATAGATTTTTACTTAAATAACAAATATTCATTTGCTGGTACATTTTTTAAATCTAAATTAGAAAATGAAATAGATGGCAATTCAATTGATCCAGATACATCTGGATACACAGCAAAAAATATTTATGGGTTAAGTAAGCGTCAAGGCGTTGAATTATCATCAACTACGACTTTGAATGAAAATCTAAAAATAAATGCTTCTTATACATATGTTGATTCTATTCAATTTAAGGAAAATGGTTATTTTGACGAAGTGCGCAGACCTAAAAATACTGCAAGTGTTACAATTCTATGGAAAAGCAATAAGTTTTCCTTGTTCAATTTAAATGTTCGATATTCTGACAAACAAATTGATGTTGTATACCCAGGGTACATAACGTTGCCATCCTACACAGTTCTTAATTTTGGAGGGAAGTTTTTTTTAAATAAAAAATTATCCTTAAATTTTTCTTTGAATAATTTACTAGATGAGGATTATGAAGAAATTTATGGATATAGTGCTTTGGGGTTTTCTACTAATATTGGAATACGATATAAATTTTAAATAATACATTTGATTAATGAATTCAGACAATCAAGAAAAGCATAAAAAAAAGATGCAACAGCTGAAAAAAAATGTGGAAACATCAATAAAAAACGCAAATATAAGCAGAGGAGTGGGGATTCTTCTGACTGGCAATGGAAAAGGTAAAACAAGTTCAGCATTTGGCATGGCTATTCGCGCTCTTGGCTATGAATATCAGGTCGCAATTGTCCAGTTTATCAAAGGGAAACGACTTTCTGGAGAAGAGACTTTTATAAGAAAGAACTTTCCAGATCTAACTTTTTATCAAATGAATACTGGTTTTACATGGGATACTCAAGACAAGGAAATGGATAAATTAGCTGCACGGAGGACCTGGGGAATTGCTAAAAAAATCCTTAGACAAAAAAAATACCATTTAGTAATTCTGGACGAACTAACCTATATGTTGAGTTTTAAATACTTATCTGAAACAGAAGTAATAAATTCATTACAGAATAGACCAGAAAATCAATCGGTTGTTGTTACTGGAAGGGGTGGGGGTAAAGCATTAAAAGATTGGGCTGATACTGTTTCAGAAGTTAAAGAAATAAAACATGCTTTTAATTCAAGAATTATGGCAAGAGAAGGAGTAGACTACTAAAGATCAAGTTATGCTTAGAAATTTTACATTTTTAATTATCGCATTAGTAATTAGTAGGTTTATTGGCTTACCGCCTAATTTTTCACCTCTACTTGCTACAGCAATTTTTATGCCACGACTTACAAATAGTAAATATTTGCAATCATCTATTCCTGTTTTAGCAGTGATATTAAGTAATTTCTTTTTAGAAGCTGTAAATCTGGTTATATTTTCAACAATTCTTTTTGTCTTTTCAATTACTCCAATTTTGTCTAGAAAAATTAATAATCTTTTTTATTCATGTCTTGTAGTTATGCTCTGTTGGTTCATCTTAGTTAATGGCTCAGTTTGGATTATTGGTGGAGGAAGCATTATTAATACATACCTTGGGGCTGTGCCTTTTGACTTCAAGTTGTTAATAAGCACATTGTTATATTTATCTGTGTTCCATTATTTCGATCTAATTTATAGAGAATTTTATGATTCCAATAAAAAACTCATAGATAGATTTATCAAAGAATAATCCAGACTGTAAGTAGTTATTTAAGCCCCACTAAAAAGCAATAATTTTCTCTAAGCTAATAATTGTTTTGCAACGAAGTTAAACGTTCACTAAACCGATCTATATATTTCTTTTAAACCCTTATTTATGCTATATTTATATCAAGATTTGCCCCATATTGCATAAATGCTAAAAAGGGCGCTTAGGCACAATCCAAGCGAAAATGAAAATATCACTAGAAGTATTTCCCGGTAAAGGTTCTGAAGATTTCCAAAGAATATCTTCAATAGCTAAGAACCTTGAATATTTAAAACCTCGTTTCACATCAGTAACATTTGGCGCTACTGGTTCTAGCTTCCAGAATTCTTTGGAATTAATTAAAACACTTAAATGTAAAAAAATAATTCCCCATTTAACTTTTGCTAGACTGACTAAAAAAGAAATTTCTCAATTTTTAAATGATGTTTCTCAATTAGGAATAGATACAATACTTGCCTTGAGAGGCGATAAGGTTGATTCAGATTTTGATTCAAAAGATTTTTTTCAAACTACTCCAGAATTTATACGTCATTTAAGAAATGAAGGTTTCAAAGTAATTGTTTCAGCCTATGCCGAGAAGCATCCAAATTCTTCATCATCACAAGAAGATATTGAATGGCTTGAGCAAAAGATAGATGCAGGCGCAAGTACAGCAATCACACAATTTGCAATGAATAATCATCATTATGGAAATCTGTTGAACCAAGTAGAAAAAAAGAATCTAGATGTAGAATTAGTTGCTGGGTTATTACCGATAAAGACAGTAAGCGGACTAAAAAAAATGGCATCTTTTTGTGAAATAGAGGTGCCGATACAGATATATGAAGCCTTTGGAGATAAAAATGAAGAAATCACAGTTTCTTCCCAAATATTCAAAGAACAGTATCAGTATGTCAAAAAAATTGGTTATTCTGCATGCCATATTTATACACTTAATGATCAACAAATATTAGATAACATTTTTAAAGGAGGACTAAATGACTAGGATTAAATATGGGAACCTAGTGACACCTATGAAAAGTACAATTAATGTCACTTTATACGATAAATTACTAATGGAGGTAAAATAATGTCATATATATTCACTTCAGAATCAGTTGGAGAGGGCCATCCAGATAAAGTATGCGACCAAGTATCTGATGCTGTGCTAGATGCTTGCCTAGAGCAAGATAAATATTCCAGGGTTGCTTGCGAAACTATGGTTAAAGATAATAACTTATTTCTTGCAGGTGAAATCACTACTCAAGCTAATGTGGATTATGAATCAATTGTTCGAAAGGTTGTAAATGATATTGGGTATAACAGCGATGATCTCGGTTTTAATGGGGATACTTTAAACTTTTATAACTTTATTTCAGAGCAATCTCCAGATATTGCTCAAGGAGTAAATGAAGGTACTGGAACTGATAAAGAACAAGGGGCAGGCGACCAAGGCTTAATGTTTGGGTATGCATGCAGAGAAACAGAAGTTCTGATGCCTTTACCAATATACCTTTCACATCAATTGGTGAAATGCCAAGCAGACTTAAGGAGAAGTGGCGTCGGGTGGCTTAGACCAGATGTAAAATCACAAGTCTCAGTCGAGTATAATGATGATTTTAGTGCGAGGAGGATTGATTCAGTAGTTATCTCCACTCAGCATTCACCAGAAATTACCCAAGATAATATTAATGAATTTGTTATTGAAGAAATTATTAAGAAAACTATCCCGATGGAAATGGTTGACAGTAATACATCTTTTTACGTTAATCCAACTGGTGCTTTTGTAATTGGTGGTCCCGTTGGAGATTGTGGTCTAACTGGCAGGAAAATCATAGTTGATACTTATGGAGGTATGGCAAGACACGGTGGTGGTGCATTCTCAGGAAAAGACCCTTCAAAAGTAGATAGGTCAGCTGCTTATGCAACAAGACATATTGCCAAAAGTCTTGTTAGTGCAAATCTATGTGACTATTGTGAGATACAGATTGCATATGCAATTGGGGTGTCAAAACCAGTTTCTGTTTTCATAAATACATTTGAGAGTGAAACAGTCAGTATGGATGAGATTTATAAAATAGTTGAAGATAATTTTGATTTAACACCAAAAGGCCTCATAAATGATTTAGGATTACTTTCTCCTATATATAAGCCTACTGCAGCATATGGTCATTTTGGGAGAACAGAAGAAACATTTACATGGGAAAAAGTTAAAAAAATATGAAAGATTATAAAGTAAAAGATATAAATCTTGCTGAATTTGGCAGACAAGAAATTTTATTAGCAGAAGATGAGATGCCAGCATTAATGCAGCTTCGTGAGAGATATAAAGAAGAGAAACCTTTAGAAGGCGCAAGAATAATGGGATGCATTCACATGACCATTCAGACCGCTGTGCTGGTTGAGACATTGGTAGATCTAGGTGCTGAAGTTAGATGGTCCTCTTGCAATATTTTTTCTACTCAAGACCACGCAGCAGCTGCTTTGGCTGATAGAGGTATACCAGTTTTCGCATGGAAAGGAGAAACAGAAGAAGAGTATGAGTGGTGTCTTGATCAAACAATTTGTAAAGATGGCAAACCTTGGAATGCTAATATGATTCTTGATGATGGTGGTGATCTAACTATTAAAGTCCATAAAGAGTATCCGGAAATGTTGAAAGACATTCACGGGATTTCCGAAGAAACAACTACAGGCGTACATAGGCTTAAAGAGATGTTAAGGAAGGGAGAGCTAAAAGTCCCTGCTATAAATGTGAATGACTCAATTACCAAATCTAAAAACGATAATAAATACGGATGCAGGCATGGGATAGACGATGCAATAAAAAGAGGCACAGATATGCTTTTATCTGGCAAAAAAGCTTTAGTAATAGGTTATGGTGATGTCGGCAAAGGTACTGCAGATGC
>Ga0181568_10006231_pt1 | contig 10441 bp, 9 predicted proteins | sample 101ome_20_FD_133758 | JGI IMG/M metagenome (GOLD analysis project Ga0181568, IMG submission 133758) | Coastal salt marsh microbial communities from the Groves Creek Marsh, Skidaway Island, Georgia - 101404AT metaG (megahit assembly) | ecosystem: Environmental > Aquatic > Marine > Intertidal zone...
AGCGAGGTCATCGACCACGCGAGCGAAGTGCTCCCCCCGAGCGGCGTACCCACCGGCCGGATACCAATCGAAACTCGCGCAGGCCGGCGAGAGAAGGACGACATCGCCATTGGACGCCTCGTCAATCGCCGCGCGCACCGCGGACTCCATCGACCCCGCGTGTCGCACCGGTACACCGGGCGCGAACACCGCTTCGATCTCCGCTGCGGCCTCACCGATCGCGATGACCCCGCGGATGTGATCGCGGGCTTCGGCCAGCACGCTGAGATCGAGGTCTTTGTTGCGACCCCCAGCGATCAGCACGATGCTCGGAAAGGAGCGGATGGCAGCGAGGGCGGCGTGCGGGGTGGTCGCCTTCGAATCGTTGAAGCACTCGATGCCGTCAACTTGCCCAACGAGCGAGATCCGATGGGCGGGGGCTTCGAAGGCGGCGAGCGCACCGGCCACCTCATCGACGGTGGCGAGACCCGTCTCGAGCACCGAGGCGGCCGCCGCGAGACCGTTCGAGATGTCGTGGGGAAGGCTGCGGCGCATCTCCCGTGCTCCGATGATGACCCCGGCGGGGCACACCAGATCGCCATCGATGCAGCGGTAATCGCCGCCCTCTCCCACCGACACCTTCCGTCCCGGCGAACCGGCGAGATGACGCCTGACGATCGGATCGTCGATGTTGCCGATCGAGACATCCCCGGGCGTCTGCTGATGAAAGATCTTCGCCTTCGCGGCCTCGTAGGTCGCCATTGAGTCGTGCCAGTTGAGGTGATCAGGAGCGAGGTTGAGCCAGATCGCGGCTTCGGCGTGGAACTCCTCGGTGAAGGCGAGCCGGAAGCTTGAGCACTCCACCACGTACACGTCGACATCCATCTCGAGGGCATCGAGGAGCGGCGTATCGGTGTTTCCGCAGGCAACCGTGCGACGGCCCGCCGATTCGAGCATCGCCGCGACCATCGAGACCGTGGTCGTCTTGCCGTCAGTGCCGGTGACCGCCACCATCGGGCGCGCGCCTCCGGTTCGCTCCCGCTCCCACATCCAGGCCAGTTCGATCTCGCTGGCGATGCGCCGATCCGCTGATCGCGCGGCTCGGATCAGCGGATGCGACTCCGCTACGCCCGGGGCCGGAGAGATCAGATCGAACGAGCGGACGAACTGATCGAGGTTGGTGGGTGGCTGCTCGATCTCGAGACCGAGCCGGGCGGCCTCCGCGACCTTTGCGTCGTCGATCACGTCGTCGGTCACGACGACTCGGTGACCGAGGCGCTGCATCGCGCGAGCGGTGGCCGCTCCAGCGATCCCGAGTCCGTGCACGAGCGACGTGATCGTCATCGGGCCGCGATCCTCGTGAAGTCACCGATGAAGATCGCGAGCGCCGAGGCGACCGAGACGGCGGCGAGCAGCCAGAAGCGAATGATCACGGTGGTCTCGGGCCAGCCTCCGAGTTCAAAGTGGTGATGGATCGGCGACATTCGGAAGAGTCGGCGACGACGTCCTGAGGCCTTGAAGACCGCCATCTGCACCGCGACAGAACCTGCCTCGACAACGTTGATCCCGCAGATGAGCACGAGCAGGAGGTGGGTATTCATGGTCAGCGCCGAGAAGGCGAGGGCCGAACCGATACCGAGAGCCCCGACATCGCCCATGAAGATCCGTGCGGGAGCCGCGTTCCACCAGAGAAAGCCGAGACATGCGCCTGCGAAGGCGGCGGCGAGCACTCCCATGTCGAGTGGGTTGACCACCTCGTAGATGTCGGGGTTCCTGAAGGCCCAGTAGCCAATGATGGTGAACGCCCCGAAACCCATGAGGGCCGAGCCGCCGGCGAGTCCGTCGAGTCCGTCGGTCACGTTCACCGCGTTCGTGGTCGCCCAGATGAGTAGGCCCGCCCACAGGATCCACACGAACTGGGGAACGTCGAAGCCGAGATCACCAGCCCGAGTCAGGCTGATGGTCTCAGAGATGCCAGTGGAGGCGACCAACCACCACGCCATACCGAAACTCATCAGCATGGTGAGGTAGTTCTTCTGCTTCCAGAAGATGCCGCGGTTGTGGCGCTTGCGAACCTTGATCCAGTCGTCGGCGAAACCCATCGCGGCCATCGCCAAGACCCCGACCCACACGATCATCGCTTGATCGGAGAAGGGGAGATCGCGGACGTGGGCGACGATCCAGCCGATGAGCGCCGCGCCGATGATGGCGAGACCACCCATCGTCGGTGTGCCTTGCTTCGGCATGTGGTGCTCGAGACCGAGCGTCCGGTCATCCTCCACGAGGATCGGCTGACCCTGTCCGCGCGCCTGGAAGTACACGATCAGGAATCGTGTGCCGAGAAGCGACACGAGGGCCGACACCGCCCCGGCAATCATGATCGCGATCATCGGTCGACCCCGAGCGCGGCGCGGGCGATCTCTCGGTCGTCGAAGTGCCTGAGGCCGTCCGCCCCCTCCTGGGTCGTCTCATGTCCCTTGCCAGCGATCAGCACGATCTCTCCAGCGCCGGCCTCGACGATGGCGCGGCGGATGGCGGCCTCGCGGTCCACCTCGACGAGCACGGTGCCTCGCTCGGCTTCCGACATACCCGAGAGCATGTCCGACAGGATCTTCTCGGGGCGTTCACCCCGCGGGTTGTCCGAGGTCAGCACGGCGCGGTCGGCGGCGAGGGCGGCACGACCCATCTCGGGACGCTTCTCCCGGTCGCGCTCCCCTCCACATCCGATGACGACCGTGCAGCGAGCGGTCGGAGCGGCCTCCCTCGCGCCTTGGATCAGACGCTCGAGGGCCTCGGGTGTATGGGCGTAGTCGACCACGACGAGAGGAGCGGTCGGATCCGACGAAGTCACTGGCTCGAACCGGCCGGGCACCGGCGCGCATCGACCGAGCGCGGCGACCGCTGAGGACTCATCGACGCCGAGGAGCACCGCCGAGTCAAGCACTGCCAGCGCGTTGTGCACGTTGACCGCTCCCCCCATCGGGAGGCTGACCTGATGCCCCCTCCACGAGAACGACAGCGAGGTAACACCGAGCTCCACCTCGGTGGCCTCGGCCAGCGCGTAGGCCTGTGTCGGCACCTCAGCACCGTCGATGAGCAGGCGTCCGTGGATGTCGTCGGCGTTCACCAACGCGCGTTCGCAGAAGTCGGTGGAGAACAGCCGAGCCTTGGCGCGGAAGTATTCCTCGGTCGTGTCGTGGAGGTCGAGGTGATCTCGTCCGAGATTGGTGAACACGGCAAGGTCGAACCGGACCCCGGTGACGCGGTCGAGGACCAGCGCGTGGGAGGAGACCTCCATCACCACCGCCGTTCGACCGTCGACCACCGATCGGGCAAGACCCCGCTGGAGGTCGGAGGCTTCGGGGGTGGTTCGAGGCCCGCTCAGCGTGCCGAACACCTCGACGTCATGTCCGGCAGCCGAGAGCACCTGACCGAGGAGTTGAGCGACGGTGGTCTTGCCGTTCGTGCCGGTGATACCCACCATGAGCAGCTTCGTCGCCGGATCCCCGTGGACCGCGACCGCGATGTGGGCCATCGCCTCGCGCGTATCGGTCACCACGATCTGGGGAACCTCGAGTTCAAGGGGTCGCTCGACGAGCAGCGCGACCGCGCCGCGGTCAACCGCCTCCGCCGCGTGGTCGTGCCCGTCATGGCGGGCGCCGACCAAGCAGGCGAACAACGAGCCGGATGTGACCTCCCGTGAGTCGTGATGGACGTCGGAGACCACCACCGCAGCGGCGTCGAGCGCGAGACCCGACGTCTCCACAGCGAGCAGCAATCGGGACGGGATTCGCCCCGCGACCGCGTCGAGACCGAGACCGGTCGCCATGGCGATCACGCCTGCTCGCAGGTCGGCGGGGTGTCGGGCGGCTGCATGCCGAGCTCGTGGGCGACGGTCGGAACGAGCCGTGAGAACACCGGCGCAGCGGCGGTGCCTCCGAAGCGGTTGATCGTTCCGGCTGGCGGTTCGTCGATGCTGATCAGCACCGTGATCTGCGGGTTCTCGGCGGGGAAGAAACCGACGAAACTCGAGTAATAGGCGTAGCGACCGTTCTCGTCGAGGTAACCACCGTTCGGTTGAGCCTTCAAACCCGTACCGGTCTTCCCAGCGACATTGAACGAATCGACTCGAGCCCTCGACCCGGTGCCGGCGCAGATGACGTCGACCATCATCGACTGCACGGTCTCAGCGACGGCCGGGGTCACGACCTCGTGGGTCGCCGAGGCCGCCATCGGCTCGATCGCTCCTCCCCGATCGACGGTGGCGCGAACCAGACGCGGAGCGACGTACAGACCGTCGTTCGCGATCACGTTGACGGCCGACACCAGTTGGATCCCGGTGCTCGCGACACCCTGGCCGTAGCTGACGGTCACCTGCTCGGAACCCTGCAACTCGGTCCAGTGGTGAAGGATCCCGGCCGACTCGCCGGGGAAGCCGAGAGCCGACACCGAACCGAGACCGAAGAGCCTCATGTAGTCCCAGTGGATGGGCCGACCGGTCGCCTGCTGGATGTCGATCGTGCCGATGTTGGAGGACTCGACGAGGATGCGCCGGACGCTCATCTCCTCGTCGGGATGCTCGTGGGAGTCCTTCAGCAGGTCCTCGCCGTACTCCCGCCGCCACGGAACGATGAAGGTCGTGTCCTCGGTGACGGCGCCCTCGTTCAGTCCAGCGGCGACGGTGATGACCTTGGCCACCGATCCCGGCTCGTAGGAGTCGACCGCGGCGAGGTTGCCCGAGGTGATGCGCACCTCCCCCGAGTCCGCCTCACGCTTCACGGTCGCCATAGCCAGGAGGTCGCCAGTGTCGGTGTCCATGACAATGCACTGACCGGCCTTGGCACCAATCTGGTTCACCTGCGCGGTGAGCGCGGATTCGCAGGCGTGTTGGATCGAGCGATCGATGGTGAGGATTAGGTCATCACCGGGAACCGGAGCCGAGATAGGGACCTCGCTCCCTGGGATCGACCGACCCCCCGGCGCGACCTCTCGTTGGCGTTCCCCTGAGACACCGGTGAGCATCGAGTCGAACTGCATCTCGAGGCCCGCGATGCCGATGCCGTCGATGTCGGTGAGCCCGATGACCGATCGGCCCGTATCACCGCCGGGGAGCACACGCCGCGGCTCAGCATCGACGTTGACCCCGGACAGGCGGAGTTCGGCGAGCTGCTCGCCGAGCGCGTCATCGACCTGCCGACGCACATAGACGAACCCTCGCTCTTTGGCGATCATCTCGCCCCAGAGTCGCTCCTGCTCCGCCGCGTCCAAGCCGAGCACTGAGGTGAGCACCGCGAGTGTCGACGACGGGCCGTCGATGAGCTTCGGATTGATGCTGATGGTGCTGGCGGGAATCGAGACAGCGAGCTCCTCGCCGTTGCGATCGAAGATGGTGCCCCGGTCAGCCGAGATGGTCGCCGTCCGGGTCCACTGATCGGTAGCGGCTGCTCGAAGTGACGCTCCCCCGGCCGTCTGGAGCTCAACGATCTTCAAGACGACGATGAGGAGGAGCGCGCAGATACCGAGGGTCACCCAACGCATGCGACGGCGGGCATCACCACCCGTGAGGGTGGTAGCTGGCCGGGTGGTTCGCACGGTCCGCAGGCGGGGGCCAGCCTCGGCGGGACGGCGGGCGCGGTGCCCTGAGGGGACGGTGACGCCGGGCCTGCGCTTTGGGCCGCTTCGCGGGGCGACCGTCGGGGTGCGACGACGAACCGACGGCGGAGGCGGGGTACGACGACTCATCGCTGCATTCCGCCGACGCGCTTCACCAGTCGGAACTGGTCGAGAGGACCGAGGTTGTCGGGGGCTTGAGAGATCTCGGGGGACATTCCGGTCCGGGCGATGGTGATGGCGAGCACCTGCGGATCGATCGGCAGGAAACGACTCGACGACGCGGGCTCCATTCCGAGAAGACGCCCCTCGGTATCGAGGCGCGTTGGCGACCGGAGTTCAGCGCGAATGCTGCGAAGGGCGTCGAAGTCCTCGTTGGCGGCGGCGATTCGACGATCGAGTTGGTCGATCTGGAACTGACGAGCGGCGATCTGAGTGTGAAGAACGGCGATGAGCGCCATGCCGAGGGCCGCGGCGGCGAACGAGATGATGATGACCCGAGCGGCGCGACCTCTCGCTTGGACGAGGCTCAGCGACGGACGACTCTGCGGGCGCCTGACGCGCGCCAGGTCGATGAGCGGCAGTGCCATCAGCGATCCCCGCTCTCAGCAGCGACCCGCTCAACGACGCGGAGACGAGCGGAGGAGGCGCGTCGGTTCTGCGACACCTCGCTCTCCGTCGGCCGCTTCCGGTGTCCTCGCACCAAACGGACCGTCTGGACGGCTCCACAGACACAGGGCAGTTCGGGCGGGCAGACGCACCGGTCGGAGGCCGCGCGGAACCGATCCTTGACGATGCGGTCCTCACCGGAGTGATAGGTCAGCACGGCGACGCGACCTCCAGGGGCCACGGCGTCAACGGCCTGATCGATCGCCTCAGGCAAGATGTCGAGCTCCCCGTTCACCTCGATACGGATGGCCTGAAAGGTCCGCTTGGCGGGATGACCCCCGGTACGTCGGGCAGGGGCAGGAATGGCCGCGGTCACCACGGCGGCGAGATCGGTGGTGCGCTCGATTGGCCGAGCGGCGACGATCGCCCGGGCGATCCGTCGAGCGAAGCGCTCATCGCCGTGCCGCTCGATCACGTCGGCGAGGCGAGCCTCGTCGTAGCCGTTGACGACATCATCGGCGGACCACTCAGCGGAGGCGTCCATGCGCATGTCGACCGGACCCTCGTGCCGATACGAGAATCCGCGATCCGCACTGTCCAGTTGATGGCTCGAGACTCCGAGGTCGAAGAGCGCCCCACTCAGTTCGCTGACTTCCCGCTCGTTCATCACCTCGCGCAGGGAGTCGAATCGGGCGTGCGCGGAGGAGAACCGGTCGCCGAATCGCTCAAGGCGGGCGCCCGCCGCCTGAAGAGCGGCATGATCGCGATCGAGGCCGAGCACCCGTAGATCGGCGCGGGACTCGAGGAGCGCCTCGGCGTGCCCTCCCCCTCCCAAGGTGGCGTCGAGCACGACGCCGGGAGGAACGTCGGCAAAGACCTCGACGATCTCGTCGCGCATGACCGGGTCATGTTCGAAACGCTCGGCGCTGCTCACTCGTCCCTCCACACCCGCGGGGCGACCTCGTAGTCGTCCTCGGCCGAGACGGTCTCGTAACGGGAGGGACGCCAGAGCTCGATCGTGTTGAGGTTGCCAACGATCATCGCGGTGCCGGCCTCGGTCAGCCCGGCGAACTCGCGGGCCTTCTCGTCGAGGGTGAGGCGACCCTGCTTGTCGACGGCGACGGCGGTGGTGTTGGTGGCGAGTGACCGCCTGACGCCGGGAGCGGCCTCGTCGCGCTTCACGGCTTCGATCACCTCAGCGGCCTCAGCCTCGAAGACCGAAGCGGTTCGCAGGGTCACGCATCCCTGGGGGTCGAGCGTGGCGTAGCACCGATCACCGAGGTCGCCACGGAACGACGACGGAAGCGACAGACGACCGTTGTCGTCGATGCTGCGGTCGTAGACCCCGACGAACACCTTCCGTGTCCTCGCCTTCCTGTCATCCGCTTTCGGTGGCTGCCTCTGCCGCGCGTCGGGAGGCGGACCCGACGGCTCAAGAAGTATGGCCTCCAATCTTCACCAATGTCAACCATTCCTCACCAAATACATCCAGACACATCCGCCGATACTCCAGAAGGACGCCAGACGAGCATCGAGATCGACCGCCGTCGCGAGCGGGAACATGCGGCGCGAACCGCGCCGACACAAGGCACTGGCGCGCTGACGCGCCCGTTCGAGCGGCCCGTCAGTCCGCGAGAACAGCGGTGGGCAGGCCGGCGAGGGCCGCCTCCACCGTCACGCGAGGCAACCAGGCGATCGCCGGCGGACCCGCTCCATCAGGCCGAGCCGCCGTCGCGAGTAGCTGAAGCGGGAAGGGATCGGTGTCGGCCGTGTGCACCTGGCACTGGACACGGCACCAATCGCGCGACCTCCGCTGGCTCAGACCGACCAACTTCAAGCCGTCGAGGAGCACCTCGCCGGGACCGAGACCGGCGAAGCAAACAAGGTCCGCCCACTCTCCCCGTGTCACTCCCCCGCGATGAACGTCGAGACGCTCCGCCAAGGACTCATCCTGCGAAGAGAGCGCTGCCACCCACGCCCGACCGACCACATCCATCGAGGCGCGGACGTCCGCGGCCACCGAACCCGGCCGATTCGGGATCCACACGTCGACCCAGATCGCGAGAGCATCGTCTACCAGCACCAGCCCGCCGCCGGAGTTCCGTCGGACCAGCCCGACCCCTGCCCTCTCTAGCGCCAACGGGTCGAGAAGGGTGTCGCCCTGACGGGAGCCAAGCACGGCCGCCGGCACGGTCGGCCGGCATCGGCGAACCGTGAGCACCGCCTCATCGGGAGGGTCCCAAGAGTGAAGCGCCTCAGCGGGGCTCCACACCTCGGCGATAGCGCGCTCAATCACCACGACGACGCTAGGCCCGGACGGGCCGCGTCGGACCTCAGCTCGCCCGAGCGAGGTAGGGCTTCCAGGCGTCGGGCATCCGCGACGCGCCGACAACGACCCAACTCCCGGGCCGAGGAGGACAACCCGGCCGTCGGAGCCTCATACCCGCCTCCTCCGGGGTCCGATCGCGCTTCGCCAAGTTGCACCGTCGACAGGCCGCCACCAAGTTCTCCCAATCGTGGCCGCCACCACGTGAACGGGGCAGCACATGATCGATCGAATCGGCGGGCCCGCCGCAGTACTGACAGGTGTGGTCGTCGCGAGCGAACACAGCCCGACGCGACAGCACCGCTTGGCGGCGGCGAGCGACGCGCACCATGTACCGCAAGCGCACCACCGAAGGCACCGGCACCGTCAGCGAGGGTGAGCGGAGCACACCCCCGTCGTGTTCGATGATCTCAGCCTTGTCGTCGAGGACCAGGCAGGTGGCGCGGCGGAACGAGACGATGCTCAGCGGCTCGTAGGAGGCGTTGAGCACGAGCACGTTCCGCATCGGTCAGAGGGAGCCTCTCAGCCCTCGTGTGAGCGGATCGTCTTCCGCCAGTCGCGGCACCACGCGAGATAGTTCACCACATCCCATGGCTCCGCCGAGCGACCTCCCCGAGCCGATCCGTCGCCGCCGTACTGGGTGACGAGCCGGAAGCGCAGGTAGTCCGGCGGGGGTCCCGGCCGACGGGCACGCGAACGCCACCATCTCGGAGGCGAGAGCACAACGAATTGCCGAAACGCCGTTGGCCACAGCGCGGGGCGACGCAACACCGCCGCGAGCGCGCGGACGGCGACTCGGAGACTCACGCCGGTCGGGGCTCCTTCGGCAGTCCGAGAACCATCTCGCCGATGATGTTGCGCTGGATCTGCGACGAGCCGGCGTAGATCGTTCCGGCCCGGGCATTGAGGAAGGTGCCCACCCAGGACGCGGACGAGTTGGGAGCCCCTGCGTCATCGGTCTGGAACGCCGAGGAGGGCTGACGGCCCGACGGGACCATCGCCTCGGCGCCGAGGATGTCGACCGCCAACTCGGTGACCGTGAGGTGGTACTCGCTCCAGAAGAGTTTCGAGATCGCCCCATCGGGGCCCGGATGCGCGCCGGCGAGGAATTGCGTGAGCACCCGCATCCCGCTGTACCGCATGACCTGAACCTTCGAGTACGCCTGAGCGATTCTCTGGCGGATGACCGGATCTTGGTCGAGTCCACGCTCTCGAGCGAGCAGCACGAGTCGGTCCACCTCGGCTTGGAATCGGATCGGCGCGGTGGCGGCCGCCTCCCCTCGCTCGAAGCCGAGGAGCGTCATAGCGACAGCCCAACCGTTGTTCAGCCCTCCGACGACCTCATCGACCGGACAGACGGCATCGGTGTAGAAGACCTCGTTGAACTCGCTCTCACCCGAGATCATCTTGATCGGCCGCACCTCGATGCCCGGCTGGCGCATGTCGATCAAAAGGAACGAGATCCCTTTGTGCTTCGGAGCGTCAGGGTCGGTTCGAGCGAGGGTGAAGATGTGGTCGGCGAGGTGGCCGGCCGAGGTCCAGATCTTCTGACCGTTCAGGATCCACTGGTCGCCGTCGCGAACCGCCTTCAGACCGAGGTTCCCGAGGTCGGAGCCGGCGTTTGGCTCGCTGTAGCCCTGGCACCAGGTGTCCTCTCCGGAGAGGATCCTCGGCAGGTAACGCTCCTTCTGTTCGTCGGTGCCCATGAGCAGCAGCGTGTTACCGAGCATCTGGATACCGAACACATCGTTCGGGCCTCCAGTCGGCACCCCCGCGCGGGCGAACTCCTCAGCGAGGATGACCTGCTCGAGGGCCGAGAGCCCGGCACCGCCGTACTCGACCGGCCACCCCGGGGCGAGATAACCGGCTTCGAAGAGCGTCTGACGCCATTCGGTGACGAACTCCTCGAGCGCGGCG
>Ga0181568_10006233_pt1 | contig 10439 bp, 9 predicted proteins | sample 101ome_20_FD_133758 | JGI IMG/M metagenome (GOLD analysis project Ga0181568, IMG submission 133758) | Coastal salt marsh microbial communities from the Groves Creek Marsh, Skidaway Island, Georgia - 101404AT metaG (megahit assembly) | ecosystem: Environmental > Aquatic > Marine > Intertidal zone...
TAACTCCATAGGATAATAAATTAATTTTTTTTAATTTTTTAATAATCTGTATTCTTTTATTTACAATTTTTTTTTTTGAAATTATTTTTGTTTTAGGAAAAAAAAGCCTTAAATATCCAGGTTTTTTTGAGTTTAAAAACGTAGGTAAAATTTTTTTTAGTTGGAGATGGTCAGCTGGTGCATAGATTTCGAAATTTGGCAAGCTACTCATTAACGCTAAGTCTTCGCCAGTTTGGTGGGTAGCTCCATCAGGAGACAAAGTAAATCCTGAATGCAAGCCAACTAATTTAACATTTAAATTTGAATATGAAATTGACTCTCTAATTTGATCGAAAGCTCTACCAGTCAAAAACACTGCTAAACTTTGGATGATTGGAACTTTGCCAAATTGAGCAATTCCAGCGGCGACGCCAACCGCGTTTTGTTCAGATATTCCAGACTGCACATATCGTTTGCTTATCTTATTTTTAAAATCTAAAGTTTTTGCAACTGTTCCTAAATCAACATCAACTAAAACAAATTTTTGGTTGTCAATTAGAAGTTTAGTCAAATAGTATGAATACGCATCTCTGATGCTATTATATTCATTTTTTTCGTTAAAATCTAAATTAGTGCTTATTTGATTGCTTTCTTTAACACTATCATTTTGACCATAGTCGTATGAATTTTTCATAATTTTGATATTTCTTTCAAGTGCGCAGAATTTATTGGCGCACCGTGAGCTAAAACTTTATTCTCAATAGACGGCAATCCTTTTCCAGCAACAGTATCTGCCAAAATTACTGTTGGTTTATTTCCTTTATAATTTACAAAACTTTTGAGAGCATTATGTATTGATCTATGTGAATGTCCATTAATTCTTTGTGCCCTCCAATTAAAAGACATATACTTTTTATGTAAAGGTTCAGTATTCATTATGTCTTTTGTTCTGCCGTCAATTTGAATTTTGTTTATATCTATTATTGCACAAAGGTTATTAAGATTATATTTTGCTGCAAATAGTGCAGCCTCCCATACTTGGCCTTCATTTTGCTCTCCATCTCCCATTATACAATACACTTTGGGTAAATAAGACTTTTGTTTAAAATTTTTTGCCATCAATGCATAACCACATGCAATTGAAATACCTTGACCTAAAGATCCTCCAGAATTTTCTAGTCCTGGAAGCTCATTTAATTTTGGATGTCCCAAGAGTGGAGACTTAAATTTTCTTAAATTTTTAAGAAGTTTTATATTAAAAAATTTTTTTATGGCCAAAATGGCGTATAAAGTTGGGCAGTAATGACCGGCTGATAAAATTACTAAATCTCTACTTTTCGATCTTAAATTTTTTTTATTAAATTTTAATATATTAGAAAAATAAAGATTGGTTAAAAGATCGGCTGAAGATAATGAGCCTCCGGGATGACCAGAGCCTGACAAACTTAACATTTTAATTACTTCATATCTAATTCTCTTCGAAGTATTTTGTAGAGATAAGATTTTTCTTTTTGAGAGCATTATTTGATAATTATTAACTTAAATTTAAGAGTAAATTAAAGCAATATCATAGTGTTTACAAATTAAAACTTTTAGCTAATATTTTGACTTAATTCGGACATTTAAAGACAAACTATGAAAAAATAATTTGTTATTAAATAATTTTTATACTAATTTCTTATTTTTTAAACAATAATTACTTTAATGAATAAAACTCAATTTTTTTTGGATTCTGCATCTTTAAAAGATATTTTATATTGGAAACAATTTGACTTAGTCAATGGAGTTACAACCAATCCAAAACTTTTAAGTGATCAGAATTGCGAACCATTAAAACTTATCAAAGAAATCTGCAAACAAGTTCAAGGACCTGTTTCAGCACAAATAACCGAAACTGATGAAAAAAATATGATTGAGCAAGGACTAATGCTGTCAAAAGTAAGTAAAAATCTAGTAGTTAAAATTCCATTAATAGAAAAAGGTATTAGAGTAGCTAAAATCCTTGCAAAAAAAAAAGTTAACCTTAATATAACTTTAGGTTTTGACCCATCACAAATTCTTCTATTTAAAAATATTAATATTTCTTATTTTTCATTTATAGTCGGCAGAATTGAAGATTTTGGTCTTTCAAATCGCGAAAATATTTCAAAACTAAAAAAAATAATCAAATTAAATAAGATGAAATGCAAACTATTGTGCGCTAGCATAAGGAATTCTGAGCAATTAATTGACAGCATAATATCTGAAAGCGATGCTATAACTGTTCCACCTAAAACATGGAGCCAAATACTACAAAACAAGTTTTCTGTTGAGGGGCAAAAAGATTTTTTAAAAGCATGGTCTCAATTAAAAAAAAATAAAAAAGGCTACGAACTGTAAATATCATCCGATTAAAAATAAAGAAATTCTTATATTAATTTATGAAAACTAAAAATAATAATGTAAATCCTTTTTTTATAGAAGCAGGAATAAATCATTTTGGTAAGACGATAGAGGCTAATTTAATATTAAGATACTTTTTAAAATCTGAATTTAAAAATTTAACATTTATGCTTCACTCTAAAAATTTTTATTTAAATCAAAAAAAAAAAGGTTTTAATTTTGAATTAACAAAATCATTTTATAAAAATGCAATTGATTTATGTCATAAAAAAAAGAAAAAAATAGGTCTATCGGTATCTTCAGAGCAAAATTTTGTTGATTATATGGATTTAAATTTTGATTTTTTTAAACTTTTAAGTTTAAATATTAATAATTTTAAACTGATTAATTTATTAAAAAAAAAAAACAGACCAGTTTATGTTTCCACAGGTCATGGAGCAAAAGATCTAAATATTAAAAAATGTTTAAAAGCTTTTGGTGATTTAAAAAAAAAAATTACAATCTTACATACACCAATGACCTATAATCCAGCAGAGCTAAATCTTTTTAAGATTTCACATCTCAGAGAAAAATTTAAACTTCCTGTGGGGTATAGTAATCACAATGATGACATCAATAGCTTGAACGCTCTTTCTGCTTATAATCCAACATCAATTTTTATCTACTGCAAACCATTAGATAAAAAAAAAAGAATTTATCCAGACAATAGGCATGCCTTTTTTTTTGATGAGTTAGAAAATTTGAGAGTTGAATATAAAAATTATTATTCAATGCATTTTAGTAATAAAATTATAAAGAAAGTGAAAATTTTTACAGATGAATTTAGGTTTTAATGATCTTTAAAAATATTGCAGTAATTCCAGCTAGATTAGGTAGTAAAAGAATTAAAGAAAAAAATATAAAACTTTTTAATTCAAAACCTATTATTTATTGGACTTACAAGGTTTTATTAGAGTCTAAAATTTTCTCTAAAATATACGTTTCAACAGAGAGTAAAAAAATAAAAAGTGTTTGTAAAAAATTTGGTTTAAATAATTTTATTAATAGACCAAAAAAACTTTCTGGAGATTACATTACAATTAAAGCAGTGATGGAACACGCTGAACTAGAATTGTCAAGAAAAATTAATTATAGAAATATATGCTGTATATTTCCTTGTAACCCATTACTAAATATAAAAAATTTAAAAATAGCAGAAAAGATTTTAGTTAATAGAAATAATACCATTGTTAAAACTGTTGCAAAATATAGACATCCAATTGAACGAGCATTAACAATTAATAATAAAAAAGAGGTTAAACCTTTGTTTTTTAATAATATGAGTAAAATGACACAAGAATTTAAAACAAAATATCATGACGCTGGTCAATTTTATTTTTCAAAAAAAAATGTTTGGTTAAATGAGTCAAAAAAAATAAAATCAGTTGGTATTGAAATGTCTCACTCAGAGTTTGTTGATATAGACAACTTAGAGGATTGGAAATTATTAGAACAAATTTATAAATTTAGAAAAAATGTTTTAAAAAAAAAATTTTACAAAAAATGAAAATAAGATTCATTGCCGAAATAGGAGCAAATCACAATAAGAATTTAAAAAGGTGCCGATCTTTGATCGATAAAGCCCAAGATTGTGGTTTCACAGATATAAAATTTCAATTGTTTGACACAGAAAAATTAATATCCAAAAATACTAAATCATTCTATAAAAAAAACTTTAAAATTTTCAAAAAATTTGAGCTTCCAAAAAAATTTATACCTATCATTTCCAAGTATTGTAAAAAAAAAAGGATTAAATTTGGTTGCAGCGTATTTGGTATAGAAGATATTACATATTTAAAAAAATATGTTAATTTTTTTAAAATTTCATCTTATGATATTTTAAGAAAAGATCTTATTACTTTAAGTGCTAAAACCAGAAAACCAATTATAATATCTACTGGGGCTAGTAAATTAAATGAAGTTAGTAATGCTGTTAAATCTGCAAAAAAAGGAAAAACAAAAAATATCAGTATATTGCATTGCGTGTCAAATTATCCAACAGAAGAAAAAAATTGTAATCTCAAATCAATTAAATTTCTCAGAAAAAAATTTAAACTTAAAACAGGTTGGTCTGACCACACGGTTAACCCATTATTGATATATAGCGCAATAAAAAATCATGGTGCAGAAATTATAGAAATGCACTTCGATTTAGATAAAAAAGGCAATGAGTTTAATTCTGGCCACTGTTGGACACCAAAAGAATCTTTTGATTTAATTACTTACATTAAAAATGAAAAAAAAATTGATGGAAAACTTTCTAAGAAACTTGCAAAATCTGAACATTTTGAGAGAGTATTTAAATCCGATCCATCTGATGGTATGAGACCATTAATTAAATTTAGAGATAAAATTTAAAATATGTTGTAATTAGTAGTATAATTTTACCAATTATTTTAAAATTATCTAATTATGTAAAGTGCTTATATCAATGAACTTAAAAAAAAAAATATTAGATAAAATAAAAAAAAAAAATATTAAAATTGCTATAATTGGACTAGGCTATATAGGACTTCCGTTAAGTATTGCATTTGCTTCATCCAATATAAAAACATTTGGATATGATATTAACAAATCGAGAGTAAGATTATTATTAAAAAAAAAAAGTTACATTAATACAATAAATAACAAATTATTAGAAAAATACATAAATTACAATTTTACACCTTCTTCAAATTTTGAAAATATTTATAATCAGGATATAATAATAATTTGTGTACCAACACCCTTAAAAATAAATAACAAACCTAACCTGATTTATTTATCTAATGTAATTCAAAAGATAAAAAATTTTTTACATGAAGGTCAAACTATAATACTAGAATGCACTTCATATCCTGGAACGACCAAAGATTTTTTTCTACCTGCCTTAAAAAAAAAAAAATTTAATATAGGTAAAAATTTCTTTCTTGGTTACTCACCAGAAAGAGAAGATCCTGGGAATAAAAAATATTCTGTCATTAAAAAAAATATTCCAAAAGTTGTTTCAGGTTATACAGAAAATTGTTTAGAAATTGTTGAAAAAACCTATAAAATAATTTGTAATAAAACTTATTCGTTAAGTGATATTAATACTGCTGAATTTTCTAAACTTTTAGAGAATATTTATAGATCAGTGAATATTGGGCTGATAAACGAGTTAGCTGAAGTTTGTAAAAAAATGAATATCGATATTTTTGAGGCAATAAACGCTGCGAAAACAAAACCTTATGGATTTCAAGTTTTTTACCCTGGACCAGGTGTAGGTGGACACTGTATCCCTGTTGATCCATTTTATTTGGCTTGGAAAGCTAAGCAACTTGGTATTAAGACAAAGTTTATTTATTTAGCAGGAAAAACAAATAAAAATCGTCCAATACTGTTATTAAAAAAAATTTCTCAAATAATTCGAAAGAAAAAAATTGATAGAAAAAAATTAAAAATATTATTTCTTGGAATTTCTTATAAAAAAGATTCCGATGACGTTAGGAATTCTCCGGCACTATTAATTTATAAAAAACTAATAGTAAATTACAAAAATATTACCGTTTGTGACCCATTTGTTAATTTTAAGATGTTTGAGCAGTTAAAAAATATAAAGACAGTCAACGTGTCTAATCTTAGCAAGAAAAGCAATAAACAAAATTTTGATTTTATATTAATTTTAAACAATCACAGTAAATTCAATATAAAAGAAATTATAAAAAAAGGTAAGACGATTATTGATTTGGCTAACGCGTGCAAAGGTCTTAAAGATAAGGCAATAATAAGATTATAATGAATATTTTATTAACCGGAAGCAGTGGATTGATTGGGAAAAATCTTTTATCTGTTCTTTCTAAATCATCACATAAGTTTGTTTGTATTGATAAAAAAAAAACTAAAATACCAAATACACAAAATATTGTGTACTTGGAAAAAGATTTATTAAATGAAAAAAAATTACTTAGATCATTAAAAAATCAGAAATTTGACCTAGCAATACATTTCGCCGCTTTTTTAGGTGTAAAAAAATCAGAAAAATTTGAGTTAGAGTGTTTAAATACTAATATTCAAAGTACTATTAATATTTTAAATATTTGTAAAACGCTAAAAATTAGAAGACTTATATTCTCCTCTTCATCCGAGGTCTATGGAAATATTTATAAAAGGCCTATTGTAGAAACAGATTATCTATCTCCAGTTTCAGCTTATGGAGTTAGTAAGGTGTGTTGTGAGGAATATATAAAGGCTTATGCAAAAAAGAAGATTATTAACTTTAACATTTTAAGATTTTTTAACGTTTATGGCAAAGATCAAAGGCCAGAGTTTGTCATATCAAAATTTGCCAACCTGATTAATAAAAAAAAACTAATAGAAATTTATGGAAATGGAAACCAAGTAAGAAGTTATTGTAATGTAAAAGATGCCGTGATAGCAGTTATAAAAGTAATTAATTCTAAATCAAAAAACCAAATTTACAATGTTGGCAATGATTTGGAGCCAATAAGTTTAAAAAAACTCTTTAACAAATTTCAAAAAATAAAAGGTAAAAAACTAAAAAAAAAATTTATACCGTTTGAAAGAAGCGATAGAACTAAAACTCGTGAAATATTTTTTAGGGCACCAAACATTGGAAAAATAAAGAAATTATTAAGATACAAACCAAAAATAAAATTAAACGAAGGCATAAAAGAAATGCTAAAAATGAATTAATAAAAAGTGAATTTTTTAAAAGAATCAATAAAATTATTATTTAAAATTAAAATTTGTTTTCGTATACCAAAAAAAAAAATAATTATTTTTGACCCCGACTCTCTGACTCAAAACAAATATTTATTTAAAAAAGTTGAAAAAAATTGTTTTTACCTTCATGTAAGAAATTACGACTTAGAGAAAATTTATATTTCACCAAAAATTATTATATTTACTATAAGGCATATACTTGCCGGAAACTTAAACTACAGTGCATATTTTGCTGCACTAGTTCTAGAAATAAATGCAAAATTAGTGATTACAACAATAGGTATTTCTCACAAGTTTTATAATTTAAGCAAAATTCTTCATAAAAAAAAAATAAGATGTATAGCTGTTCAAAATAGCTCAATAGAACATATAAGATACAAAAGTAAGCAAGAAATCAAAAAAATTTTTATACCCGAATATTTCTGTTTTAGTCAATACGATAAAAATCTTATGAAACAACATGGGGCAAACATTAAAAAATTTGTAATTATTGGCTCTTATAATTATTCAAATTTTTATAAAAAAAATAAAATTAATAAAAAAATATATGATATTTGTCTTGTAGCCAATTGGCCTTATGGTTCTAAAAAAAGATATTTTGAAAAGGTAGGAGAAGATTTTTTAAAATATTTATCAAAATATGTAAATAAATATAATTATAAATTGGTAATTGCGGGAAAGAGATCAAATGTTTATAAAAACAAAAATAGCAAAAATTTTAACAAAGACTTATTTCAAAAAAGGTATTTAAATGAGAGATCATTTTATAAAAGGCTTATTGATGCAAAATTTAGATATATTAAAAATAATCCTGCAAAACACTCTTCATATAAGTGCGTAATGTCTTCCGAAGTTGCAGTGGGTTCAGGCTCGACGATATTAAGAGAGGCCATGTCTGCTGGGAAAAAAGTTTTACAATGTAATATTTCTGGAATAAAGTCAGAATGTTTTCCCATTAAAAGTTTAAACTATTTAGAAAAATTTAATTATAAAAAGTTTGAAATTCGAATGAATTTATTAATGAAAATAAGCTATAAAAAATATTTTAATAATTTAAAAATAAAACCATATAAAGTAGTTTATTTTGATCCAAAAAAATTAGCTAATGAAAGGATTATAGAAGAAGTAAAAAAGGTTTTAGATTAAATATGCTTAATATATTCAGTTTTTATCATTTAAACACATCATTCTCCTCTATTGATAGAGAAAAAATTCCAATTATAATTAAAAAGTGTTATTGGCCTTTATTAAAATTAATAGAAAAAAATAATAACTTTAAAATTGCAATTGAAGCTAGTGGAAAAACAATTAGTGATATTAACTCATTTGATCCTGATTGGGTAAAAAAACTTTCAAAATTAATTTCCTGGAAAAAGTGTGAATTTATTGGTTCGGGTTACTGTCAAATAATTAGCCCTGGGCTACCAAAAGATATAACAGAAAAAAATCTGAGATTAGGTTTGGAGATTTACTCGAAGCTTCTAAAAACTAAACCACGACTAGGCTTAGTTGGCGAACAAGCTTTTTCAAAATCTTTAGTAAAAATTTATAATAAATATTTTGATGATTTTCCTTGATTGGATAGACGTAAAAAAAAATTTAAAAAATAACTTTAAAAATGATCAATTTCCAAGTTTTTTAAAAGACGATTATGGAAATAAAATAAAAGTGATATGGTCAAATTCATTATCTTTTCAAAAATTTCAAAGGTTTATTTTTGGTGAAATAAATCTAGATAAATATTTAAACTATATAAGAACTGAGAAGTTTTCAAAATTTTTATGTATTTATTCTAATGATTGTGAAATATTTAATTTTAGGCCAAAAAGATTTTCCTCAGAAATTTCTATTATTGATGATGAGTGGAAAAAAATTCATCTTCTTTATAAAAAGTTAGAAAACGAAAAAAATGTTAAATTTTGTTTTCCATCTTACTCACTGAAATTTAATGATAATAAAAAAATTTTGTTCAATAATTGCACCAACCCAATTATTGTAAAAAAACAACCTAAATACAATATTTCTAGGTGGTTAACTTGTGGTAAAAATAATTTCACTCTAAATAAAAAATGTTGGGAACTATACTCGCATTTAAAAAATAGAAAGGAAAACTCCAAATTTAAATGGAAAAAATTATGTGAATATTGGTCTAGTGACCTAAGAACACATTGTACAGAAAAAAAATATAATAATTTATTAAAAAACTTAAATAAAGACTTAGCCCATTTAACTACAACTAAAAAAGAAATTACAAAAAACTTTTTGTACAAAATTAAGATTCCTAATGAAAATTGTATTAAAGAAAATGAGAATTTGATTACATTTGAAAATAAAAAAACAAAAATTATTTTGAATAAAAAAAAAGGATTAACTGTAGATAGTTTTATTGTAAAAAAAATTTCAGAAAAGTCTTTATTTGGAACTTTGTACTCTGGAAGTCTAAAAAATATAAAAAATCAAAGCGATTTTTTTTCAGGTCACTTTAATCTTTTTGATAATAATTTAGAAAAGACAACAGATCTATCTATTTCAAAAAAAAACTATGAAATTTTTAAAAATAAGAATAAAAACTTTTTAATTGAATTTTTTCACAAGTTTGATTCAAAGCTGGAAGTAAAAAAAAGACTAGAGATAGATTTAAACAAAAGTAAACTCAACTTAAAAGTAGATTTAAAAAATTTTTCACCTAGAATTCTCAGAGTTTTTAATACAACAATTAATCCTGATGTATTTGAAAAGAAAAATTTAACAATTTTTTGTAAAAATGGAGGCGATAAGTTTGAAAAATTCATATTAGAAAATGATTTCAATCACGGAAAATATGTTCAGGATGTCACAAAATTTACATCATCTAACAATTGTTTGCCAATGACAGATGGTAAATTAATAATTAGAGATAAAAAAAAACAATTGATGTTTAGTTTTGATAATGCAAAGAATCCCTTTGTTGGCCTTATAGAATATAAAAATCTAAAAAATAAATATTTTTTAAGAAATTCATTTTCTATGCGGGAAAGTGATGATACTTTTAAAATGACAAAATTTTCTCATGTATCACTTCAAATAGAAATAGAGGCAAAAAATTTATGAAAATTCTTGTAACAGGTTGCGCAGGTTTTATTGGACATAGTGTTACAAAATCACTGATAAACAAAAAAAACCTAGTTATAGGTGTTGATAATTTAAATAGTTATTACAGCAAGAAACTCAAAGTTGATCGATTAAAAGACATAGAAAAATTAAACAACAAGAAAAAGTATTTTAAATTTTATAAGTTAGATTTAGAAAATTTCAAAAAACTTGAAAAGATTTTTTTAAATTATAAGTTTGATACA
>Ga0181568_10006234_pt1 | contig 10439 bp, 7 predicted proteins | sample 101ome_20_FD_133758 | JGI IMG/M metagenome (GOLD analysis project Ga0181568, IMG submission 133758) | Coastal salt marsh microbial communities from the Groves Creek Marsh, Skidaway Island, Georgia - 101404AT metaG (megahit assembly) | ecosystem: Environmental > Aquatic > Marine > Intertidal zone...
AACTAATTATGATTATATTATGAACACAACTACATGCCCAAACTGCGCTTGGGAAAATCCAAATCATTATAAAAATTGTGAACACTGTAATTGCAACTTAACAAATATTAAACCCTCTCAAGCCCCTCAGCCTACGAGCAAACTCAATCAAAATAATTCAATAATCCTTGAGCCTATTTTTTGTTCTTCATGTGGAAATAAGGTTGCAAAAGATGCTCCTTTTTGTCCAAGCTGTGGACAACCGCTTAAAAGTAGGGAGTATGGGGAATATATGGGAACCGCATCTAACGGTATACCTATAAAAAGTAGAATAGCTGCAGGGCTATTAGCTTTATTTATTGGAGGTTTTGGTATTCACAAATTTTATTGTGGGCAAATTGGATTAGGGGTTATATATCTCCTTTTTTTCTGGACTTTTATTCCTGCTATTATAGCTTTTATCGAAGGTATAATTTACTTAACTTCACCAAATGACGAAGTATTTACAAGACGTTACTGCCAATAAATACTTAGGTATCATCCTTTTATTAAATTTTGAATTACATAGCAATGAAATTTCTTATTTAGATTGTTACAAGCTTGAAGATTCTATCATCGTTTCTCAGGATGGAACTTTTTTGGGGAGACTTGGTAATAGCTATAAGACCGATTCTATTTATAACGAATATAGTAAGTATGGTAGCTCATATTCAAACGAATCAATTTGGAATGATCTCTCAGAATATGGAAACTCTTATTCACAGAGGTCTGCTTTTAATGAATATGCGTCAGATGCGCCTTTAATAATAAAAGATGGTGAGGTTATTGGAAAACTTTCCATTAACAATAGTTACTTAAATAACAATTTTGATCCAAGACAACTAAAGACAGCCTGTGATTGGTAAAAAAAACCCTGCTTTGCGCAGGGTTTTTAAGCTAAAAAATTACTTATTAATTTAGTTTGTATCTCCATTTAATAGAGAAAAAACTGTAATCTTCTTCTAGTTCACTTTCTAAATCAGAAGTAACTGGTGGTGACACTTGAGTATCGCCTCCAGCAAAATATCCAGTAGCGTTATCTGATTCTGTTACAGATAGTTGTCCGTAGTCGAATGATCTAACAGCATAATCGAAACTAATAGTATTTTTTGGACCTAATACCCATACCACACCAACACCCAAAACCGCTGCAGATGCATCACCCTCAAGTGTGTAATTTCCTTCATAACCATATCCATTTAACCCAGCTGTCTGAGGGCCGCTATAAGTGTATCCGGTTGGACATCCATTTCCTGACAGACAAGCATCAAACTCTGAAGATAGGCCCGAAATGATATCGCTCCATGATCCTTCGGTAGAGTAATCTTGCTGAGTATAACCAACTCTTACAGTTGCAAATAAATTATTTGACATTGGCTGAACATAGCCGGCAAAAATTGTTAAACCATCGGATGTTACATCTCTACCATCAGAATATGACCAAGTGTATTGATTATTATCATCAAAGCCAATACCATCAAAGTCGATATTTTTTGAATAAGATTTGTGATACTCTTGCGATAATTCATTATATCCAATACCAACTTGCCAACTAGAACTTAATCTATAGGTATATGTAAGATTAAAGTCATCAAATTCTAATTCAGCAGATCTGGTGGGGTAATAGAAGTCATCATAATAATTACCTGCCTCAGTTACTTCTTCAACATCTGCTACAGCAGTTGTAACAGCAAAGGTATGCTTACCAAAACCGTAATCGAGCCCTAAATATTGTGTTGAATGACTTGAATCAGCTTCTTTAGTTTGCTCACTAGAATTTATCTCAGTAAAGTCATAATCTGAAGTTCCAAAACCTAGCGATACTCCGATTCTTGAACTTTCTTGAGCACTTAAAATAATTGGTATTACCAAGAAGACTGCAAATATTTTTTTCATATAGAATAACCTCCATTTAGCTATATAAATGTTTATTCATAAATGATGAACTAAAAATTATAATATGTCTATTATAAATCTATATTTATATTTGATTTCTGTTTACGATATGAAATTTAATTAGCCCTTACTAAAAGGTGATTATAGGGTCATCTGACTTTTCAACAGGGATACCTTTTATATACCAATAATTGTTTATACCTGGAGAAAATGTTTTACTTTCTGTTTCTTTATCATTCGATGTTTTGGCAACTAACTTAACATTAGTGCCGGTGAATGTTAAAGCTACAAATTCAGAACCATTTAACCGTGCAATTTTTACATTATTGAGATATAAATGAACTTCCTCTTGCTCATTCGACTTTGGCATGTAGTTAATCAATACATCAAAGCTCTCTTTTGTTAATGCTTTTGACGATTGATTAAGCCTTATTAAGCTTCCATAATTTAATTCTATGCTATGAAGTAGACTTTGATATGAAATGAGGAAAATACTCATTACGAATATTTTTATATTTTTTAATTTAATATTCATTAATAATTGGATACTATTGTAATTATGTATAAATTATACTCATTAATGTTCAAACTCAAACAGCTCATTTTTAATTAGAATACAATAGTACCACATGAGATGTTTTAATTGCTTGGCAGATGACTATTCTAACAAATGTAACGTTTGTGGAAGCGTTAACGCTAATATAAATAAAAATACCACAGCCTTATCCCCCGGATCTACTTTGGACGATAGATACTTTATTGGCAGAGTATTAGGACAGGGAGGATTTGGCATAACTTATATAGCTTTTGATGAAATATTAGGTGGTATTGTTGCTATTAAAGAACACTACCCAAAGGCTATAGTTGATCGAACCAAGGATGGAGGCGTTATTGCCTCTAATACAAAAGAATTTAATCTGGGCCTTAAAAAATTTACTGAAGAAGCAAAAGCTGTAGCAAAATTTAAAAATCATCCAAATATTGTTTCTGTACTCTCATATATGAGAAGCAATAACACTGCATATATGGTCATGGAGTACATTCAAGGTAAAACAGTAAAAGATATCTTGGTGGGTGGAAAAAAGCTTCCAGTAAAGGATGCATTGCAAGTAATTCATCAAGTTCTTGATGGTATAGGTGTTTGTCATAATTCTAGATTAATTCATAGAGACCTAACCCCGGATAATATTTATATAACCACACAAGGAGGAGTAAAGATCCTTGACTTTGGTTCTGCTAGAGAAACAGTTGATGGGGGTGACAATGAATTCACGCAGGTTCTGAAAAAATCTTATGCCCCTGTTGAGCAATTCCAGCAAGGACAAAGCCAGGGTCCATGGACAGATATATACTCCATCGGAGCCTCTTTATATAGAATGCTTATCGGAAAACCACCTGAACTCAATTCTGTAGATAGGCTTTTAAACGATACATTAAAATCACCTCTTAAATCAGCCAATCTCAAAGATTGGAATCAATCACTTGATGATGCTCTAATGAAAGCAATGGCTGTTAGGCCTGAGCTTCGATATCAGCATGTTGATGAATTTAGAGTAGACTTGTTGAATGGGCTCGATAGTTTAGAAACTTTTAATAAAGTTTCTCCAAAGAGCTCTTCAGAGTCAAAGACGGCTAAGCCAAAAGTAAATACTGCAAAACAGTCAGAAAGAAAGAATAAGTCATATATTCCACTTGTGGGCTCTATAGCTGCTGCAGTTTTAATTGGCATCTTAGCAATTTTGAATACTGGCTCGGGGGACAGCAATCAAGCGGTTGTTATCAATGCTCCAAGTGTTAATAATTCAACCTCTAATCAAGAAAAGAATGAGATAGCAAAAATAGAATCAAAAACTATTGCTCCGCCTGCTGGCCGTCCTACCCCTCCAGATATTCCCAATTTTAATGAAGCGATAATTAAGCCTAACGTTAAAGCTCAACCAACGCTTGCAACTCTTACAGTTAGCCCCTCAAATGCTAAAATTTTTATAAACAACAAGCTATTAGCTGATAATCAATTAAATCTTGATAAGGTGTCTGGTAAAAGTATCAATTTAAAAATTATTGCTCCAGGCTATAGAACTTTAGAGTCCAATGAAATCATAAGTCAGAATAAAACATTTTACTTACAAAAGTATCAGTTACCATCAGTAAATCTTTACTCCCTTTTATTAAATTATTTTGAAGCACCCTCAGGGACGAACTCTTCTCTGTTAAAACAAGAAATTAAAAAAGATTATTCTTCCTTTGAAGGAATTTCAAAGTTGCCTGACATATTAAATGGAGACCTGAAGTTGTCTCGAGAACTAGATTTCTTATCCGATAATGGAGATTATGAAGCAGAGTTTTTATTGCTCATCTTAAATTTGTCAGATAACAAAGCCCAAAACGATGAATCTTCGATCATAGGGCTTGAGAATCTAGGAAAGAACTATCCTCTTGCTAATATTATGCTCGCCTCATACAAGGGGTGTTTAATAATCAGCAATTCCTCTTGTAATACCAAACAAGCACTTAAGCATTTACCTAAAAATACCCCTGAATTAAGTAACCTTTTGGAGGCAATGTTTCTAGTTAAGGAGAAGCGATTTACTGAAGCAGAGACAAAGTTACAAGTTGTCAGAGAATCCTCTTCAGTTGTTTCTAATTTAAAGGGTGAAATTTTATTTGGAAAGGGCAAAACTCAAGAGGCAAAAGCCTATTTCAGAAAAGCCTACTCTCAAGATGTATTAACTAATACGTCTGCTCATATTAATTTAGCATTTACAGTCGATAGTGAAAAAGAAAGAAATAAATTAATTAACGAAGCAGTATCTCAAGGATCATTAAAGGCAAAAAAAATTCTTCCATATATTTCTTTTAATGAAGATAAAAATTCTTTTGCAGCTCTTGTGCAGCCTTTAATGTCCGTCAATCAGTCTGAAGCAAATATGTTATTGGCTCTGTATGAATATAATAAAGATCCTAAAAATTTAAATGCAGTTCGAAAACATACAAAACTATGCAAACAGAATGTAAATTGCAAAATCTTAGATTCTTTGATAAACACTCAATCAAGCAACATATCTACAACGGATCTTAGGGATGTTAATTTATTGCCAGAACTAAAAGCCCAAGCCCATCTTAAGCTAGGAAAAGTTTTGTTATCAAAAAATTCAAGTCAATCAATACCTCATTTTATTGAGGCTAAAAAATTGGGATCACAAGATTCAATAGCTGTTCTTTGTTATGCCTATGCTTTTATTGAAAGAAATGATGCTAAAGCATTAAGTGAATGTGAATCAGGTTATGCAGCTGGAATTAAAGATCCATTATTGCTTAATACTTTATCTCACATGTATTCTTCTTCAGATATTTTTAAAAGCATAAAAAGAGATGATTATTCTAAAATGAAATCACTTTTAACTGAGTCTTGTAATTTAGGAAGTGGTGGAGCATGTTGCAACCTTTCTAAATATGAGAAAAATGCTTCTCTGAAGAAAAAATATTTAACAAAAGCTATAGAGAGTGGAGTCAGACAATGCTCAACATAATTAAAATAGTTTTTATTTTTTATTTATGGCTGACCACTTCGTGGATCATGGCTCAAGATATGAATTTTAAGGTTTCCTATCAAATTTATGAGAATGATCAATTGCTTACATTTTTTGGTTTATATGACAATGATGATCAATTAGTCGATGATATTTCATTAGAACAACTTGGAATTGAATTTAATTCAAAAATAGCTCGACCTAATTCGCTCTCAAAGTTTTCCTCAGATATTTATGGAACTAGTTATTTATTTTTAGTCGACACATCAAAATCAATTAGTAGTAAAAATTTTTCTGTCATCAAGCAATCAATTTCGCAGTGGGTAGAGAATCTTGGTTATGCTGATATGGCAGCTATAGTAGCTTTTGGTGATTCGGTTGAAATTATTCATGAGTTTTCCTTTGATAAATCTTCATTACAAGAAAGCATAAAATCAATAGAAAGAGATTCAATGAATACTAGATACGTTGACGCTTTATTAGCCTCATATGGACTATTCACAGAAAACAATACTTCAATTCCATATAGAAGAGCAGTCGTAACACTCACAGATGGACTAGATGATCCCGACCTATCTTTAACTAACAGATTAACTTATACAGAAGTAAGTTCTTTGCTTCAACAAAGCATGGTTCCTTATTACATGATAGGTTTTGCAGAAAGGTCTTCTGCGAAAAAAATTGAGGCAATTAATGAAATGAAAACTCTTGCTTCGCTTACAAACGGATTCTTCTTAAATGCAAATATAGTTGGTATTGACAATGCATTTAAACAAACTAAGTCGAGCATAGAAAATGTTTATCTTTTAAAATCATCTTGTTTTTCTTGTGATCTAGATTTTAGTAATTTCTATAGCACGCTGTACCTAGACTACAAAAATATTCAGTATTCAAAGTCTCAAACAGTCTTTGTAAATGATGCATCAGCCGAATCCGCTATAGAGCAAACCGATGTCAGCAATGAGATTTCTTTATTCTCAAAAATTTTGGAGAATATATATATAGTTTCTTTGGTTAGTTTCATACTAATTCTGACATTTCTATGGTTTTTATTTTATCGAAAATCATCAAAGGAGACGGCTTCTGAAAACCATGAAAATGTAGATTTAGGTTTTGAGGAGCAAGAGATTAACTTGCAAACAGGCATGCAAATTCAATCTCAAATACGACCAAAATTTACTTTAAAGTTAGAGTATTTTTCAAAAAAACCCTCCAAGGTCATTGAAGATAGTTTTCAGGAAAGTATTATTCTTGGGCGATCATCAAAAGCAGATATAGTTCTTAAAGATTATCAAGACATTTCAAGTATGCATGCAAAGATTTATTCCCAAGGAGAATATTTTCTCATCGATGATCTTGGCTCGACTAATCATACTTTTCTAAACGGTGCGCGGGTTTATGCCAAGTGCCCAATAAGAAATGGAGATCTTCTAAAGCTTGGAATGCATGAATTTAAAATTTTTATAAAACACTATGAGGATCTTACCTATGAATAATATTTTTTTCTCACAAGCACAGGGGTCTAGAAAAGAACAACAAGATTCTTATGGGAAGTTTATCTCTGAAGATAGCACCTTTCTTCAGCATGGAGGTATTTTGGCCTTAGTAGCAGATGGCATGGGTGGTCTTGAAGGTGGAGCAGAGGCTAGTAAATTAACTATTAATTCCTTTATTCATGCTTATAAGCAGAAATCTTCAAATGAAGATATTCCAGCTGCTTTAAAGCGATCTGCTGAGCACGCTAACAAATCTGTATATGAATTTTCTATAGCTCAAGGAATAGAAGGAAATACGGGATCTACTTTGGTTGCAGTAGTTCAATTGGGCAAAGAGATTTACTGGCTATCTGTCGGAGATAGCAGGATATATGGGGTGACAAATAACCAAGTTGAGCAACTCAGCACTGATCATAATTACGAACAAGACTTGCTTGAGCTAGTAAAAAAGGGTGATTTAACTATGGAGGATGTGAAAGCCAATAAACAAAAAGCGGCTCTAACAAGTTATATAGGCTCTGAAACAATAAAGAAAATCTCTCAAAATAAAGAGCCTCTCTCTTTTGATAAGTTTAATGCTATTTTTTTATGCTCAGATGGCTTCTACAGCAAGATGTCAAATACAGAAATATTAGCGTTAATAAATTCAAAGCCGTCTTCAGAAGTTGCAAAGTTATCTATAAAAACTAAGCTTCAGAAAAGTATTAAAAATCAAGATAATTTAACTATAGGCGTAGTATTCAACAACAAGCCAATAACAAAAAAACCAAAAACTTTGAAGATGCTCTTTATATGGATGGGGATAATCCTGATACCAATTTTAGCCTATTTCATTATAAATTATAAATTAGCAGATTCTTCTGATCTCAAGTCCCAGGATGTTTTAATGGATGAGTCCTCTGTGGAAGATCTAATGCCAGAGGAACAGCTCCCTGAAAAAAATATAATTTTAACGCCTAGTAATGAACTAAAAATTGACAATATCGATAAAGAGGAAGAGTTAAAGGTATATCCTTCTGATAATAATCTAACCTCAGGCAAAGACGAGGTTGATAAAATGTCACCACCCAAGATGCCACCTGAAGACACCTTATTAGAATCTTCAAAACCAAAACAGGCCGATATCAAAGCCATCAAAGATATTGTTGATTCTGGTGAACAGAGTCTCAAAGAAGAATTGTCTGTTGAAGATGCGAAGCAAGAATCAGAAAGCAAAGCATCAGAAATATTATTAAATGATGGAGCTGTTTCCAAAGATTTATCTCAAAAGCTTGATGAACCAATTGAGGTTAATACAGAATCTGATGTTTCTAAATCTGAAATAGTAAACAAGACTAGTTCTAAAACTCAAAAAAAAGAAGACACTAAAGATACCACAACCAAAGAGTTAATAGAGGTAGAGGTTTGCGAAGAGGTAATAGTCGATCTTGGTATTGCAGGTGTCAGAAAAGAAAAAGTCTGCAAAATAAAAAAATCTGAAGGCGTGGAGACAGAAGTAAACTCAAAAAATAATACAAACAAAGAAAAATCAGAAAGCAAAAAGTCAATTGTTAAATGTAAAAAACCTGGGGACACCTCAACAGAAAATAGATTTTTAAAAACCTGTAAAGAATAATTAAGAAATTTAAATTTCAAAAATATGTGTAATTTTTACGATTATTAAGTATTATTGTTAAATGAACAAAATTATAACTGGATCGATAAGTGCTCTTGTAGGGGCTATTTTTCTTTTAATTGTTTTATTGTTGCCCAATGCAAACATTCAAAACATGATGGACTCCTCAGTCCGCTTATTATGTGAACATCCTGTCGGTGAAAGTAAAAGAACAGTAGATGTAAGCGGATCAGCATTTTTTATTAACAAGACAACTCTAGTTACAAATGAGCATGTTTCACCCATTGGCTCAAGATGTTTAATTATTACTAAAGATGAAAAAGGCGAGCCTGTTACGATTAAAACTAGGCAGCTATGGACTTCTGAGTCACCAGATTTGGCAATTTTGAGTGCAGACCTTCCAGAATCTATGGAATTTCCTGTATCGTCAATTTATCAGTCCAAAATAATTTCAGGGGATGAAGTTTTTAGCGTTGGGTATCCAACCACTGCCGGAACCTCAACAAGTTTATATGATTACATCAAATCAACAGGAAATGATTCTTCACTTGATGGTAATTACAATCTTTTGGTAGGGTTTTTAAAACCCCAAATTTTTAAAGGCGTTATTAGTTCTGAGTATATTGTAGAGGGAGTATCTTACATACAAACAGATGCTGCTATAAACTCAGGTATTTCTGGAGGTCCTTTATATTCAAATAGTGGTCAGGTTATTGGTTTAACTACAATGCGTGATACCGACGCTCAAAATGTTGGATACTCAATTAGTGTTCAAGAGTTGATTCCTATTCTTAAAAAACTAGAAATTGATTTCACCCTTGAGTCATCACTTATGCACTATGTAAGACTTTTTAATTCTTTGGCTAATGGTTTTATCGCATACATTTTAGCTCTGATGTTTATTTCAAGTGGTATTTATATTATGTTATCAAGACCTGCTCTTGAAACATCTAATCAAAGCCCCAACGACGTCTCTAATCCTATTCAGCCTCAACCCGTGGTGAAACAGCGCCAGCAGCAAGGAAGGATTGTTTTCCAAAATATGTCTGTTAACCCACCAACTCTAAATTTTGCTACCAAAGTTTTTCTTGGTCGAGATCAGCAGTCATCGATTAAATTTCCATCAGATTGGCTTTTTATAAGTAAGTTACATGCCATGATAGAATTTGATTTATCTACAAAAACTTTTCTTGTTAAAGACCTTAAATCAAGAAATGGAACCTTCATAAATAACAAGAGAATGAAAGAGGGAACCACTGAAAGAGTTTCATCAGGAACAAGTTTATATTTAGGCAAAGAAAATGCCGCTTTTACTTTAGAAATTATTTAGGAGGACTTATGGCAGTTGTTAAATGTGGTGCATGTAGTAAATATTATAATGATGGACAGCATTCAACCTGTCCCTCTTGTGGTGCCTCTCCAGCCCAAGTAGCTCCAGAAGAATTTGAAGATACTCAGCCTCTTAATAATTTAGGAGGTTTTGCTACTGAGTCAGTATCAGAGCCTACTTCTCTTGGAATGTATGCGCAACAGTCCGAAGTGAGCGATGATAATTCTTTTAATACTGACGATCTTGATACTACTGTGGCTTTGGACCAAGAAGACGATGGAGATGATGAGGTAACCGTAGCCTTATCTTCAAAAGCAATTGGTATTGATCCAGTATGCGGTTGGCTGGTTTGTGTTGAAGGTCCAGATAAAGGTAGAGACTACAGAATAAAATCAGAAAGAAATTTTATTGGTAGGTCTGCAAATCAAGATATAGTTATTTCTGGGGATCAAACTATCTCCAGAGAAAATCATGCGTCTATTACACAAGATCCAAAAACTCTTATCTTTACAATTAATACCGGTTCAGGCAGAGGTCTGGTATATTTAAATCAA
>Ga0181568_10006239_pt1 | contig 10433 bp, 9 predicted proteins | sample 101ome_20_FD_133758 | JGI IMG/M metagenome (GOLD analysis project Ga0181568, IMG submission 133758) | Coastal salt marsh microbial communities from the Groves Creek Marsh, Skidaway Island, Georgia - 101404AT metaG (megahit assembly) | ecosystem: Environmental > Aquatic > Marine > Intertidal zone...
TACCCCCAAATTCAGAAGAATATGAAAAAATTAAAGGACAAATAGATGATTTAAATGAAATTGAAAAACATTTAAATCCTGATAGACTTCTAGGTGTAAGTAGTGAAGAAACTAAAATAGGATTGAATGAAACAGATATTGAAATTAAAATAATAGATGATGGTCCATTAGGAAAATTGGAAAGTTTAAGTGATTTAGATAATGCTATTAAAAATGCAGACAAAACATTAAAATTAAATGACATAGATATAGATATGGATAAATTTGTAGGAAATTTTAAAGAATTTGTAACTAATGATGTAAAAGAATTTGTTGAAATATCTAAAAAAAACGGTTTTGATAAAGTTGAATTAAACAAAATGCAAAAACGGATTAATGAAGGTACGCAATTGATTGTAGATATGTATACCGGAGGATTAACTAAAACTGGAACAAAAGTAGTAAGTAAATCAACAACTAAAGGTGCAAGTAAATTAGCAGCTGCTGTTGGAGGTACAATGGGTGTAGGGATAGCAATAGCAGCTGCAGTAGATACGATGGGACAATTAATGAGCACAGGTACAGTAGATGAAGAAGCCTTGAAACAAGTATTAAAAGAAGAAGCAATAGCATTAGGGATTGAAATAGCGATAGTAGGAAGTATAGCAGCAGGAACTGCTGTAGCAACAGGAGCATCAATGGCTAGTGCGTTTAGTGCTACAGCAGCAGGACCAGTAGGAGCTGTTTTAGCATTGGGAGCCATAGGAGGTGCAGCATTAGATATGAGCCCTGTAGGTAAAAAGTTTGCAAGTGTGTTATTAAATAAAGATTTATATGAAATGAAAGTAAATTATGATAAAGGATATGATATACCATATTTCAACTATTCAACAACAGAAAGAAAATATAGAGAAAAAGTAAATAATTGGGCTGGTGGTAAAGACACTATTATAGAAGCTAATTTTTTAGAAAAGAATGAAGCAGGAAAATCATCTGAAACAAAAACAAAAGAATTTTGGGGTATAGTAAAAGAATATTTAGACGATAATAATATGGTGATGAGTGTTGATGCTATAGATGTTCTTGTAGATTTACAGTTAGAAATGATGGCAGAAAAAAAATATATTAGAAATATTAATACAGTAATATATAAAGATAACTTACGAAAATTAAAAAATACAAAACAAAGTATAGAAATATCTTTAAAGAAATTAGAGATTGCTAAGGAAAAAGAGGAAGTTATTGAAAAGAATCAAGAACTTTTAGACAAAGGTATGTATAACATTGGACATAAGGCTGCTGCGATTCAAATATTAAGAAATAGAGGATTTACTGAAGAACAAATTAAAGAAAAATTAAATCTTAAATAATCTTAGGTAAATGATTTATAAATATACAACGCCAACAATAACCCAATAATACCACCAGCTAATTTTGGATCTATACCTAAACTTTCAGCAAAACCGGAAAACATAGCCCATAAAGTATCTTTAGCAATATCACCACCTGCATCTGCTGCACCTTTAACAGCTGCTGCAGTAGTACTACCAGCAAGTTTTCCACCACCTTTAAATGATGCTTCAAGAGCTTTATTGAAATTTACATCACATACATTTTTACAATACAGAGTACAAGAAGATTTGTCACTAACAACGTAATTATTTGATTTTAAATTATCTTTAGAACATCTTTTTTTATTTTTATTAACGTTTTTCAATTCTTCTTCATCAAGATCTTCATCACCTGGAAATAACCAAGGATAATTTTCAAAGTCATTTTCCCCATTCCCATTAACATAAGCTTCCCAATTTAAAGGAAAACAATTTGTAATACATTGTTTTTTTTTTGATGATAAATTAATATAATTTCCTAAGGTAGCAGCACCAACAACACCCACAGCAGCCATTTTACCTTTATGTTCCCAAGCAAAATCTCTAGCTCTGTCTTTCAAGGAATTAGTATTTGTATCTAAGTCTTTTAATTCTTTTAAAGCATGTGTATTTAAATCAGGTATTTCCACACCATCTACATCAATTTGAGGGTTTCCCATACCATTATTTGAGGTTGTTTTCATATTCATATCTATATTAGATGCATTTACATTGGAAGGACGAGGAACATTAGGTGCATTCACTTTAGGTTTTCCCATTAAAATATTTAAAGAAAAAAAAATAGAATATAATATAATGTATTATGAAGAAATACCAGGAATGAATGATAAAAAATCTAATATTAAGTTTATGGGATATTGTGGAAAAAATATAAAAAGAATTCAAGAATTATTAAAACTTGATAATATTTTTTTAGAATTAGATGAAAATATTATAAAAATTTATTCTAATAATATGAAAAAAATAATTAAAACAAAAAAATATATATATAAATATTTTAAAAAACATTTTTGTAAATCTAATACAAATAAAAGAACTTTTTCTACGTTATATGAAAGTGAAGCTTCACTTCTTGATTTTTAAAATGTAATTTTTCTCTTTTATGACGTTTAACAAAAGAAGAATTTTTATAAATTTGTTTAACTTTATTAATAGGGTCAAAATCACCAAATTTATTATGAAGAACTGTTTTATAAATATCAAAATCAGGATAATGAAATATTTTTCGTGGATATTTTGTATTATAAACATCGAAAAATCCAACATAAAAACGAGGTTTTAAGAGATTTATTTTACCATAATTAGAAATATTTGAAAAATTTCGAACATTTATATTACCTTCTAAGTCACAAGCTTCTTTTTTAGATAAATTTTCATAAAAATAATCGAAATTGTTAAATATGGATGAATGAAGTAAAATAATATTACTATTTCTTATAGGAGACATAAATAAATCATTAATTGATAATATCTTTTCATAATAATTTAATGATTGTATAAACTTAGGACCTACAATACATGTATCGTGTAAAAACAAATAAGAAGTGTCATAAATTCTACTATCATTCATATATTTTTTGATCATATTAAAAGAAGTATATTCATAATTATTTTCTATAGTATTTATGTAAAGTAAATTATTTTCATAACATATTTTTTCATCAATTGAATTAGATTTTACTATTATTATTGGAAAAATGTTATTATGTTTTTTCAAAGACTGTAAAAGTATATTTAAAGGTATTACATAATGTATGTTAGAACTTATAACAATTTTCATTTATTATATAACTTAAAAAAACTAATCTTCTGGGTCAGGTGCTGCGTCTGGAAACATTTGAGGTTTATATGGTTTTTTAGTTTCTTGTAAAGAAACAGGGATATTTTTAACTTGAGGAGGATCAAAAAAGTTTGATGATTTTGCAGTAATTTGATTATCATCAGTAAAAGGTAAATCAACCCGGGGGTCTTTCATTCTTTCGTCACAAGGTTCAGGAATTTCTTCGTCCGGCATTTCAGGAGGTTCTTCTTCGTCGGGTTCTTCATCAGGTATTTCGGGTTCTTCATCAGGTATTTCGGGTTCTTCATCAGGTATTTCAGTTTCTTCTTCGGGTTCGTCTGGTTCATCGTGTTCTTCATCGTCTGATGAATCTATATTTGTCATATAAGTTTGTAAAATATTTTGTATAGGAATTTGTTTTCTAATTACATCATCGATAGATTGAAAGATTAAAAGATTCATACTATTTTCGTCATTAGATTTAAAATATTTATTTTTTTGTATATTAATATATAATCTTTTTGCCATATCAATGAATACTTGATGTAAGAATTTTTCAGACGAAGGCATTTTTAATTGAACCTTTTTCTTAGTTTTATTTAATTTAACTGATGTTAGTATTTTAACATTTGTTACAATGACTGCTGTAAGTAATTCATCAAACCAAGAACAATTTCTTTTAATTTTATTAAGATGAACATCTATATATGCTGGAGACCAATCAAGAACATCTTTTAATTTTTTCATATATCTTACAAGTATTGGTTCGTTAGTATTTGTTTCTCTAACACATTCATCATATAAAGATATTATTTTTGAATATATTACATCACACATAGCATTTTTCAAAACATTTGTATATTCTTCTTTTGCTTCAACTACTGGAAGGTTTTGATTTTTCATTTATTTATTATAGATATAATTTAAATCATAATCATTTGTACGCATAAATGATTCTACTTTATATTCTAATTCTTTTTTATTTAATTTGCCTATATTAATTTTTGTTTCTATTGTTTCTATTGGTTTAATTTCTTCTTCTTTAGCAAATGTTACCTTTTTTGTTACCTTTTTTGTTGGGTTTTTTGTTTCTTGTTTCTTTAAATCCCATGATATATATAAATTTACTCCATGTTCTTTGTTTATTAATACATTAAATCCACCTTTTTGTAATTGTTTAATTAAATATTTTAATAAATCTTCATAATTATATAATGGTTGTCCTACAATTAAAGGAGGAACTTTAAATATAATATACGGATTTGAGTTCAAAGATTCATTAAAATTATTTCGTTTTTTAATTTTAGCATAACAATCTAATAAAACTTCTTTAAATACCTTTTTAGTTTGTTTTTCTTTTTCTTTTATATTATTTTGTAAATCTGTAATCGTAAGAAATTTACTCATTTGTTAATTATTATTTAAAGAAAAAAAAATTATATTATATATGAAACAAAATAACATCTTGAAATACTTATTTGATAACACTATAATTTATTATAAACCTTATGAATATTATATACCAAAAGGTACAAAATGGGGTGATGTTGAAGATCTGGACGATGATTTTTCTTTTGTTGATTAATTATAAAGTATGTCTGAATATAATTCTGTACGAGTTCGAGTGTTTCCGCCAACCTCTTATGCAAGACCACGCAGACGGCCTGCTGATAACCTAACTCAACTTAAGAAATTTATGGAAAATGTAACACAAAAAATTAGGAAATTAGAAGAGAGAAATTTACAAAAATCATCAGTAAATTCATCAGCAACAGGGGTACAAGGTGGAATTCATGTAACAACACAGAGTGGGGGGAACTCTACTGAATTAATTAAATATTTATTATCAGAATTAATGAAAAATGGAAAAAAAATAGGAGCTAATGATAAAGTAACACCTAGTGAAAAAGAAATCCTTAAAGTGTTGCAAAGTAGATTTAATGCGATTGAAGTTTTATTGCAGCAAAGCCAACCTAAAAATAATAAATTAACAAAAAAATCATTAAATGAAAAATCACAAACTAAAATAAAAAATATGGAGGAGAAAATAAAAAATATGGGAAACACAATTGAAAAACTATATTCAACATTGGAAAACCCTAAGCAAAACTCACTAGCGGAAAAACTAAAAGTAGCTAGTATAAAATTGAACGAAGCAAATCTAACAGCAAACGCTGCGAAAAACGTAGGATATAACAATGAAGCAAGAAGATTATTAGAACACTATCAAAGATTAAATTTAAATACAAATAATTATAAAAAAGTAATAAAATATTTTCCAAAATTACTAAACGATTTAAATAAAAACGATAACAAAATAAAAAGTGTGATAGACGAAATGAAAAATACAATGAACAAATTAATAATTAAAAGAAAATTCTAAAATGGAACCATCATAAGAACCAAGAAGGATACCTTTAGATTTAGAATAAGAGATATAAGAAACATCGAAATCAGAAGGAATAAAAAATTTAGAAAAATATAAAACAGATGATTTAAAAATAGATTGAACGAATAATTGAGAATTGAAAATATAAAAAACAAAGTCATCAAGTAAATAAGGATTAACTTCAGTATAATGGCATAGAATTATAGAATTATTATCAAAAAGATGAGAATAATTGATTGAATCTAAAAGATTAACAGGAATAATAACAAAAGAATCAGAATATTGAAAAAACATAGAATTTGCTTGAGGAACATAGCAAGAATTAAAAATAAAGTTTAATTTATGAAATAAAGTATTATAAATTAAATTTAAACGCATATCAAAAACAAAAGAATCATTAAATACTTTAATAATAAAAATATTGAAAGAAAATAATACAAAAGAAATGAGAAAACAAGGTGAAGAGATTTTAGTAATAAAGTGAATTTTAGCATCAAGTAACGAAGAATTATTAAAAACAACATAAAACATGAAAAGATTATCATTATAAGAAAATAAAAAGTACGAAAAATATTTATTAGAAATATTATCTACATAATAAGTCATATCATGAAAATAGATATTATTGAAATCAATAGAGTAATCTAACTTTTTAGATAAAATGAAAGAAACATTAACATTTGAAATAAAAACAGGAAATCCGTTACAATCTAAAATAAAAATATTAAAAATAGAAAGATGTTGTGTAATAAAAAAATGAAAGAGAGGTTTAAAAAAAATTTTAGAACAAGATTGTAAAGGGAAAAATTTCTTATTAATAAGAATATAGTCTATCATAAAATTATTAGAATAAGAACAAAATAAGTAAATAATATCATTAAAATGATGAACACAAATTATATTATAATTATCGATTAAAGTAAGAGATTTAGAAAACAAATTAAAAATGAAAGATTCGTTAAAAGTTTTAATTAAAATAGAATAATGGTCTAAATAACATGAATATTCTAAAGAAAAGTCTTCAAAAACAGTATGTAATTTAGGATAAAAAGAAAGCATTACTTGAATTTCTTTAGACTGTAAAGACTGTAAAGACTGTAAAGACTGTAAATGTTTCATAACATATGAAAAAAAAATAAATGAAAAATAATACTTAAAGAAAAGAAAATATAAATAAGTAAAAAGAATGGCGCACACGCAAAAGTACAAGAAGTATACCCAACTTGAACATGTGCTTGCGCGACCTGATACATATGTAGGTTCGATAAGTAAAGATGTAGATGTACATTGGGTACTAAACAAGAAAAAAGAAGGAATGAAGCAAAAACAAATAGCGCATGTACCAGGATTATATAAAATATTTGATGAGATATTAGTGAATGCGATAGATCAATCAACAACGGACAACACCCTAGATGTGATAAAAGTCAATATAGATGGAGATACTATAGAAATATACAACAATGGGGTAGGAATTCCTATAGAAATCCATGAAGAATATGATATGTACATACCAGAATTGATATTTGGAAATTTGCTAACAAGTAGTAATTATGATGATACAAAAGAAAGAAAAACTGGAGGAAGAAATGGGTATGGAGCAAAATTGGCGAATATATTTAGTAAAACGTTTTCAATAGAAATAGTTGATTCAAAAAGTAAAAAGAAATATACACAAACATGGAGTAATAATATGAAAGAAAAAAGTGAATACAAGATAACAAAATCAAATATTAAAGGAGGGTATGCGAAATTTACATTTACACCGGACTATGAAAAATTTGGAATGAAAGGAATGGATGAAGATACAAAAGCGTTGTTTGAAAAAAGAACATATGATGTATGTGCATGTACAAATCTAAGAGTGAAGGTATATTTTAACGAAGAACAAATAAAAATAAAAAACTTTGAAAAATATGTAGATATGTATATTGGAGAAAAAAATGAGACGCCGCGAGTATATGAAAAAAATGAAAATTGGGAAGTAATAGTATGCGCAACGGATAATAATTTTAGACAAGTATCGTTTGTAAATGGTATATGTACTTATAATGGTGGAACACATGTAGATTATGTAGTAAGAAACATGATAACAAAATTGACGGAAATAATAGTAGCCAAACACAAAAATCTTAATATAAAAAATCAATTTATAAAAGATCATTTATTTGTATTCATAAAATCGACGTTAGTGAATCCAAGTTTTAGTAGTCAAACCAAGACGGAATGTACGAGTAAGCCAAGTACATTTGGAAGTAGGTTTGAACCAAATGAAGAATTTTATAAAAAGATAGCAAAACTTGGTATTATGGATGAAGCAGTAGCATTAGCAAAACACAAAGAAATGAGAGAGTTATCAAAAACAGATGGAAAAAAGAAAACATCATTGAAAGGTATTCCTAAATTAGATGACGCAAATAAAGCAGGTACATCAAAGTCGGAAAGATGTACTTTGATATTAACTGAGGGAGATTCGGCAAAAACATTTGCAATAAGTGGGTTAAGTGTAGTAGGAAGAGATTATTATGGTATATTTCCACTAAGAGGGAAGATGTTAAACACAAGAGAAGCGACCGCAAAACAATTATTGGAAAATGCGGAAATCAATGCCTTGAAACAGATAATAGGATTACAACAAAACAAAGAATATACAAAAGAAAATATAACAGAATTGAGATATGGAAAGATAATGATATTAACGGATGCGGATGTAGATGGAAGTCATATAAAAGGATTAATATTGAATTTCATACATACATTTTGGCCATCATTACTGAAAGTTAATCCGAGTTTTGTATATGCTATGATAACACCAATAATAAAGGCAAGTAATAGAAATGAAGTAAAACACTTTTATAATTTGAATGAATTTAATGAATGGAAAGCAACAAATAATGGAAATGGATGGAATATAAAATATTATAAGGGATTAGGGACAAGTACATCGAACGAAGCAAAAGATTATTTTAAAGACATGACAAAAAACACAGTAAAATATAAAACAAATGAAGAAAGTGAGATAACAAATGATGAATGTATAGAATTGGCTTTTAAGAAAGAAAATGCTGATAAAAGAAAACAATGGATTATCAATGGTATAGATAACGGAGAAACACTAAATCATGATAAAAAAGAAATATCCTATAACGAATTTATAAACAGAGATCTAATTTGGTTTAGTATAGCAGACCTACAAAGGTCTATACCATCTATGGTAGATGGATTTAAACCATCACAAAGAAAAGTAATGTACGCATGTCGAAAAAGAAGTTCAAATAAAGAAATAAAAGTAAGTCAATTAGCTGGATATGTAAGCACGGAAACAAGTTATCATCATGGTGAACAATCACTGATGGGTGCGATAATATCAATGGCGCAAAATTATGCAGGTTCAAACAATATGAATTTATTGAATCCAAATGGACAATTTGGAAGTAGAATTATGAATGGAAAAGATGCTGCAAGTCCAAGGTATATATTTACAAATATAAGTCAAAATGGATTAAGAATGTTTAATAAACAAGATGATCCGATATATGAATATATGGATGATGATGGATTTAAAATAGAACCAAAGTATTTTGTACCAATACTACCGATGGTATTAATAAATGGAGCCGAAGGTATTGGAACTGGGTTTAGTTCATACATACCCTGTTATAATCCAAAAGATGTAAAAAGACAAATATGTAATGCTCTTGAAAACAAAGAAATTGAGACTATTCATCCATATTATGAAGGGTTCAAAGGAACAATAGAAGAAAATGGAACAGGGTCATATATTATTAAAGGGTGTTATAAATTTATATCAAAAAACAGAATAGAAATAACAGAAATACCATTTAATAAATCGATACAAGAATACAAAGAATTTTTAGAAAGTATAAGCGAGGGAGTTGCTAAAAAACCACTAATTGATACATATGAAAATCATAGTACAGAAAATAATGTAAATTTCATAGTGAGATTTGAATCAAATGTAATAGAAAGATTACAAAAAGAAAAAACACTGGAAAAAGAGATGAAACTAACATCTACGATAAGTATTAGAAACATGCATCTATTTGATGAAAATAATAATATAAAAAAGTATGATAATGTAGTAGAAATAATTAAAGACTTTGTAAAAGTAAGGTTAGAGTTTTATGAAAAACGAAAACAACATATGTTGAAAACTATGAATAATGATTATACAATATTGAGTAATAAAGTAAGATTTATACAAATGGTAGTAGATGAAAAATTGATAATTTTCAAAAGAAAAAAACAAGATATAATTGAAGAACTGAAAAAAGAAAAATTCAAATTAGTTGATAAAAGTTATGATTATTTATTAAATATGAAATTGTATTTCTTAACAAGTGAAAATATTAAAGATATTGAAAATAAGAAAAAAGAACTTGAAGTAAATATTAAGAACTTAGGGGAAAAATCCATAGATAGTATGTGGAAAGATGAAATCATCTAAATTTTTCTTTAACATTAATACCATTTGAACGAACTCTAATAAATTTAAAATCAATAAAAGATATATGTAATTTATTCATAGTCAATCTTTTTTTTAATAATTGTTCTGAATGTAAATGAGTTTCCTTTAAAGCAAAATCAAACCTTTGATATAAAGATGCTGAATGTTTATTACATATGGAGAATCTATCATTAAAACCACCAAAATGACCCCAATTTGGAATTTTAATATCTGAATTTAGGGTAAAAAAAGATTCAAGTAAAGGTGTTCTAAATTTAATATCAGGTCTTATATATATATAAAAATCAAAATCAATATGATTAATTAATTTGAAAGATTGGGACTGAGAATACATAGCTAAAAAAGTATTTTGAAGAGATTTGCGCTTATCATACCAAGGGTCTTTTAAATGATTAAGGTCTTCGA
>Ga0181568_10006240_pt1 | contig 10432 bp, 16 predicted proteins | sample 101ome_20_FD_133758 | JGI IMG/M metagenome (GOLD analysis project Ga0181568, IMG submission 133758) | Coastal salt marsh microbial communities from the Groves Creek Marsh, Skidaway Island, Georgia - 101404AT metaG (megahit assembly) | ecosystem: Environmental > Aquatic > Marine > Intertidal...
CTGCTTTGATAACACCTTCTTTAGATCTTTCGATGTGTTCTTTCATAGGTCCTTCTTTCATCATTTAGCAAACTCCTGTTGCAGTTTTATATTGTCCATGAACTCTTTTTTAGTGCCCATGTCATCATTAAATGCTCCACGCAACACAGTTGTCTGTGTCAAACTACTGTGAGCACCAATTCCTCTATTTTCACAACAACCATGTGTAGCCTGTAAGTAAACACCTACGTTTTTACTACCTGTTGCTTTTTGTATTTCATTTGCAATTACATTATTAAGTTCTTCTTGTAGTGTGCCACGTCTTGCACACCATTGTGCTATTCTTGTGTATTTAGAAAGTCCAATAAGTGTTTCTGCGGCAATGATACCAATATATGCTACGCCATTAACTGGTTGATGATGATGTGAACACATACTTTTAATTTCACTTCTTACAACCAACATACCCTTATAACCATCTTCTATATGATTAGGAAATGCAGTTGCATTAGGCATAGGATCATATCTACCACTCATTATTTCATTGATGTACATTTTTGCAAGACGCCTACCAGTGTCCATGCTATTAGGATCATTATGCCTGTCGATAATTAAACTGTCAAGCACACCTTCAAACTTTGTAGTAAGTTCTTCTATAAGTGCTTGTTTATCGCCTTCTTTAAGTACAGAACTGATATTGTCTCCTGCCCAGTACCTTACATCAGCATCTTGTAAACGTTTTTTGATGTCATCACTTATCACTATATTTCTCCTCTTTTGAAATTCCTTTATATGATTTTATAATCTTTTTCAAATTATTGCAACTAAAATATTCCTCTTTTAAGAAGTTTGTCAACTTCGAAATATTTGGATAGTGTTTTTTATGGTCACTCATAACCCAATGTATTTTTTCTATAATCTTTTCTTTGTGCTTAAGATAAGAATCCCAACTTTCTGTCCACTCTGCAGGATACTTAAAGTAATCATCATACATTTCTGTATAACTTAATCTATCTGGCACTAAAGGAAAACAGTTTACAATGGCACCTTCAAATGCACTAATACCTAGTGTTTCCTGCAAGTTTGCACTGAATATCATTTTTGCTTCTCCAAGTAAGTTATGATATTCTACTTTGCTTAATCTACTATCCTGACAAACTACAAATTCATAATCACTTTGTAGTTCTTCTTTCAAGTCTCTAAATATTTCTGGTTGTTTTTCTGGAGCAACTCTGTGTGGGAAAAGTATTAAGTTTCTTTTCTTCATGTTTAAGAAAGGTTGAAGAGCATCCAATTCATACTCCATAGGCCAACCAGTTCTTACAATCTTGTTATCATCTATATGTTTTTGTTTTTCTTCATCACTGCATTTAAGTAATTCTTTGCAAAATAGATTAATATGAAAGTCACTTGCAAAGTAGTTGTGATCAAAACATTCAAACATACTTTTCTCTGCATGACGTACCCAAGGTTTATCACCTACAAGTCTGCCTAAAAAGTCTGCAGGATCATAACTTCCGGCGTGCCATAAACCATGCATTACTACAGGTATCTGCAAAAGTTCGGACATATATTTTATATTGATTACACCAGGATGCCAAGCATCTGTAAAAATAATATGATCACCACTTTTAATTTTGCCATTAGTAAAAGCACGGGATATCTTTTCTACTTGTGTAGATTTATAAATGTTAGTACCACCGAAGTTTAAGAACGCACCAGGAGTTGTTGCATCAGGTATATCTTCACTGCCGTCAACAACTTCTAAATCTGTTTCATTCCACACGTCTGCTTTACGTAAAATTTTAGGAACGTGTATTTTCCATTCAGATGTGTATCTTGTTTCAACACTTTCTAAATCAACAAGCCAAATTTTCATTAATTCCTCTTCCTATTTTTAAATTTTTTTATTTTGCGTTTGACAATGTTCTTTTGTCGATTATACATTTGCCAAGTATGCGAAGTATTATCATACAAATCTTTTTCATCAAAAACATAACTCTTCGAATCGCCATCAAGCCAAGCATTCCTACAAAAACTTTTATACGATTCCAAATCGCTAAAGATCTTTTCTACTTCAGGATTATCTTTCAAGTACGACACTGTTCTAATCTCCATTCGTTTAGTACTTTGGATACTCGATGTGAGCACCATTCTCTCCGTCTTCAGACACATCAATATGAACTTCACGTCCAGGATACTTGTCATTGATTTGTGTGTATAAATCATCACTCATCATTTCACAAGATTTGTAGTCAAGTTCAAGTGTCTTCTCATCATACAGTTTTTCTAACCATCTCTTAAACTGTATAAATTCAATATCTCTATCATTGTGATGTACTGCAATACCCACTTTAAAATGGAATATATGTCTATGTGGATATCCTAAAAATGATACATCGTATTCGTCACCTGTTGCTAGATTAGGATCATCTAATGCCGCAGGATATTTGTGAATACCTTCCTTACGAAAAGTTACCCAAATCATTCTCTTTGCCGTATTCATAATACGTGTTTTTGTGTCTTGTTCCATTGCTTCTTTCATCATTGTATCAACTATACTCATAATATACTACCTTTCTTCTGTTTTGTCAAGTGGATTATCGTTCTCATATTTTGTCCAATCAGTAAACTTATCTCTCTTCAATAAGTCATGTACCTGATGAATCCAAACTCCAGCATTAGAATGATTAAAATCTGAATCATCAATTTTTATACAAGCATTGTAATTTAATTGGTTTACGTATGGCAACTTTACACTAATTTGAGAAATAAAATTATGTCTTTCATTAAATCCATTCTCTAATACCCAATCATGATATTTTACATCATAGTCTAAAGTTACCATATACTTCTTGTCTAATAGTGCATAAACAAGACTTTCCCAATCTTCTTTAGGAACAAAACTTTGATTAGCACCCAAGTAGATGTGTTCTACGTGATTTTTTTCTGCCTGTTCTAATACTTCTTCTATAGGACGACATCCAACTACAAATAGTGTGTCCATATCAAAAGCAGGAGTCTTTTCAACTTCATAGCCAGTAAAGTAATTCACATCAGAATGTGTTCCGCTTGAGTACTCTCTTTTCATTATGCTACCTTAATATTTGCAGTTTGTAGGTAAGTCATCATATTTTCAGGTGTTGTTTGAACATATGGATCATCATCTGCTCCATCGTTGTTTATGCCTGGCTCTTGCCACCATTTTTCAACTACACCATCGTTGATAACACACATATATCTCCAACTTCTGTTACCGAAGCCTCTGTGGTTTTTACCAATTAACATACCCATATATCTTGTAAAGTTCCCAGATCCATCTGGAATAACTTTTACATTTTTGATACCAAGCACTTCTGCCCAAGCATTCATTACGAATGTATCATTTACTGAACAACAATAAATTTCATCGATGCCCATTTCTTTGATCTTTTCATAATTTTCTTCAAAACTAGGAAGTTGAGTTGAAGTACAAGTTGGAGTAAATGCGCCAGGTAGACTAAACAACACTACACGTTTACCTTTGAAGTAATCATTTGTAGTTTTTTCAGTCCATACACCTTCGTCAAAACTGCAACCTTTTTCTAATACAACGTCGCCTTCTCTAACTTTAAAAGTAGTAAGTGGAATATTAAAACCTTCCGTCATAACTTTTTTTCTCCTTGTTTAAAGTTTTTACTATATTGTTCAATTTGATCTTTTATAAACAATTTTATTTTTTTCAAACGTGTTAAAAGACCTTTATGATCATAGTCTCTATACATATTACGTTCTTTTTCAATTTCGTCAACCTTTTTTGCATAATATTGATGCTCATTTTGTAATTTTAAAAGGTGCTTATCTTTGTTTTTTGTATGTGCCATTTTATACCTCCTCAAACAAGTTCCCAAATTGAGTACTTGCATTTACAGTTTTCTTACCAGTTGCTCCCCTAGTGCCAATAATTGACATCCAGAATCTTGAAAACTCTTCTATTATTGCATTCGCTTCGTCTCTGTTGTCAGTTGCGAATATTGCCTCCACAACATCACGGAAAAATAACCTGTCAAATTGCTCTTCCACAAGCATTGCCGGAATGATTCCATTGTCGTATTGTCTATTTGCTTCTTGCACTGCGTTGATGTGCATCCAAACATTGTGTCCCATTTGTATTGCATAACTAAAACTATCCCAACTTGTTTTGCCTTCCTTACCAATCTTATTTAGATCGCCAGGAGCATAAATGCAAACATCTTTTGCTTCTAATCCTTTTGTTATAGGACTATCTAAGAAACTTGTATGTTTGCCTTCTCTTATAAACGCATCACCAAATGCGGTTGTATCTGTTGCAAGGGCCTTATCGTCAATGCTAGGCACCATTCTATACACCCATTTAGTTCTGTCTTTTGTTTCTAATTCACAGTATACTTGACCATTTGCAGTTGCTAGGAACGGCGAAGCACAGTCAAATGTAACAGTAAAATTAGGATTATGATACTTACGTACTGCTCTTTGTACATCTGTAAGTAGTGTTGCCCACTCTAATTTACTTGTACCTAAGAAGTGCATAAAGTCATGCACACCTTTTTCTAACAAGCCATCGAATCGTAATGCAACTAATCTTTTTAACACTAGATGAATATCACACATATTCTGACCACCCATTGACCAACCGTTGAAATGTGTATCTGGATATTTTTTAGGATCACAGTAGTCTTTCATTTGTTGATACCAATCTTCTGCATCAGCATGATTTTCACCTTGCAGTACATTTAAAAACTTACAGTTACCGTTACGATTTTTCATAAAGTAATCATTATTAATACGTGTTGCATTTACAGCCTCTTGATATGTACTGATACCTGTTGCTTTAGCACCAGCAGGAGATCTAGATACCCAAGCAGGAATATCAAGTATCATACCATAGTCCATATATGCGTCCATCCAAGTTAAAACTTGTTCACGTTTCTTTTTTGCTTTAGGACAATTAGGATCTTTCCAATCACCTTCCCACACACCTTTACCAATCTGGAAACCACCCGAGTCACCTAGTAACCAACTGTTTTCTCTATCTCGTTCACGGATCATTAATTCTTTTGGAGCATCTTTGTTTACATCAAGTTCGGCGTGTCCTGCCGAATATAAACTCCAATGATATTGAAACAGTCCTTTGTCAGGTTGTAACCAATTCATACTCTCTACATCATTTGTAAAGTTCTTTGGTAGACGACTACGTTCTACGTATTCTTCACGTCTTTGCTTACCAATAAATGTAGCAAAGAATCCGCTAATAGCAGGAAGAAATATTGCGTAATCTTTTTGTTCTTGTGTGAGGTTAGTGTTCATTTTTATCTTGCCCTATAAATGTCAGTTCTATTAATCCTTCTTTTTAAAACTCTTAGTAACTCTTCCATTTTATCAATTACATTAATCAAGTCAGGATCTGTAATCATTTTTGTTTGTGTTCTAAGAGCCTCATACTCAGTTAAAGGAATAGAAACCATTGCAGATACTTTAGTTTCATTTTCAAAACTAGCATCTACGTCTTTGTCTTCTACACTTGTCATAAGCCTCCTTATTTGCTTTGAGCAGGCATTATATAATCATACGTTGCCAAACCACTGTCTACACTTATTTGCATAGCACCTTGATCTGAAATACGCATTGTCTTATCACCATTTAGTCCAAGTACTGCTAATACCTGTGCTACAGGCCATGCCCATTCATTTTTTAGTTGCCCAGTTATGCCTGGTTGGAATACAAATTCACCTGCGTGTGTACTTGCATCACCGAATTTAAATTTAAGATCTCCACTGTCAGTCATTACAGTAAATACAGTTTCTTCTGCATTTGCAGTTGCCTGTAACTTAAATCTTTGAATTGCCGCCATAGTTGGTTGTACTTCGACATCCCAACTTGCACCTTTAAACTTTACAGTTTTTAGTTTTTCATTAATAATTTCTGCATTCATGAATCTATAATCATTTTTAAAGTCTTTGGTTGCATTTTCAAAATGAATACCAACTGGAATAGTTGCACCATTTCTTTCAGCAGTAACAACATCAATTGAAGCACCATCCTTGTATTCAGGACATTTCAAATGAATGTCTAACTTATTTAGGTTAGGCATACCAAATGTGCCTTTTAGTTCTACCTGTGCGGCTTTTGTAGTAGCCTGCAAAATAACTGATCTATCTTCTGCCATAGAATCAATACCAGTCTGTGCATCATCACCGTTTACCTTAACAATGTTAAGAAAGCCAAGTGCGTGTGTATGTGCAACAATGTCTTGTAATATGTCTTTCATGTTTTATCTCCTGTTAACATATATTATATTTAGAAAATCATTCAAAGTCAAATAAATTATTGAATGTATTCTTCTGTTCGGTTGATTTAATATCCCAATCCAAAACACCTAATAAGTTGCCCAATTTGTTATCAATAATAACACTTTCCATTTCTTCATCCGCAAACGGAAGTTCTTGGAACCAACTAGGCAATCTAAGTTCATCTGTAGGATATGCAACCGAAGTATATCCCATGGGATTATTTTTTAGTTTACACACAATTACTTTCATACCATCAACAATATTCATACTGTAATTGTCGCTATTCATGTCTTTGAGTGTATTCCAATTTATGCTGGCTCTGACGTGTCCAGGCATATTAACTTTGCCATGTTTTTTCTGCTTGGCAAGATAATCTGTTACATTATTTGCACGTTTAGGTGATCCTTTTTCCCAACCAGGACGTCCTCTAAACTGTGTTCTAAATTCACTAATTTTTTCTAGTATATCTTGTTCTTGTGCACCAGTAAGTACATCTAGCAATAGTTCACTCATAAAGTCTTGCATAAACACTGGAGTATCAGAACGTTTAAGATCTAACCCCATTGCTTTAACTTTCCCTGGCTTACCTTCTACATCAAGACGTTGTCCTTCAAGATCATAAATTAATATTGCATATCTTTTCTTTGTAATAAACAAACCTTTTTCACCAACTACTTCTCTACCAGCGGCAATAACTTTGCCTCTGCTCTTTGGACAATGAAAGGCATCATTCATAAACTGCGGAAAAGTTTTGTTTGCTTCGTCACAGATTGTATCATACAATTCAGTTACTTTGTCTTTGCCCCATTCGATTTCACCCTTATCAATTTCTGCACGTAAACTTGTATATGCAGTAAAATAGCAACTGTCAGTATCACCATATATAATGCCTTTACCTACATGGTCATATTCGCCTGTGATAATTTCATTAACTTTTGCCGCCATGTGTTTTGTAATAGTTCTACCAGATAGTGTCGTACTTTGACCAATACGTTTATCAAAGAATCTACAACCTGGATTTAGAATAGCACCATATAAACTATTTAGGTTAATCTTTTTAACCAACTGTCTTTTATCCCAAAATGCTTCTTCAATCTTGTTACCTGCATCAATGGCTTCTTTTTTCTTTGCTTGTAGTTCTTTACGTTCATCGTACCAACGTTCAAGCAATCCAGGAACAATACCGTCATACTCTGTTGTAAAGATTGTGCCATTTGCACTCAATACCCATGGTTGATTACTTTCAAATATTAATTTGTACACTTCTGATGCACTCATTATATCTGATTCACCGTTTTCCCAATCGACAGTAATTTGTTTGTCTTTTCTTTGTTCCATAACAAAGTCATATTCTAAACTACCGAAATGGTTTTCCCAAGCCGCCGCAAAAGATTTTTTACGGAGTGTCATTTCGTTCTTAACATATTCTTCAGTGTACTCGCCACGCAATTGGCCAACCACTGTTGCAGGATCCATGTTCAATGCTCTAATCACAGAAGGATATAGTGAATTAATATCCATTGAGCCAATCCAGTCATGTAATCCTTTTTTAGGATATGCCACATAAGCACCTGCGGCTGTTGTATCACCTAATGCATCTCTTGTCACTCTGTTAGGAACAACAAAGCCACGTCTGTGTGCTTCATTAATAATCGCCTGCTCTGTAACTGCTACGGCACCCATTGTCGTTGGAAGTAGCACAGTATTGGCATGAGCAAGTTCGTTGGCTAAATCAATAAATCTTAGTTTTTTATCAAGTTTATCGAGTAGTGCTACGTCTTGCCTGTTATATTCAATAAATGTTTTAAAGTCGTTGTTGTATAATTGATCTAAAGTACCTTCATAAACAGTTTTCTTTTCACCAACTTCCATTTCACCGATAGCATCAAGTCTATATGTATGGCGTTCTTCATATGTGTATTTTCTATATAATTCTAAACTGTCTAAATGCTGACGTCCGATTAGATCATAAGTTTCTTGTTCTCGACCAAATTTTTCATATGTTCTTTTCTTAGGATACTGATCCCATAAACAAAAACGTCTTGTATCCTCTTTAGATAATACCCTAGTAATTCTGTTTACAGTATAAGGAATATCATAACCTTCACTGTTCCAACCGCTTATAATATCTGCGTCCTGTATCAAATCTAGAAATGTATTAAGCATTTCTGCTTCGCTTTTAAATAAATGCGTGTTTGGAAAGTCTTTACATTGTTCTTTTGCTTCTTCCATTGATAGTGTTTTAGGTGGGAGTGCAAGTGTTACAAGACTATCAAGCCATTGTAAGTGTACCGTAATTGCAGTAATTGGAGTAAAAGGATCTTCAGGTGAACTGTATCCACGTTCAGGATCGAAGTCTACTTCAATATCAAAAAATGCTTTGTTTAGATTAGGAGCATCTTTTCCTAAATAGTTTTCTTCAAGAAGTCTGTATACAGGATTTATATCTGCTTCGAATAAACCTTTGTGTTTGTTAATTTTTTGTTCTTTAAGAAAGTCTTTCCAACTTTTGCACACAACTCTTGTGCATGAATCACCAAATGTAGATTTGTACTTGCCCCGCGGGTCTTTGTAGTACATTACATATCTAACTGGAAAGTCTTTGAATTCACGTTGTCCATTTACACGTTCGACAACTTTAATAATATCTTTATCTCTGTCCCAAAGGGCGTCTACGTAACTCATCTATTCTCCATTTGTCACTTCCGGCTGACAATACCAAATTAAGTCGCTTATGGCCGACTGTACCTTCTTCACATATAGTTATCACTAACTAATCCTATGATATAAATTATTGTAAGGCCTGCATTCAAAACAATCAATGATTTTTCTTTCCAAAGATAGCCTATCAATACCCAGCCTAAATTAGAAACTGTAAAAGCATAACTGTACCAAGGATACATATTAAACGCGGCCATTGTTGCCGCAAGTATCAACGTTACAGTAAAAAACCAAGCCAACGGTTGGTATGGTTTACTTTTTACGTTTTCTTCTGCCTTTTTTCTTTTTTGGTTCTTCTTTAATGCCATTTTCTTGCCTCCATTTTTCCTTAAGTTCAGCATCAGTCCAGTGTGGCCTTCTATCTAATCCACCTGCTCCTTGTGCCGCCCCAGGGGGAACTATTTCTATTTTTCCACCCTTCTTAAGGAACTCTTTCATTTTTTTATCTAATTGTGCCTGTTGTGCCTCTTTGTCTTCGTACTCGTTATTTGCCGTATAGTTTCTACGAATATCTATTGCCATAAATCTCCTAAGTTTATATAGTATAGCATTTTAAATTTTTGTTGTCAACCTATTTCGCAAAGAAATCATCGGCATTGGTTGCCTTATCGTCTATCCAAATATCGTAGACAGGTTTCTTCATTGCAAGGGTAGTATATTTCACACCCCATTTAGCAAATTGTTCTTTGGTATGTACTGCCCAATTTATTCCTGAATTACCACCTCTAGCAGTCCAATAATGAATCTCATGTCCTTCATCAAACAATTCGTTCATTTTCTGTATTCGTTCTTTGATTGGTTTACTATTTTCGTAATCACTACCTTTAGTTTTACAAATAGTTCCGTCTATATCAACCACGTATTTCATAAAAATAATCGCCATAGTGCAATAGTGTTCATAGCAGTAAACCATGTAGTCAATACCATTACCCAGGCCGCCTTTCTGTAGTATGCACCAAAAAATCCAGTTACACTTCCTATCCAATAAAACGGAATAAAAAGATCTGGTCTAGGTGCTAATACTGTGTATGTTAAAATTGCACTACCAATAATAACAGTGATTGCACTTGACATTTCCAAGTAAAATGCAATCGGATTAGAATTATAACTTTCTCTAAAAAACCTTATAAGTTTATTCAATTACTTGTCCTTACCAACTGTGACAATAATCGTTTCAAGATCGTCAAAATCGCTTGACACTTCTCCCCAATTAGATTTATGTGCAATACTAATCGCTTTGTTAATTAAACTAGGTTTTACATCTAGTTCTTCTGATACTGCTTTTACTGTATCACGTAAACCTTCTTTAAGGTCTGTAACTTCTTGCATTACGTTTGCACCATCATTGATAACCTGCATCAATTTGGCTTTTTCTTCCGCACCAAAAACTTTTCCACTCATGTGAATCTCCTTTGTTAATTTAA
>Ga0181568_10006253_pt1 | contig 10424 bp, 7 predicted proteins | sample 101ome_20_FD_133758 | JGI IMG/M metagenome (GOLD analysis project Ga0181568, IMG submission 133758) | Coastal salt marsh microbial communities from the Groves Creek Marsh, Skidaway Island, Georgia - 101404AT metaG (megahit assembly) | ecosystem: Environmental > Aquatic > Marine > Intertidal zone...
AGGGATACGACCAATACCGCTGTCTGGGCCTCCCGAATGCCCCCCGCATAGATGAGTGCAATCGGCAAAATAGCGATGGCACCGGCCCAGAACAGGCGATGCCATCGCGGCGGATCCTCCTTGGGGTGTAGGGATTGGGTAGCGCTCGCCGCCAAGGTGTAAGACGCACTGTCATAGGTTGTGGCGCAAAAGATCAGGGTGACAATACAGAAACCGGCAAGAATAAACTCCGCCAAAGGCAGGGTATCCAAACCTGCCACGATGGCTGCACTGCCATCGCGCTCTGACATAAGGGCTAAAAGATCCATAGCGCCGCTAAGCTGTAAGCCAAGTCCGTGATGCCCAAGCACGAGATAGAATGCCCAACAACCCAATGAGCCCATAACCAACATTCCCACCACCATTTCTCGCAGACTGCGCCCCTGAGAAATACGGGTGACAAACAGGCCGACAAAGGGGCCGTAGGAAATCCACCATGCCCAATAAAAAATAGTCCAGTCTTCGACAAATCGAGAGTCGGACATGGGGTCGGTCCAAAAAGTCATAGCGACAATATTTTGAAACAGATGACCAACAGTATTGACCGCCATCTTGAGTAGAAACAGGGTGTCCCCAAGTACAACGATGAACACCAGTAAAATAACGGCGATCACGATGTTTATATTGCTTAACCTGCGTATCCCCTTACCCAAACCGAGGCCGACGCTTGTGGCGAATAAAGCAACGCAAATCCCCACCACTGCGAGCTCAAGGGCAAAGCCGATTGGAAAGCCAGTAAGGCGAGATAACAAAGCGGAAATCAAAGGCGTTGAAAAACCCAGCGAACTGCCTGCACCGCCGATGAGGGCAACCATAAAAAACAGATCCATAAGCCGAGATGGCGCCGAGGTTTCCTCCCCTTTAAACCAGTAATGCCCGGCAATACTGTATTTTAGGCGAGGCAGCTTTCTGACATAAAAGGGGTAGGCGATAGCGATTGTGGGCAAGCAATACAATGACCAGGCGATCACGCCCCAGTGATGAATCCCATAGGAGGCAGCCCACTGATAGGCCTCATCCGAGCCAGGCTCTGCGCCAAAGGGCGGGCCGTTTACGTAATAGGCCCATTCAATGCCGCTCCAGTACATGAGACCGGCTCCAATACCCGCGGCAAACAGCATGGCACCCCAACTAAACGTGGAGAATTCCGGCGGCACATCCCCAAGGCGGACCTGCCCATGGCGACTCAGGCCAATGTATAAAACAATGATCACCGCTAACGCGCCAGTCAGCACGTAAAACCAACCAAAAGAGCGAGTAATCCATCCATAAGCCGTCTGCAAGATGTCGGCGGTCCACGCCGGGGCAAGCAGGAGAGGGATAGCTAATCCCAGCAACACCAGAACCGTTAGCGAGAAATTAACTTTATCAACGCGTGGTGACGTCACTGCTATTCCTCATGATTATTTGCAACAGCACCCAAACGGGGCATCGTAGCTTACCACTGGCACGTTCAGATCCACTCAAATTTTTGCACCCTGCGTCCCGTATTGAGGCATGATGGTCACTCGCCGAGATCTGCCGATGTCTGTAGCCTTACTAGCAGACAATAAGCGGCAGGCTGAAGTCAGCTTGGAGCTAACCGGATTATGAGACTCAGGTCTATCCCCGTCAGATGGCGATTCTTCTCAGCGATTTTCATGCTGAGTTTTCTATCGTATCTCATGCGACAAAACATTCATGTGGCGGGCGAACACATGATGCCCGAGCTCGCCATTTCAGAGCTTGAAATGGGTTGGATCTACGCCAGCTTTATCTGGGGCTATGCCGCCTGCCAGTTGCCGGGCGGCATCCTGGGGCGATTATTCGGTCCAAGAAAAACCCTGCTAGGTGCGGGATTTATCTGGGTGGTGGCTTCGGGGTTAACCGGTTTTCTTCCCGGAACCCTGGTGACATCGGCGAGCGGTATATTAGTCGCACTCATTGTCGTGCGCTTTTTATTGGGGGCGGCTCACGCCCCCATGTACCCGGTTCAAGCCGCGGCGATCGAACGATGGTTCCCGGTCGGCCAGTGGGCGCTGCCGAATGCAGTATCCAGCACCGGCCTCACGCTGGGGGCGGCTCTCGCGCAGCCTCTGGTCGCTATCGTTATGGTGACCTGGGGGTGGCGGGCGTCCTTCTACATGTTCGTGCCCTTGGGCATTCTCTTTTTCTGGATTTGGTGGTGGTACGCCAGGGATAACCCGGCAGAACACCCGGCCATGACGAAGCCAGAATTGGATTTAATCTACGCTAACCGCGATGGGCTCACACAGGAGGCGGGCTTTGGGGCCTGGAAGTCCCTGCTGAAAAACCGCGAAACCTTGCTGCTCGCCGCGGCTTATTTCACCCAGAACTACGTTTTCTACCTTTTCTTCACCTGGTTCTTTCATTATCTGGTGACTGAGTTGGGCTTCAGTATTTTGGAAACCGGTTTTCTCGCGGCGTTACCTTGGATAACGGGCGCCGTCATGGCAACCCTTGGCGGTCTTACCTGTGACGCGCTATGCGCTCGCTGGGGGCCCAGACTGGGCTGCCGGATCCCCGCCATGATTGGCCTTACGGCATCAGGCATATTGCTTTATGTCGGGCTGTACTCTCCCTCGCCTTATGTCGCTGTCGCCCTGCTCTCCCTGTGTTTTGCGGCGACCCAATTTGCGGAGGGCGCCTTTTGGTCTGCCCAAATATTTATCGCCGGCCCCTACAGTGCTCCCGCCTGTGGATTGATGAATACCGGAGGCAATTCCGCGGGTATTATCGTCGCGCCTCTCATGCCATTCTTGGCCATGCACGTCGGCTGGGTGGCGGCGCTCTCAACCGGCAGCGTGCTGGCATTGATTGGCGCCCTTATCTGGCTGTTTATTCGGGTTGATCGACCCTTCTGCCCAAACGAACCGAGGGAAACCGTATCAGCCTGAGCAAACACGAATGTGTTTAGTCGGTTGCGGGCGGGCAGTTAGCGAGGAGAGTCTTTCGATACCAAGCGACAAACTGTTTCAGGGTCGCCTCGAACTCCGGATGATAAGGGCCGGGGGCAAAAAATCGTGAGTTAACCCCCATGCTATTGCGCATGATGATGTACTCGTCTTCCAGTGTGGTGTGGTGCCACAACCAAGTGACCTCATTGACGTTGTAGTCCGCGCCCTCCACGGCATCACCCCGGACAAACCATACGACTTCGGCGTCTGTAGCCGTCAGGCTTCGAGGCAAAAATCGGTAAAGCACACAGTGATCTGGGTAGTTAAGCATGAAGCTTAAAGGGCCCATTTGGTAATCACCCGCACCCCCATCGTAATCCTTGATCTTGCCCATCAGAGGCGCCACAGGTTGACCATCCTGACTGCCCGTGACAAATCCGTCGTACAACCCATATCGCATGGTGTGAACACAGGCGCCAAAACTCTCCGCATCGTTGTAGGTTTTGGTGTAGTGCTTCGACATACCGTCCACGCCGGTGACCTCATCGGATCGGGCTAGCATCGCTTCAACTATCGGCGCGGATTTTTCGTATAGGTCTTTGAAGGTATGCAGCTTCGCATAGGCCCTGTGAGAGGTGGCGCAGTGATAGCACTCGAGGTAATTCTCTAGCACCAACTTCCAGTTCGCGTCGATCCGGTAGGTGTGGCGATGGGCCACCTTGGCGTTAGCGAGATCATAGGCCCCCAGAGGTTCCCGGATATTTTCCAGCGGCCCGAGGAAATCTCCGGCATCGGGATCGCAATTCACAAACACGAGTCCCATATAGTCAACGCAGCGTACCGACTTCAAACCATGCTGCGTCGAATCAAAATCAGGCATCACATGGGTCTCTCGGGCTGCCTTGAGGCTACCGTCAAGCTCATACACCCACCCATGATAGGGACAAACGAAGGTCTTGCGATTTCCCGTCTGCTGCTCACAGACCCTGGCACCTCGGTGACGACAAATATTGTGCATCGCGCGGATCGTGCCGTCTTCACAGCGAACCACGATCAGCGCATCTTCGCCTATCTCGAGTAATTGATAATCGCCAGTCTCGGGTATCTCGCTGGCATGGAGCGCATAGATCCAGCTTTTAAAGATCAGGTGCTCAAGTTCGAGCTCATGCACAAGATGGGAGCGATAAAAGTAGGGATCCATCGCGCGCTCGGGCTGGGCACTGTCCGCAACCAGCTTAGTCCGGAGTTCGGCCATCGAGTCGTTAACGTGTGTCGCAATCAAATGCACTGCATGTCACTCTTCACAATATGCCAACTTGCAAATCAATGCGGTGGCGCGGGCGTCTGGCGACGTCGCGCGGGGTTGAAGAGTGGCGCATCGATGACCTTGCAGGGCGCAAGGAGCCGCGTCCAGTGAAGCTCTCGCTGGTAGTAAATCTCGGCAACCAATTCATCCCCAGGCGCCCCATGGGGCATTTCAATTTGCGCAAAGGCCAAATTGGATTTCGCCGTAGGGCACCAGGCCGCAGACGTGACGGTACCCACTGTTTTTCCATTTTTTAAGATAAAGGAATGATCCGCCGGCTTATTGCCCTCTACGTCAAGAAGTACAAACCGGTATCGGCAGCCCTCATCACGTTGACGCAGCAAGGCTTCGCGGCCATTGAATAGCGCCTTACCGAAGTCCACCTGCCACTCGAGACCAAGCTCGAGGGGCGACCGAGTTCTACCGGGACGAACCGCCTCTTCGGCGGGGACAAAGTCGACACGAGCCTGCAAGAAACCCGCTTCGATTCGCGCGATGTTTAAGGCGTAGGAACCAATGGGCTTGATCAGATAGTCCCGGCCCACCTCAAACAAGCGATCCCAAAAGGCCTCCGCCTTATCGGGGGCAATCCATATTTCATAGCCCAAATCACCGGTAAAGCCGGTACGGCTGACCGCCAAGGGCACGCCCTCAAACTCGTAGTGGGCAATGCCAAAGGGCTTTAGTTGATTGAGGTCGGCACATCCTGCAAGGGTCAGTACCGTACAGGACGTAGGCCCCTGAACTGCGAGCGCTGCGATAGCCTCGCTTTCATTCTCGATCTGGACATCAAAACCGAGGGCACACCACCCCAGCCATTCATCGGTGCGTTGGTATGAACACAGCCTGAAATCCTGAGGGCCGAGGCGGAAGATGGTGCCGTCATCGAGCATTTCGCCTGCGTCATTGCACCACACCGCATAGCCCACCCTGTTGACGCCAATTTTGCTGATATCTCGCGTCACCATTCTATTCAAGAACGCTTCGGCATCAGGGCCGGTAATTCGGTATTTGTTAATTGGCGACAGATCAAAAACCCCTGTTGTGCTACGAATAGCAAAGTACTCAAGCTCAACGTCGAAATAGGCGTTGGGGGTGGTATACCCCATCCAGATTCCCCAATCGTTAATCTCGCAAGCCTGTTGGATCCGGCTATGGAAAGGGGTAGTCAACAGCATATGGTCACGGGATTCGGCGCTCACGACAGGTGCCCTCCACGTAAAATTTCCCTCGCGGCATTTCTGCCCGCGACGCCCATCAAGCCACCACCCGGATGTGCACCGGCACCACACAAAACCAAACCCCGCAGGGGGGTTTGGTACTGGGTAGCTCCGGGGAAAGGTCTCATCATTAACGCCTGGTCGATGGACAACTCGCCGTGATGCCAGTTGCCATCCGTCAATCCAAAAGTCGCCTCAAGATCGGCGGGGGTAAGTAATTCAGCGCTTGTTACCAAGGACTTAATGCCCGGTGCATACCCCTCCAACTGATCAAGGAGGCGATCCAAGACTTGCGGTTTTAGGCTGTCCCAACCCTCTTTGGGAGAGTGCGGTAAATAATGGACGAGGCCGGTAAGAATGTGAGTGCCATCTGACACCAGCGCCTTATCCTCAATGCTGGGGATACTGATATCAAAAAGCTGCTGATCACCAACCTCGCCGTATTTAGCCGGGTTAAGCATTGATTCCATGGCATCCATCGATGGCGCGATCACGAGCCGGTGAGACAACGACGTAGCGGGCAGGCCAGAAAATTCAGGCAGTCCCGATAGGACTACATGAAGCTTTGCGGTCCCGCTTCGCGTGCGGTAGTGCTCAACGCGACGGGCCATCCCTGTCTCTATGTGGCGATAGCCGAGCAATGATTTAAACGTGGTCACAGGGTCTGCGCTCGACATCACAATCTTTGCAGAAATTTGCTCACCCGAATCCAGTTTTACCCCGCAAACACGATCGTGCTCCTTCATGATCGACTGCACCGGCGAATTCAGCCTTATGGTAGCGCCATGGCTTCGTGCCGCCTGCGCCAGCGCCTCACCCAGGGCACCCATCCCTCCAAGTACCTGACACAGTCCCCGCTGTCCCAGTTGATTGCCTGCGAGTCGGTGCAGATAGGTAAACACCGTATTCGGCGATCGCGGTCCCATGATGGATCCCGTGACGGCATCTAGTGCCAGCGCCGCTTTCAGCCCGGGGTGATCAAAGTGCTCGTTTAATACGTCATAGATATTGATCAGGGCAATACGCATTAAATCGCGCATGTCCTCACGACCCAAAAGCTTCAAGCCAAGGCCGAGTTTCAGCAGGGTCAGTCTGTCATGCCAATTCTGGTCCACTAATTTCGGCGGGCGCTTTTTGTATAACTGGACAATCAGCTTGGCAAATCGATTCATTTGTTTCCTGAAACGCCGGTATGCATCCTGATCGTCGGCGCTCAACCCCCCGCCGCTAACATCTGTCTCCTCCAATGTCAGATGGTTGCCATCCGCTTGAAGCGCGATGGTCTGCTTGGTCTCTCCAAGTAGCAGCCCGTGCTCCACAAGCTTCAGGTCTTTGATGATGTCCCGATCAAACTGGCCCAGCCATTGCGCGCAATCGGAGACGGTAACCTCCTCCGTAAGCTGGCGGTTACTAGCGCAACCACCCGGCTGCCCACGTGCGTCCAGAACCAATACTTTGCTGCCCGCTTTAGCGAGATAACTGGCTGCGACCAAACCGTTGTGGCCGGCGCCAATAACGATGGCGTCGTAATCAGTCATCGGCGTATCCTCCGGGGACCGTGTTGGGACGCTTTAAGTCCGCCAGAATCTCCCTCGCGGCATTTGCGCCGGGGGCGGCCATTACACCCCCTCCCGGGTGAGTCCCGGAACTGCAGAGATACATGCCCTTAATCGGCGCTCGGTACTGTGCGTATCCGGGAAAAGGACGATTAAACAGCAGTTGGTCGAAGGTCAGCTCACCCTGAAAAATATTGCCTTCGGTAAGTCCCACCTCCGCCTCAATCTCTCGGGGCGTGCGGGTCTCCACATGAAGGATTAGATCTCTGAAATTCGGGCTGTAGTTTGCAATCTGGTCGATCACCGATTTTTCAAACCCCGCCTTGTCCTCATCGGTCCAGTCGCGACCATTTATCTTTGGTGGCGCGTACTGCACAAACACCGACATCATGTGTTTGCCGGGGGGCGCCATGGTGGGGTCGGTAAGAGAAGGAATCATCATGTCGAGATATGGATCTTTCGACCATGTGCCTGCCTTCCAGTCATCGTAGGCACGCTCCATACGCTCCAAGGAGTCGCTGAAATGGAGATCCCCTGCCATCAACCGGCTCTTGGGATCCAGGCCATTAAAAACAGGGAGTCCGTCCAGAGCGATATTCAGTTTTCCTGAAGACCCACGAATCTTGAAATTCTGCGCTTTCTCAACCACATCTTTCGGGAGATCACGAGAGTTGGTGATATCGAGGAAAGTTCGCTTTGGGTCGAGATTGGAAACGACAATATCCGCGTAAAATTCCCTGCCGTCCTTGAGAGCAACCCCCTTGGCTTGCCCTCCTTTGACGATAATTTCATCAACATCTGCGTCGCAGACAATTTCACCACCGAAGGACTGTAGTGATTTTGAGAGTGAATTGGCTATGGCGCCCATACCACCCCGAGCAAATCCCCAGGATCCGACATTGCCATCTACATCACCCATGTAGTGATGCAACAGTACATATGCGGTGCCAGGGGAGTAGACGCCCAACGCTGTTCCAATGATCCCGCTGCCGGCGTGCTGCGCTTTAATAACGTCGGTTTCAAAATATTCATTCAAGTAATCACCGACGCTGCCGGTCCAGAACTTGATCGTATCGAGTAATTTTTCTTCCCCCAGTGCCATGAAGGAGCGGGCGAATTCCAACAAATCTTTGAGATCCCGGGGCTTAATGGAGGTTGGGTCCGGAGGTGTCTTCAGAAGATAGGGCCTGATCAAGCGAGTCTGCAAACTCGTGTCTGCTGCGTAGCGATCGTAAGCGGTTGCATCGCGACGGGAGTGACGAGCGATCTCCCGATAATGCCGGCCAGGGTCGCTGTAATTACCGAAGTAGTCGCCGTTCCTCATGAAGGTACAGCCACCGCCAAAGGGCACCACCTGCAGACCGTGTCGTGGTAATTCAAGATCCCGGGCTATCTCGGGACGGAGCAGGCTTGATACGTAAGAGCAGTTTGAGTAGTACCAACCCTCGTACAACTCGCGACTCACAGTGGCACCACCAATGTAAGGGTTTCGCTCCATCACAGCGACACGGAGTCCTGCCTTCGCGAGATAAGCGGCATTCGTCAAACCATTGTGGCCTGCCCCTATCACTATCGCATCGTATAGATTCAATCATCTCTCCTCGGCGCTGAAACGCCGGGACGAATCTTGACATGCTCACCTAGGGCTTGCCACGCCAAAATTGAAAAAAAGAGGACTATGTGCGGCCTAGCTGGCCAAATCTCAGACGCCTTCTTATATGCAGCAGCTGCGATTCTGCGACTAAGCTACTTCAGCTATAAAACGCCTCGCTGTGGTCGACCCACCTCAGCCACCGCCCTCCTTACCTCATTCCGGTTGAAGCAGGGAGTCGCGCTGACGCAAGGTGAATCTTTCACCACAACCAACAGGGAAGCGTTTCTCATGAATTTAAAAATTGCAGCCTTTATGGTCATTTATCTCGCAAGCACACTTGCTCTAGCCCAGTCACCAACACTCGTCGGAGTATGGGAAGTAAAGAGCGCTTATTACGACGATGAGTCCATCGAAATTCGCGAACCGAGGCAAGTAAAAGTATTCACCGAGCGACACGTGTTCTATACCTACTACGATGCCTCAACCCCTCCAGTGCTTCGTATAGGCCATGGAACTTACACTTTCGACGGCACCAACATGGAGGAGACTATCGCTAATCACTCGAATGAAGCCATCATCGGCGAGGCGTTTTCAGTGGAAGTCGAGATCAATGCTGCGGGGACGGAGTTCACGCAAGTTGTCGATTTGGGCAAATACGTGCTGAGGGAGACCTGGCAACGCATCGAATAGTAGGTAGCAAACACATCTACTTCTCATTAAATCCGTAATTACCTTGTTACGGTGCGCCTCACTCTAAAACCATTGCGGGAACACATCGCTATGCTGGAATTCATCGCCACGATCGGGCTGTTTTTTATTATCACTACTCTGGTCTATAGCCATGTGGGACTTGGCAATATCGTCAACAGCTACAAGCTCTGGTTTCAAGAAGGGTATTGGGTCAACTACAACGTGGTGGAAGCAATCTCCTGGGTTGCCAAAGCAGCGGTTATCCTGCCAGGGCTCGTCTGGCAAAAGGAAATTTGGCAACTTCACGTTATTACGCTGGTGACCTCGGCATTGTTGATCTGGGTATCTGAGCGGAAACTGCTCCCCACAATGGTAGCCTTTAACACCCTGTGGATAGGTTTATCCAGCGTTGTTATTGTCCGCAACCTGCTCTAAGGACGATTGTCCTTGATAAAGCAAAGTCACACCGCTGTCTTGTCTCGTTTTGATAAGCAGTCGCTGTACGCTGTCTATGGCAAACAAGTGTAATGTCGATGCCTAGACAATATCCTTAAACGGAGGCAACTCGTGATCACTTCCTTGCTTAAAGGCTCTTTAGCCATCGGTGTGCTTCTATCCTGCCACGCTATCGCCGAACCATCAGACTCTACAGATGTACCGGAGATCAGGCCCGGTCTCTTGGTGGGATATCTCCCGATGGACAACCCTTTGAGAAGCGATGAATTTGTCCCGCCACCCCCAGCTGCCGGCTCAGCAGCACAGGCCGCAGATGACGCCTTTAGCGCGCAGTTATTAGCAACTCAGGATAAAGACCGGTTCGAGCTCGCCAGGGCAGATGCCCATCTCGGCCCTGACTCAACGGCAACATTTTCCTGCGCCGTGGGAATCAACATAAATCGAAAGGACACGCCCCACCTACAGATGTTACTGCGCAGGACTCTTACAGATCTGGGACTCGCTAGTTACGGGGCCAAAAATGCGTATCAGCGCGAGCGTCCCTTTATGAGTAACCAACAACCCATTTGCACGCCGGAAGACGAGGAAATGTTGCGGGGTGATGGCTCCTATCCGTCGGGGCATACCGCGATCGGCTGGGGGTGGGCCTTGATTCTGTCCGATCTG
>Ga0181568_10006255_pt1 | contig 10423 bp, 11 predicted proteins | sample 101ome_20_FD_133758 | JGI IMG/M metagenome (GOLD analysis project Ga0181568, IMG submission 133758) | Coastal salt marsh microbial communities from the Groves Creek Marsh, Skidaway Island, Georgia - 101404AT metaG (megahit assembly) | ecosystem: Environmental > Aquatic > Marine > Intertidal...
AATTGGTAGAGGCTCTATCTGGTCCGATGTAGGAAAAATAGAAGATCTTCACAATGTAAGTAACTATGTTGCATCGATTGAACACTTGCAAGGTATCAAAATAGCATGTTTAGAGGAGATTGCTTTGCAAAAAAAATGGGTTGATAAAAACATAATCAAAAAAACAGCTAAAATTTATAAAAACAGCCCTTATTCAAATTATTTAAAAAAAATATTAGATTAATGAAAAAGATACTTATAACAGGAACATCTGGATTCTTGGGAGGAGAATTTTTAAGTTTTATACTAAAAAAAAACTATCAGGTATTTGATTTAATTAGAAGAAAAAATAAAAAAAAAACTACAAATTATTATCCAATATATTTTAAAAACGAGAAAGATTTAAAAAAAAAACTAAACAATAAAAAATTTGATACTTTTATAAATTTTTCAACATTTTATGTTCCAAATCATAACTATAATGAAATAAGTAAAATCATTGAAGCAAATATACTATTTCCAAATTTGGTAGTTGATACAATTCATAAAAAAATAAAAAAAATAATATTTTTTGGAAGTATGATGGAATATAATAATTCTTCAGATTATAGTCCTCAAAATTTTTATGCTGCTTCAAAAAAAGCTTATAATAGTTTTATCACATACTACAAAAATATTAGTAATGTAAAAATTTTTAATATAAAACTTTATGAAACTTTTTCAAAAAATGATAAAAGAAAAAAAATTATACCAACAATTTTGAATAAATTAAAAAAAAATAAAAAATTTATACTTCAATACAAGGATTTAAAAATTAACGCTATTTTAAGTGATGATCTTAATAATTTTATTTTAAAAATATTAAAAAACAAAGTTAAAGAAAATACTTATATTCTTAAAAATCAAAAATTTATTAGTATTTCTAAACTATTATTTAATATTAAAGAAAAATACCCACATTTTAAATATGAAAAAAAAAATAGTCTAAAAAATATTAAAAATAAAAGAAAATTTTTTAATTGTAAAATTGTAAATGTAAAGACTGATATTTCAAAAAAAATTATGAATTATATTAATGAAAATAATCAAAACTAAATTTAAAGATCTAGTATTAATTAAAAATAAGGTTCATCTAGATAAAAGAGGCTCCTTTCAAGAAGTAATAAATTATAAAATTTTAAAAAAAAATTTCATTTTTGATTGTATATCTAAATCAAAAAAAGGGGTGCTTAGAGGATTACATTTTCAAACTAAAAAACCTCAGGGGAAACTAGTCACAGTAATTAGTGGAAGAATATATGATGTTGCGGTTGATTTAAGATACAAATCTAAAACTTATGGTCAATATTTCTCAACAGTTTTATCCGCAAATGACGGCAAATCTATTTATATACCTCCAAAATTTGCTCATGGTTTTTACTGCCTTTCTGAACGATGTGAGATTTATTACAAATGTACGAATTTTCGAGAGAAAAAATTTGAAAAAACTTTAAAATGGAACGACAAAGATCTAAATATAATTTGGCCTGGTAAAAAAAGAATTTTATCTAAGAAAGATAAAAAGGGTTACTCTTTTAAAGATATAAATTTTAAAAAAAATTAACTTATTTTATAGAATTAATAACTCTTACAATTTTTTCTGCATCAGAACTTGCTACTTTTGTATGCAAAGGTAATACTAAATATTTATTCTCTATGTAATCCATATTTCTGAATTTATCTTTTTTAACAAATTTCTTAAAGATAGAGTATTTATCATTTCTAAAATGGACTTGATTTGACTCAATATTAAACTCTTTAAGTTTTTTTTGAATTTTATCTTTCATATCACTGCAAATAGTGAATAGCCATGCACCAGTTTTATTTTTTTTGCTATAGTCATGAATGCACTTAATTTTTTTATTTTTTCTAAATCCTTTTAAATAAATATTATATATTTTTCTTCGATGTTTTATTATGTTATTAAAATCTTCCAAACCTGTTAAACCAATACAAGCACCAAGATCTGTCATTTGATACTTGTACCCAATTTCTTTAATATCATTTTCCCAAGTACCTTTTTGTTTTTTTTCTCTATCTATTCCAAACCACCTAATTCTTTTTGCTTTACTAATTAATTTTTGATTTTTTATTGCTAATAATCCTCCATCTCCAGTTGTTATATGCTTAATTGCTTGAAAACTAAAAGTAGTGAAATCACTTAATGTTCCAATTTTTTTATTATTATATTCTGCTCCTAGTGCCTGTGCTGCATCTTCAATAACTTTTATATTTTTTTTTTTTTCAATCTTTAAGATTTCTTTCATTTCACATACATTGCCTCCATAATGAACACACACAATAGCTTTTGTTTTTTTTGAAATTTTTCTTTTTAAATCAGCTATAGAAATATTCATTGTATTAGGGTTAATATCTACAAACCTTATTTTAGCACCTATATAAAGCAGAGGAATATTGGTAGCAGTACAAGTAAATACCGGTACTAGAACTTCATCATTTTTTTTAATTCCAGCAAGAATATATGCTAAATGTAATGCGTCTGTTCCTGAGCCTGTGGCTATACACTTTTTTTTGTTCAAAAATAATTTTGAAAAATTCTTTTCAAATTTGTCGACCATTGGCCCCTGTCCTACCCACCTTGTTTTTAATCTTGATGACAAAAGTTTTACAGTTTTTTTTGAAATGTAAGGGTAAAATAATACGGTATTTCTTTTTTTATCCTCAAGTAGTTTTTGATCTTTAAAACTCATTATTTATCAATATAAAAATTTGTTATAAAAACATAATATGAAAAATAACAAAGAACTCTTAACTGTAATAATGGTTTCTTATTATTCCCATAAAATGATTAATGAATGTATTAAAACAATTCCAAGTAATCTCAACATATTAATTGTTAATAATGCCCTAGAAGATGACCTAAAAAGTAAAATAAACTATAAAAAAAATTTAAAAATTCTACAGCCACCAAAAAATCTAGGAAATGGGGGTGGTGCAAATTTTGCTCTTAATTTGACCAAAACTAAATATGCAATTTATATTGATGTTGACACAAGGTTTGAAAGTTCAATTTTTGATCAACTTTTAAATATTGCACAAAAGGAAAATGACTGGGCAATTATTTCTCCAAATATATCAAATTATAATTATAAAAATGAATTTATAATCAAGCATAAAAATGAATATTTGAGTGAAATGAAGTTTGTAGAGGGTTGTGCCTTATTGTTCAATTTAAACAAAATAAAAAAATTAGGCTTTTATGATGAAAATTTTTTTTTATACTATGAAGAAGATGATCTTTTTTTTAGGTATATAAAAGCAAATTTAAAAATTTTGTTAGCAAAAAAAATTTTTATCCAACATATTGGGAATTCAAGTGTAGATACAAGATATAAAGAAGAGATAGAGCTAAATAGAAACTGGCATTTAATGTGGTCAAAATTTTATTTTTATAAAAAAAACTATTCTTATTTTACTGCAATTTTTCAAACTTATAAAAGTTTAGTTTCATCTTTTTTGAAAACAATTTTTTATTTTTTGATAAAAAATAAAAAATATAAAATTTATTTAAACAGATTAAGTGGATTAATAAATAGTTATATTGGAAATTCGTCGAGCAGGAGGCCTAAAATTTAATTATATTTTATTTTTTTAACTCAGCAAGTTTGTCCAAAAATAATTCTATATTATTTGATAATAAAAATTCGGAAAGTTTATCGATATCTTTATCATCTAAATCCCACCATTTACTATTTAATAATCTTGAAACTAAATTATCATTAAACCTCTTTTTTATTAGTCTATTTGGATTACCTCCTGAAACTTGATAAGGCTCTACGTCATTAGTTACTACGCTGCCAGCAGCTATAACGGCTCCAGTTCCTATTTTTACACCTGATAAAATTAAGGTATTGCCACCTATCCAAACATCATTTCCTATTTCAATATCCCCCTTGGATTTTACAAATTCTTTAATCTTTGAACTTTTTGCGAAAGTTGGCTGAAATTGTGGGGCTGGTAGTTGAGAGGTAGAAACCCAATCAATTCTATGATCACCCCCTATATAAAAAGTAACATTGGGACCTATTGAGCAAAAATTACCTATTGTAATTTTACTATCCCAATCCCAACGAAAAATATTTGGTTTTCCATATGACCATTTTCCAACTGTAACGTATCCTTTTTGAATATCGTCATGCAAATTGTCTTTTAAAAAATACTTTTTAAATTTTTTTTTAAAAAACATTTTTTAATTTGTTATTTATCATATATTTCTATTAACATTAAAATTTTTTAATTATAACAAAAATTTTGATTTCACCTTTAAATGGCGGAAAGAGCGGGATTCGAACCCGCGATAGAGTTAAACTCTATACACGCTTTCCAAGCGTGCGCCTTAAACCACTCGGCCATCTTTCCTCAAAAAATCATCAATCACTTTATGAACTTGTTCAACTGTAATGAGTTTCATTGCAAAACTGTCATGGCCAACATTATCTAAGCCACTTGGTTTTATTGGGAAAATAAGTTTGTTATAGTCAGAATAATTTGTCGGTGTATCGCCAAATAATCCGAAAGATTTTATACCAAGCAATCCAGAGACATGCATAAAACCTGTATCATTTCCAATATAAATATATGAACCAGAGATAACTTTTAAAGATTCGTATAACTTTAAATCACAAATAGATTTGATCTCTAAATTTAAGTTTTCTAATTTTTTTATTATAATTTCAGCATCTTTTTTTTCATTTGGACCGCCCGCCAAAATATAATTAAATTTATGCTTATTAGTAATTTGAGCTACGAGATCTATATAATTTTCTATTGGCCATTTCTTTGTATTACCGCTACCACCAATACCAAGGATAATACTATTATTTTTTTGAATTTTTTTATTAAGGTATAGCTTGGGGTTAAATTCTAAATTTGATTTTTGTAACCATTTTTCAGTAGAATATTTTGCTTTATCTACAATACTTTCATTTTTTTTAAAAAAACCATAAAAAAAAATATTTTCAATATTTAAAATTTTGCTTAAAAAATAATACCTGAAACCATAATGAAAAATATAAGATGCAGAAAAATTAAATTTTTTTAATTTTTTTATAAAATTAAATTGATCTTTAATATTTTTTTTAGGTACATAAATTACATCTTTAACTAAAATGTCATCTCTTAGTAATTCATCTGCTCTAGATCTAGACTTTGTTAATATTATAATTTCTTTATTTGGATAAGTTTCAGCTATTTTGTGTACATATGTTAAAAACACACACATATCTCCAATTCCCGGCCTTGTTTGAATTATAAGAATTTTTTCCACAATTTTTTAATTAAATTATAAATTTTTCAAATTTCTCTCTATTTGTTAAAAGATAATCAGGAAAAGTTTCATCTAAGTCAACTTTCTTTAAAAGAATATCTCTATTAAAAATATCTTGTCTATTTTCAATTTTATTTTTCAAATAAATAATATCATGGAGATAAGGTTTGTTTAATTCTGAGTGAGCAAAAGATTTTATTTTGACAATTATATCTTCTGGACTTTTCACTGTTGTAAAATGCCAACCTCCATTATCTATAATTTGATAATTAAATAAAAAGTTTTTAAAATTTTTTTTTATTTTTATATTTCTTAACCATTGAGGGCTTTTAAGATATTTCTTGACACAAATTCTAGAACCATACCAAGATCCACTACTCATATCCTGTAGATTAAATTTATATGAAAAAATTTTTTGTTTAAAAAAAGCATACTTTTTTTTTATATTGAAATTTTCTATTTTTTTAGGATTTGGAATTTCATCAATATCAGAAATAATTATCCAGTCATTATCGTTAACATTTTTTATACAATTGCCTAGAAAGTTTCTTAAAGATTGATCTCTTAAATGATGCTTGCTCCAGTTTTTTGGTATCTTAATTGAAGGGTCTAGTTTAATTTTATCAATTGGATAATAATCTATTTTATCTTTAAATTTTTTAAAATTATTTATATTAAATTTATGGCTTCTTTTATTGCCTACATGGTCCTCACCAGCTTCAACAATAATAAATTTATTAACTTTTTCATAAAGGGTATTAAGCCTCAAATCCAACATTAAGTCTTCGTCAAAATACAAAAAGCAATCATAAATATTCATTTTTTATAAAATTACTATAAATAAAGTTTCTTAACAATTAATAAAAATGAAAATCAAAAAAATTTTTATAACGGGAGGGGCTGGCTTTATAGGGTCTCATATATGTGAGGCAATATATAAAAATTTTCAAACATCAAAAATATTTATTTTGGATAAACTTACATATGCTGGAAACAAAATTTTTCTATCTAAAATAATTAATTCAAAAAGAATTAAATTCATAAAATCAGATATAATTAATACAAAAAAATATTTAAAATATTTAGCTGATGCAGATTTAGCTATTAACGTAGCAGCTGAAAGTCACGTTGACAATTCTTTTAAATCTCCAATAAAATTTACAGAAACTAATACCCTGGGTGCACATAAGTTTTTACTAGCCTGTATAGAAAAAAAAGTTAGAAAAATAATTCATATAAGTTCGGATGAAGTTTATGGTGAAATAAAAAAAGGGAGTTTTACTGAAAAAAGTTTAGTTAACCCTACAAACCCATATTCTGCGTCTAAAGCTGCAGCTGAAATTCTTATCAATAGCTACAAGTATACCTATAAGAAAGAAATAATTATGGTTAGAGCTAATAATATCTACGGTATAAGACAATATCCAGAAAAATTAATTTCTTCATCAATAGTCAATTTGTTAACAGGTAAAAAAATTCAATTACATGGGGATGGCCAAAATATAAGATTTTATTTGTCAGCGATTGATTTTGCAGAGGCGATAGTTTTATTAATTAAAAGAAAAAATAGTGGTATTTTTAATATTGGCAGTAATTACTATGAAAAAAATATTAATATTGCCAAAACCATTTGTAAAATACTTAAAAAAGATCCAAAAAAAAATATAATTTTTGTCAAAGATAGACCTTATAATGATAAGAGGTATTCCGTATCATCAAAAAAAATAAATAAACTTGGGTGGAGGCCAAAACGAAGTTTACTTAATGATCTTCCAATGATAATCGAATGGTACAAAAAAAATCATAAAGTATTTAAAAAGTGATGAAAAAGTTTATTTTTAAACACAAAACTGGAAAAAGATTTAAAGATAAAAGAGGTTACTTATTAAATATATTAAACAAGGGTTTTTCATCTTGTATTGAAATTTACTCAAAAAAAGGCTCAATACGGGCAAATCATTATCATAAAAAAGATGAACATTTTGCATATATTCTGGAAGGGAAAATTTTATTTTTTTATAGAAATAGAAAAAAAAAATCTAAATTGAATTATAAAATATTAAAAAAAGGAGACCTTTTTTTTACAACATATCAACAAGATCATATGGCATACTTTTTAGAAAATACTCATTTCCTTGCATTCAGCAGTCGTAAAAGATCAAAATTTGATTATGAAAAAGATTTAGTTAGACTAAACATGGATAAAGAAACAGAAATTAAGAAAGTTATATCCAAATATTCAAAAAAATAGTCTAATGCAAAAAAAAGAATGTGTAATTATCAAAAAGTGTAGATTATGCGCATCAGAAAAACTAACTAATGTTCTTAAAATAGGAAAAACGCCTTTAGCAAACTCTTATAATAAAAAAAAAAATCAAAAAGTATCTAAATATCCTCTTAAAGTTAATCTGTGTAATTCTTGTGGTCATTTGCAATTAGGTCATTCCGTTAAACCCGAAAAAATGTTTGTTAATTATCTTTATAAAACTAACACTTCAAAAAAAAATTATTTACATTTCAAAAATTATGCAAATAAAATTGAAAAACTATTTAAGAAAAAAAAAAAAATTAATATTCTAGATATTGCATCTAATGATGGAACTTTTTTAAGTTTTTTTGATAAAAAAAATTTTAGATTAGGCATAGATCCAGCAAAAAATCTAAAAAAAATTGCTGAAAAAAAAGGCATAAAGCAAATTGATAAATTTTTTACACATAAAAACAGCATAAGTTTAAAAAAAAAATATGGATCTTTTAAAATAATTACAGCAAATCATGTTTGTGCTCACGTAGAGAATCTAAAAGATTTTTTTAATGGCGTAAAAAACTTGCTCGATGAAGACGGTTATTTTATTTTAGAAGTATCATATCGTGGTGAAGTATTAAAAAAAAATACTTTTGATACAATCTATCATGAACATATAGATTACCATGCACTTAAGCCAATGAAAAGTTTTGTAAATTCTTTTGGACTAAAAATTTTTGATTTTGAAATTACAAAAGCACAGGGTGGATCTTTAAGGGTTTATATTACAAAAAATAAAGTTAAAAATTCAAAAAAAATTAAAAATTTCATAATTAAAGAAGATAAAAAAATGGAGTTATTTAAAATAAAAAAATATAAAAAATTTGAAAAAAAAATAATCGATGCAAAAAATAATTTAAAATTATTAATTGATTGTGCAAAAAAAAATAATCTCAATATTGCAGGATATGGCGCTGCAGCCAAAACAACTACTTTCTTAAATTTTTTTAAAATAAAGGATGAAATTATAAAATTTATAGTTGATGACAATCTATTAAAGCAAGGATTTTATATGCCTGGAAGAAATATTAAAATTGTCAATTTAAATGAATTATCTAAGCATCATATAGATATTTTAATAATATTTGCATGGAACTATTCAGATTACATAATTAAAGAAATAAAAAAGAAATCAAAAAAATTAAATTTTAACGGAAAATTTTTAATACCATTTCCTATTCCCCATATTATCAAATGAGAACTACTAAAGTTGGTATTATAGGATTTGGTAAAATGGGAAAAATTTATGCAAAAGAATTAAATGAAAATAAAAAATTTTTATTACAAAGCATAATTACCAAAAAAAATATTCATCAAAAACCGAATTTAATAAACTTATTCTTTAAAAAAAACGATTTAATTATAATTGCCACTCCTATCAAAACTCATTTTAAATTTTTAAAATTAGCATTAAAAAATAAAAAAAATGTTATAATAGAAAAACCAGTCGTGCAAAATTTACCCGAGCTAAGAAAAATTTTAAAATTAAGTAAAAATTATAAAAAAAAAATATTAATTCACCATAATGACATCCTCAATTTGAAAAAAATTAATTGTTTTAAAAATACTAACAGTTTAAAAAATATTAAAAAAATTATAATGAACTATGGAAATACAAAAAATAGTTCTAATATTCAATTTTATATAGATTGGTTGCCCCACCCAATTAGTATAATACAAAAATTTTTTGGAAGTTTAGATAGATTTGAAATTGTAAAATATAAAAAAAATATTAATCATCAAAAATTAAAGTTATTATTTCAGTTAAATAAGTTAAAAATATTTGTAAATTTATCAAATTATCCAAATCCAAGAAAAGAAGTTTTTATTTATAATCATTCTAAAATAATTAAATATGATGGGTATGCAAAAAAAAATCAAAAAACTATTAAAGCTCTTTTAGAAAATTTTTTAAAATATAAAAAAAAAAATGATATCAAAAATTTTTATGATAGCTATACAACAATTTTTAAAATTGGTAAATTAATCAAAAATTATTGATTTTTATTAATTTTTAATACTCCAATAAAAGCTTCCTGGGGAATTTCTACTTTTCCAAATTGCTTCATTCTTGATTTACCTTTTTTTTGTTTATCGAGTAACTTTCTTTTTCTATCTAAAGCGCCACCTCCATGAATTTTGGTCAGAACATCTTTTTTAAATCCCTTAATCGTTTCTCTTGCAATAATTTTACCTCCTATTGCCGCCTGAATAGGTATTTGAAATTGATGTCTTGGTATTAAGTCTTTGAGTTTTTCACAAATAAATCTCCCTTGTTTTTGAGCGAAATCTTTATGTATAATCATTGATAGTGCGTCTACAGACTCATCATTAACTAAAATTGATAACTTGATTAACTCTCCATCTTTGTATTCACTTATTTCATAATCAAAACTTGCATAACCACTTGTGATTGATTTTAAACGATCATAAAAATCAAACACGACCTCATTTAAAGGCATATCATATTTTAAAACGACTCTATTGCCCGAGTAATTCATATCTTTTTGAAGACCTCTTTTTTCTTCACAAATTTTTATTATTGATCCCAAATATTCGTCTGGTGTAATAATTGTTGCTGCAATCCATGGCTCTTTGATTGTTTTAATTAATGATGTATCCGGCATATTCGTTGGGTTTTGTAAGTCAGAAACTTTTCCATCATTAGTTTCTAATTTATAAACAACGCCAGGCGTAGTGGTAATTAAATTAATATCATACTCTCTTTCTAATCTCTGAACCACTATCTCAAGATGTAATAAACCAAGAAATCCACATCTAAAACCTAATCCAAGAGCTGAAGAATTTTCAGG
>Ga0181568_10006256_pt1 | contig 10422 bp, 9 predicted proteins | sample 101ome_20_FD_133758 | JGI IMG/M metagenome (GOLD analysis project Ga0181568, IMG submission 133758) | Coastal salt marsh microbial communities from the Groves Creek Marsh, Skidaway Island, Georgia - 101404AT metaG (megahit assembly) | ecosystem: Environmental > Aquatic > Marine > Intertidal zone...
AGAGTTGCGTGCTTTGTTTTTAAGACATGTTTTTAAACATCACAAGAGAGTAACTAAAACGCCTGTGACGCACTTACAGCACAGCGCTCTGGATTCTATGCCCAACAATTTATCGCGGGGACACGGTGATCTCGCTCTCCGGAACGGTGAGGGTACCGTTCTTGAGCTCGAGGCCAGCGAGGAGCGGCCACGCGCCCGCTTGGAACATGAGGCCAAGCGCCTTCGGGACGTCGATGATGATTTCGCCCTCAGTCGGCTTGGACGCCTTGGCGTTTTCGTTAATGTAAGAGCGGCCCGCGTAGCCAATCCAGCCCGCCACGTAGAGGAAGCCCAAGCCCGGGATGGCGAACTCACCGAGGTGCTCGAGGTTACCATCAACAATCAAGTGCGGGAGACCATCCTTACCGCAGAGAAGACCAGCTTCGCCATAGTTGGTGAAGCGGGTCTTCGTCTTTTCGATAGTCGCCTTGAGCGCGAGCGCCGGCGCAGAGTCGGCGTCGTACTTCTTGAGGCGCTTTTCGAGCGCCTTGATTTCAGTCTTTTCACGCTTCGCGAAAGCCTTGGAGGTCTTGCACGGGGTAAGGCCGGCGTACGGCTGCACATCGCGCGCGAAAGCCTCTTCAACCGCGACGAGCGGGGACGCCGCGACGGCGGCGGCGACGGCCAAGGACGCCGCCTTGCGGGTGGCATCCGCCGCGGAGCAGTGCGCCGCGGTTTGCACCTTGCGCGCGGAGACGCGGCCGGATTGCTTGAGACCAGAAACGGTCACCTTGCTGGTAAGCTGAGCCTGCGTTCGTTCAATCGCGATTAAAGTCAAGTCAGTCAACCAATCAGTCGTTGAAACCAAAACGACGCCGACGGCGCGCGCATCGTCAACCAAATCAATCCACCAAATCCCATATTATAACCATGTTATACCCATGTATCACGAGTTTTCGAGACTGAATCGCTCAAGATTTCGAGCATATCCACGAAAAACCCCCGAACGAACGGATGATCGGATCGACCGAGCGATCGATCGGACGACCGATCGGACGACGGACGGTGCGTCGCGTCGCGTCGTCGACCGAGATCCGTCCGTCGCGACGTCCGTCCGTCGCGACGTCCGATCCGGGTGTTCGGACGCGTCCCGTTCGACGCCCCCGCGGACGATCTCCCGATCGTTCTCCGTGGCTGCCTGGCTGGCCCGAACCGTATCGCCCGACCCGTGGGTGTGGATTTTCGAACCGAGAGAGAGGGTGCGACGCCCGAAGAACGAAGCTCGAAGAAACCGGCCGAAGGCGACGCGCGCGACCGCGGTGCGGCGAGGAGAAGCCACGACGATCGATCGATCGATTCCACCGGCGCGCGAACGCGAACCGCGAAAGAACGCGACCCGTTTCCACCCACTTCGGTTCATCAGCAATCATCATCGTCCTCGTCGAGTTTCCCTCTTCCAACCGCGTCGTTCGTTCCGTTCGCTTCCGTCCGCGCGCTCGACTCGCGTGCGCATCGGCACCCCATCCCTCGTCGCGCGTTCATCCTCGTCGTCGCGCGCGTTCATCCTCGTCGTCGCGCGCGTTCCTCGTCGTCGTCGCGTTCGTCGTCGTCGTCGTCGTCGCGAGTTCCATCCTCGTCGTCGCACGCACCTGGGCGAGAGTGTTCATCGTCGTGTGGGTTCGTCGTTCGCGTCGCGATGTCCCGTTCGATCGACCGGGCGAGGCGAGACCGGCGAAACGGGTCGCGACGAACCCGCGCCCGGGTTTTTTAGGCGTCGGGGGAGGTGGTTGTGTCTACCGTTTTTGATGGGTCGTGAACGGTCGATGGCGACGTTTAAAAGTCACAAAGACGAAGACGAAGACGCGCCCGACCGATCGGGGATCGCCCTCGTTTCGGGGGAAAAGATACGACGGATCACGTGTTTCGGGGGGCGGGGGGGAGGAGGGGTCGATGGGACGGGTCGCGATCGGTGGAAATCAACCCACGAACGGGGGAAATCTGATTTGATTGATTTGATTTCTTCGAAATCTGAGCGCGGTTCTAGTGTTATTTTTCACCAGAATCAGTGTTTTTTGTAGTTGTAGTATTGTATCTGGCCTCGTATAATCTGTATTTTTTTATTAGACGGTCCAGGTGTCCGGTCTGTTTTGAATACTCGCTCGACGACAGACGGAAAGGTGGGACCGGTGTCGTCACTCGACGACGAACGGACGGACGGACGGACGGACGGACGGAGGATGACGACGAGGGAGGACGAGGGAAGAACGGCGACGACGCTTCGTCGGGCGAATTCTCAACGAGGAACGGAGGAAATGCGCGTGCGGGTGAAGAAGGAGCAAGATGATGCGAAGGAAGCCGACGAGTACGAATTGGAAATGTTTGGGAGCTTTCGAGAACTGGACGAAACGACGCGGGAGTGGTGCTTTGAACTGACGAGGCGAAACATGCGAGCGATGTATGAGATGAGCTGGATGGGACGCTGTGGAGAAACGGCGGGAGTTGAATAACGGGGCGGCGAGGTTTATCGTGGCGAGACAAAGAGAAACCGGGGCACCGGCGGCGTTTGTGCACTTTCGGTTTGAAAAGGAGGACGAAGATGTGGACGCGCCGGTGGGGTACATTTACGAGTTGCAGTGCGAGCCTGAACATCAGAGGAAGAGTTTGGGGCGCAAGTTGGTGACGTGCGTAGAGAGGCTTAGCGAGAGTGAGGACATGGACGCCGTCGTGTTGACGGTGCTCAAGGTGAACGAGGCGGCGCGCGGATTTTATGCAAACAAGATGAAGTACGAGGTGGACGACAACAGCCCGGAGGAAAAGGACTGTCATTACTTGATTCTTTCAAAGAGATTTCGGTAGCACGAGTACGAGTCGATGGATATGATGATTATTGTTATTTTATCAGAGAAATCAATCAATATCGGTGATGTTCCCGACTACTTACATGCCTAGGCGAGCGCGTTTTGCTATCTTTTCGTTCGCATCAAATTTAGACGTCGTCTTCTTTCGAATCGTCTCTACGTCGTCATCATCAGCGGCACGCTCGATGATGATGTGTCTACCGTACAAGTGAGTACCCTTGAGTGCGTCCATCGCAGCCTGCGTCTCACGGCGCGTGTTGAACTCGACAAACGCGAAACCTCGGTGCGCGCCGTCAAACTTCTTGGGTAAACGAACCTGTTTGAGAGCTCCAAAGGGATTGAAGAGTTTTTGAATGTCACGCTTCGTGGCTTCGAACGCAACGTTACGAATGACGAGCTTGGTGGCGCTGTGTCCCTTGGGAACCTTGCCTAGCTTGTCGTCGTCATCGTCGCCCACGCCTTGGCCTTGAGTGCTGAGCTCGAGTTTGAGAGTCTTTCCATCAAGAGAGGAACCTTGGAGCGCGCGTAGAACCGATTTCGCAGTAATATGTGAATCAAGCTCGACGAAACCAAAGCCGCGACTCAACATCTTACCACCGGGACCACGGTGCATGACGATTCGAGTGGAGAGAACTTGTCCAGAGACTCGCTGCGCCGCCGGCAAAAAGTGCGTGCGAAGCTTGTTCTCGACAGTGCCGAAATCCAAACCCTTGACGAAGATGGATTTTGCGTCTTCGTTGGCCGCTTTACCACCGAGATCGTTCGCAGCCTCCACCTTGGCTTTGGTCTTTTCTCTGGCCTCTTTCGCCAAGTCGCTCGCAGCGTCCGCGACAGCCAACGCCTTTGCACCCTTGATGTCAACCTTGGAACCCGCAGAGAAAATGCCCTCTGGTGCCCATTCCAAGTACAGAGGGACGTGTCTGTAACGCTTATAAGCGAGACCTGTGAACGCGCGTCTCGCCTCTGCGGGCTCAAGAAATTCTGCCACCGCAATGGTGCGCGTGTCTGGCAAAATGAAGCGAGCCAAGCCTCCAAACTTCTCACACAGCTCCCGGAGTTCATCTTCTTCAGCTTCGTACGGTAAGTTTTTCAAAAGGAGTACGCAGTTACTCCGTTTGATTCTGCTTGCACTCTTTGCACCGCTAGACGCGGCAGACTGCTCCAAAGAATCAGCATCCACTCCCGCATCTGACAGTTGTTCCTTTGTCGTCGCGATGACGTGCGCTTCCCCAAGTGCCATGCGTACCGCGAGATCATCAGCTCCAGATTCGAGAAGCTCAGCCTTGGTGACACCGTAGTGCGCAGCAATCGCTGCTGCAACGGTATCTTGGCGCATGAAGAGCGAGTTCCAAGCCTTTGTGTTGCCAGCGTCGGCTTTGCGCTCCGCGTCGCGCTCGGATTTGAAAGACTTCCTCTTTTCATCCTCTTCCTCCGCACCTTCTCCAGTGCGTCCAACACCACCCATAGTAGACTCGAGTTGCGGAGCGCGCTTGGCGGGAAGTAAATGAATCAGACGACCTTGGAAAATGGAACCATCGATCGCCTCCATAGCCTTGACTCCATCTTCTGGCAATGCAAACGTGACATAAGCCAAACCTTTGCTTCTCTTGGTGCTACGATCGACTAAAATGTGCACCGCGGTCAGCTTACCAAACTGCTCAAAGAGCGCGGCGACTTCTTCTTCGGTTGCAGTGTACGGCAGATTACGAACGAAGACTCTGCCAGTCTCAGAGAGGGCCTCCATATCCGCTGCGTTAACATCCTCGGGCGCATCCTTATTCTCTGTCTCTGCAGACTTTTCCTTTTCTTCATCTTCGCTATCCTCGTCGTCGTCGTCGTCGTCGTCGTCGTCGTCATCATCAGATGTGGCATCGTCCGATTTTGATCCAGACTTTGATTCGTTATCCGAACTATCATCTTCATCATCGGAGCTATCGGAGCTACTGGAGCCATCGTTGTCGTCGTCGTCTTCGTCGTTCCACGTCGACTGCTTTGACTTGAAATAATCCATATCTGACACCTTGTCATCATTCGCGAGCTTCTCCGAATCATCGTCTTCCTCAGAATCGGAATCATCGTCAGAGTTTTCGTCGGAATCCGAATCGTCCTCTCCAGCGGCCTCAGAATCGGGATCTCCACCGTCAAAGTCTTGGTATTCGTCGTCGCTGCTTCCAGCGTCGCCATCCTCCTCGAGCGCCTTTTGCGTACTCTTGATCGATTCCAAAGCGTCTTGATTTTCGAAAAATCCGTCATTCCAGAATTTATGTTTACCAGGCAACATGAGTTCCATGAATTCACGAAACTTTGGATCCTCCTTCATCAACTGTTCCGCCTTGTACATGGGATCGTACTTTTCTCTCAACTTTTGCTTGGCCAACTTTTTCGCCTCTCTTGCCCCGATCCATCTCTCGCCCTCCTCGTCCTCGTTATCCCCTTCGGACCCGCCCTTACCTTTCCCAGAGTTACTCTTCTTCTTTTGTTTCTCCTCCTTCTCCTTATTTGCCGAACTCCCCACCGAATACTTTGACCACGGCCTCGGAATAGCCGCGCTGTGCACGCTTCGCGCGTACTGCACCTCTATTCTGCTCGTATCGATGAACGTCTTATCAAAGTATCCCAACGCCTTGGTCGCCTGCGCTTCCGTCTTGAACCCAATGAACGCCATCTGTCTCGACGTCCCATCCGCCGTGCGCACAATCTTCACATCCGTCACCTCTCCCTGAGACGCGAAGTGTTCCCTCAACCGCGCCTCCTTCAGGTGTTTCGGCACGTTCTTCACGCACAATCGACTCGACGGCGCTGGTGGCTCCTCGTCGCCGTATCCGGCGCCTCCGTTCGATGTCGTCACGCCGGCGTGGTGGCCATCATCGCGACCTTCACGCATGGACGTCGGTCGGTTTTCTCGTTACCCTCGTCAACCGTCCCACCTCGAGTGGAATCGGAAACGCACGTCGTCCCTCGTCTGCCGGCGCCGCCGGTCGTTCGTTCGTTCGTTCGTTGGAGCGCGTCCGAGGCGTTCCACCGGAGTGATTTAAATTTACAGCAGGTGGCGTACGATTGTGTGAACCGGTCCTGGTTTGAAAAGTCTCACTTTGCTCGCTCACCTCGAGACGCCGAGGTGCAGGTTCCGTCTCTTTAACGCGCGCGAAGAACGAGCGAGGTGCGTGGATGCGACGACGATGCGACGAACGTGAGGGCGAGAGAACGCGTGGAATGAATGGAGTGATGATGTTTGAAGATGCAACGCGTTGATGTGTGGTGATGCGCGCGCGACGCCGCGACAGATGCGCTGATCGGGAATACTCCCGCCGAGCCGGGCCGAGCCCTAAAAGGGTGAGGGTCGCGCGGGCGGGTGCGCCGCGAGCGCGGACGCGACGGTCGTGGAGAGGATCGCGTGCGATGGGATTCGATGGAGAACGATGCGATGGGTGCTATTTCTCGGCGGCGTGCGGTTAGGGGACGTAGCGCTGGGGGGCGGGGCGTCGAGGGCAAGGGCGACTGGGCGCGTTTTGGTCGTGGACCGCGAGCGGAGCCGCCCGGATGTGGATTCGCGGGAAGTGGGCCTTCGCGCGGGAAGTGAGGACGTGGCGGTGATGTCGGTCGTCGGTAGCGTTGAGCTGAAAGTTTTTATTGATTTTCAGCTCGAGATGCGCCGTCGGCGAGGACTCGGCGACGCGTGTGAGGCGGGAGGCGATGCGGGAGGAGTGGCTCCCAAAGCCCTACTTGTTCGCTCTGCAGGGAGATCCAAATTGTTGGGGTCTTCAAGATATTGAATGCGTGTGAACGAAAGACTGACGATGATGAAACTGTTTTTACACGTTTACAGACTCCAAGATGAGACTCATCAAGAGAGAACTTCGATTGTCCATTCCGGAGGGTGTCAAGGTGACCGACTGCAAGGCGCGCAAGATCACCGTGACTGGCCCGCGCGGCAGCCTCAAGCGCGACTTCCACCACGTGCCGAAGCTTGACCTCGTCTTGGATGAGGAAAAGAACGAGATTGTTGCCACCATGTGGTTCGCGAGCGCCAAGCTTTCTGGCTCCCTCCGCACCATTATCAGCCACATCAACAACTTGTTTGACGGCGTCACCAAGGGTTTCCGCTACAAGATGCGCGCCGTCTACGCGCACTTCCCCGTGAACATCAACATTGACAAGAACGGCTCTGTTGTTGAAATTCGTAACTTCCTCGGCGAAAAGCGCACCCGTGTGTGCAACATGCTCGAGGGCGTCAAGGCGTACCGTGACGAAACTGTGAAGGACTGCATCGTCATGGAAGGAAACGACATTGACAACGTTTCCAAATCTGCGGCGCTCATCCACATGGCTTGCTTGGTGAAGAAGAAGGATATCAGAAAGTTCCTTGATGGCATCTACGTTAGCGAGAAGGGCACCATCGAAACCGAATAAATGGGGTGATGAGGTGAGGTGGTTGTCATATTTTAGTCTTGACGTCTCCGACTTTAGAGGTGTAATCGAGTGATTTTTGCTCACTCATCAAACGCGTTTCTCGCGCGCACGCACGACATCTTACTCGTCCAAAACCGCGCCATCAATCAATGAATTAATCGTTCGCATTGTCATTTTTCTCATTTCATCGCGCGACTTGAAGGCGAAGTTTGTGGCGACGCGCGACACCAACTTCACTTCTCGACATGGAGGAAGAGGAAGTCCCTGAGGTTGTGCAGGAAAAGGTGGAGGAAACCTTGGAGAAACGTCCGCAGGCCGAGGATGTGGATTCGGAAACGGAGGATGAACCCGAGCGAAAGACGAGCTGGCTTTCCCGGCTGGTACGACTCAGACGGCGAGTCTTTCCCAAACGCATACGGTTGAGCCCATTCGAGACCGCCATGAGAGGCTCGTTTCTTTTGCGACGCGTCCGCCGAGATTTCCTTAAATTCGACACGGATGGGTCTGGGACGATCGAACGCTCCGAATTGTGCAGGGTGATTGGCCTCGACCGGCGTAGCTTTTGGTTGAGAGCACTCTTGGACTACTTTGACACTGACTCAGACGGGAAGATTAGCTTTGAAGAGTTTGTTGGCACTCTCGGAATTCTAGGAGCGCAAGCCTCATCGCATCGAAAGTCAAGAGAGAATGAGAAGATTCTTCCGAACGTTCTCTTCCTTTTCGCTCTGGTGGATTACGATGGAAACGGTGTTTTAGACCGTTCAGAGTTTAGCTCGATACTTTGGGAGTATGAAAAATCCAAGGAGCGTCAGTTTGGAAAGATAAAGTCCATCAAGATGAAGAACTCATCCATCGATGCCGCTTTGGATAGACACATACAAGAGACGTATATTGCAGATCGACGAGCTGATCGACGCGAGTTCTTGAGGCCCGTCAGAAACTTGGTGAAACGTGCGATTTTGTACCTCACCAGAGAGTGCTCGACGGAGCTCTCGTTGCAAGATTTCAATCGCGTTTACCAAGAGTTTCCTGAGATTTTTGAGGTGCCAGACCGCATGTACAAGAAGAGGATCAAAGCTTTAGCACCTAGGTGTACCAAGCTCATCCGGAAACTCAACAAGGACAATGTTCAATTCGATAATTTGCAAGCAAAGGTGATTGAGGCTGCGATCAGAAGTCGAGTCGAACGCGAACGAGCAAAGGGCGAGTGGCAATGGGCTCGCAAGCTCGCACTGGATGACGATAGACCGATCTTACCGAAAGATGATCGTCCGGATGAACAAAGTGCAATAGAAATAGCCCAAATAGATCGGCTGCTTAGAGGTGATGGCGCCATGACGAAGAAATCGGCTGAGGAACACGAATTCCTGTCTTCTTTTTCTTTTCGACGGGACGGTAGTTTCCGCAGAATGGAATCGAGAAGACGTCGCGGCCCCCGAGCGTCAGGTAGAGGTGAATCATCATTAGAAACAATCAAAATGCGCACTCGTCAGATATCTCGAGAACCACCACACGAAGCCGCCTTGGTTCTCTCCGAGTTGAGTGTGACTGCTCAAAAAGAAGTCATCAGACGATTGAAGCCCGACGTAGCCACTTCAATCATCGCTGAGATGCAACAATTGGAACAGGATATACTGCTTGCTCATTTCAAAGAAATGAAGGCATCCGTTATGGCGCTGAAAAAGGAAAAGGATAGGAGACTAATCGGAACAATTTAACAACATGTGACACATGATGTGTGAATTACGAACCAACCATGTGAAGAACCGGCTGGAAAACATCTACGCCACCATGTGACGCCGCCGATCATGATCGCTTGCCTCGTCGCCATCGCGTTCCTTTCATCACCAGTGTTTGCAGATCACTCGGCGGAATGGTTTCGCAGCACACCGAGCGGTATGCACAATGCTCTCGACTACTCTAAATCGCTCGCCGATCAGGTTGAGGCGACCACATGTCTGCCTGAAGATGCTTTCGTCCGCGTGAATGGTAACGAATTTCACATCAACGGCAAACATTTCGTGTTTGCGGGATGGAATCAATGGGAAGTGATGGAGGCTGCGTCGAACGCTGGTCCTCCTGCACGACACCTTCCGCTCCCAGGACGAGAGCACATCGTGCGACTCATGAACGAAGGTGTCAACTCAGGCATGAAATTGATTCGGATTTGGGCGCATACGATCACTAAAGGCAACGAAGTTCAGAAGAAGCCTGGTATTTGGGACGAAGACGCCTTGCAAGGTCTCGATTTCTTCCTGGATGAAGCGCGGAAACGCGGATTGAAAATTCTCATCGTGCTTGCAGACAACTGGTATTCGGTCGGAGGAGTAGACCAATACGTTGAGTGGTCGGATACCGCGTCGCGGCATCAGGACTTTTACACAGACGACGCGGCAACACGACTTTTCAAGCGAATGATTGAAAAGATTACGACGCGGAGAAACATGATCAACGGGAGAATTTATGGTCGAGACCCAACAATATTCGGTTACAATCTCATCAACGAAGCACGTTGTCAAAACTGTCCGCGAGAAACTATCGGTCGATGGATGAATGAAATGTGTCAGCATTTGAAACGCTTCGCGCCGAATCATCTCGTCGGTCTTGGGTACGAAGGCTTCTTTCACAGTGACGACTCCGAGGAACTACGAAATCTCAACCCGGGCGTCGGTAGCGATTGGGCTGCTCGCGAAGGTCAGAGTTGGCTTGCACACACACAGATCCCTTGCATCAACTTTGCATCGATCCATGTGTGGATGGATAATTGGCAGCCAAAGACTGTGGAATTCCAGCGCCGTTACATTCAGACGCACATCGATTTGGCTGCGAAGATTGGAAAGCCATTCATTCTCGAAGAATTTGGCAAAAAGAAGGAATCCTCGACGTTTGCAGAGCGAGACAGATTCATGCGCGATGCTTTCGACGTGGCTGAGCGCGCGGCGTACGAAGGTAAGCTTGCTGGTACGATTTTCTGGCATTGGTACGACCGCGGCGTCGGATTGACGAGCTCTTACGGAATTCATTCAGACGAATCGACATTTGGTATTATTCAGGCTCACGTTCGCGACATGAATGCAATAACAGGCGCGCTCACGTACTGTCCACTTCGTTGAAACAATCAAAAGTCACAAACGAAACATTACAACTCTTGCAAATCATCAATATCCAATGCACT
>Ga0181568_10006260_pt1 | contig 10416 bp, 10 predicted proteins | sample 101ome_20_FD_133758 | JGI IMG/M metagenome (GOLD analysis project Ga0181568, IMG submission 133758) | Coastal salt marsh microbial communities from the Groves Creek Marsh, Skidaway Island, Georgia - 101404AT metaG (megahit assembly) | ecosystem: Environmental > Aquatic > Marine > Intertidal...
AACACCAATCCCCCGATCGGATTCTTCAACCCAAAGAAAACGAAAGACCAAAGTCCATTGATTAAGAGTTGAAGTCCAAAGATATATACCGCTGTTTTAACCTGGCGTTGGTGGATTCCATAATACCATACCCTTCCTACTGCAATTCCCATAAGTAGGTAAAGTAGTGTCCAAACAGGAGCAAAAAGCGAACTTGGAGGGGTAAAAAAAGGTTTTTTTAAAGTCGGGTACCATGTATTGACGGATATTTGAGTAACCTGACCCGCAAGAAAACCAACCATCAAGCAAATCATTATCCCAATGGTGATTGGAAAAATTAATTTTCGTTTCATCTTCAAAATTAAACATTTTAAACGGCTATGTTTTTTTCCATAGTGGTCATCAAGTATCTTTGTAATTCATGAGTATGAATTCATTTGTTTTTGACGTTCCGGTAGAAGGACATTACCATACCCAATGGGAGGCACCCAGTAATATTGCTTTGATTAAATATTGGGGTAAATACAGGCAACAATTGCCTCAAAACCCTTCTATCAGCTTTACCCTCTCCAAATGTGTTACTTCGACAGAAATAATTTTTTCTCCACGAGAGGATGGTGTAAAGGCTTTTGAATTTTTGTTTGATCAAAAAAAACAACCCGAATTTCACCCCAAGATTCAAAAGTTTTTGAAGCGTATCACGCATTATTTCCCAGCTTTGCAAAACCACCACTTATCTATATCGAGCCAAAACTCCTTCCCTCATAGTAGCGGTATTGCTTCTTCTGCTTCTGCTATGGCAGCTTTGGCACTTTGCATTGTAGATTTCGAAAAACAGTTTAACAGCGATTTGACTGAGGAAGCTTTTTTGCAAAAAGCCTCCTTTTTGGCACGATTGGGATCAGGTAGTGCCGCAAGAAGTATTGATGGCCCACTAATGGTTTGGGGTCAAAGTGAAGCTTTTTCGCAAAGTACCGATTATTACGCTATTGCACCTTCGGTTGACTTGCACCCTATTTTCCGAGACTACCAAGATACTGTTCTAATTGTAGACAAAGGACAAAAGAGGGTTAGCAGTACCTTAGGTCACGGTTTGATGAAGGGACATCCCTTTGCTACCCAACGCTTTGAACAGGCTCATACTCATCTCAACCAAATCAAAACTGCACTCATCCTAGGCGATGTGGAGCGTTTTATTGAGCTGACAGAAGCGGAAGCCCTTTCCCTTCATGCCATGATGATGACCTCCAACCCCCATTTTGTGTTGATGCAACCTAATACCCTAGCAATTCTCCAAAAAGTGGAGGACTTCAGGACACAAACTCAATTGCCTCTCTCTTTTACCCTAGATGCTGGAGCCAATGTTCATTTGCTCTACCCCCTCCAAGACCGTATTCCCATAATTGATTTTATACTAAAAGAACTTACTAAGTATTGTCAACAAGGTCAATACATTGAGGATCAAGTGGGAAATGGTGCCAAAAAAATTTAGCTTAGTACGATGAATCCTTCATGGATGTAGATGAATTAGACAAAATTAATTCTTTTTTTAAAAGTAAATATTTAAATTATTTAGTTAATATGAATTAAAACCGATGAAAGGGTCCTTATTTTTTGCAAAAATTTTACTATTTGGTGAATATGGTATCATAAAAGATTCGAAAGGACTGACCATTCCTTATAATTTTTTTAGTGGAACTCTAAAATGGCCTAATGTGGAAAATGAGAACACCCGCACATCACACCAAAATTTGTGTGCCTTTAGTCATTATCTCAAGAGCCTTGCCAATGATATGCTAATATTGGATTTGGAGGCCTTGCAAACCGATTTGGATCGAAAGCTCTACTTCGACAGCAACATTCCTCAAGGTTATGGCGTGGGAAGTAGTGGAGCCTTGGTCGCTGCTATTTATGATCGTTATGCCGTGGATAAAATCTCACTAGAAGAAGCTCTTATTCCCCAAAAACTTACAGAACTCATTATGGTGCTTGCTGCTATGGAGTCTTTTTTCCATGATCAGTCCTCCGGTTTGGACCCACTCAATAGCTATTTAAGTTTACCACTCCTAATTCACTCTAAGGACAAGATAGAAACCATAGGACTACCACAACAAAATGTCCATGGAAAAGGAGCGATATTTTTACTAGATAGTGGCAGTTGTGGGGAAACTGCCCCTATGGTCACCCTTTTTATGGAAAAGATGAAAGAAGAGGTATTCAATAAAATGATGTGCGAGGAATTTGTGCAGATAACCGACCGGTGTATAGAAAATTTCCTTAAGGGTAACGTCAAATCCCTTTTTTTTAATATTAAATCACTTTCTGTTTTGGTATTAAAATACTTTAAACCAATGATTCCAGCCGAAGTTCACGGGATTTGGAAAAAGGGACTGGAGACCAATACTTATTATCTAAAACTTTGTGGCTCAGGAGGTGGTGGCTACATGCTGGGATTTGCCATAGACTTTGATGCGGCCCAAAAGGCTCTCATAGACTACCGGCTTGAGGTGGTACATTACTTCTAAATTCTCTATATTAATATTGACTACCGTAAGTTCTTATGCTGCCTGATTCATCATCAATAATTTTTAAGACTCTGATAATTGATCGTATTAATCTCAACAAAAATTTATCCTAGAGTACCTTATGTCTCTCAAAAGTAAACACTTGCTCAATTTTTTTCATAAAATTGCTGTTCTGGTAGCGAAAGTTTTTGTATAATTTAAAACATTACTTTCTTGTATTTATTTCGTATTCCATTATACCAGTATTCTTAAAAATTGTTTTCGATCACCAATCTGATTGCTTAAACTATAGTTGTTTTTATTTTTTTTGCGATTACATTTATTTTAAAAACTTTTAATCCTTGTTGTCGTCCACGTCTTATATCTATTCTTGATCATTCTGATCGGCTAAAAAATCGTGAACTTAGAAAACTATAAAGGCGAATGGTTTATATTCTATCTTACATTATCCCACGTTTTGAGCATAAACCTTCCAAAATCATTCTTTAATATTGATATTGTTCATTTACCTTACTATTAATCGGATGATTTAACGTCGTTTGGTTTTGATAGGTTGTTATTTCTAAAGAGTTATATTTTTTTGATAATCATTGGTTTTTTGTTCTGGTGGGGATCGACACAAATAACGTACCTTTGATTAAGTAAATTGCCAAAACCCCAAATAATTAGAGGGGAATTGGTTTTTTTTCTTTTAAAATAACATAGCTGTGCAAAATGATTCTAAAAAAGTTAACAAAAAAGCCAGACCCTCTTCCACTCAAGGAATTCGTTTAAACAGATTCCTCTCCAATGCAGGTATATGTTCACGGCGTGAGGCAGATCAGTTCATTGCCATGGGTTTGGTTAAGGTCAATGGTGAGGTGGTGACAGAAATGGGCTTTAAGGTAAAGAAGGGAGACCAAGTGCATTTCGACGACCAGTTTGTCAAAAGGAATCCTCCTATTTATCTTTTGCTTAACAAACCCAAAGGCTTTGTTGCTACCACCCAAGGGGGTAAGATTAAAAGACCTGTTCAGGAACTCATCCGTAGCACCCATTACGAAAAGGTCCCTTGCATAGGTGATATGGGAAGAACGGTAACCGGTTTGCTCTTGTTGACAAATGATGATAGTTTACGCCAAAAAATGGCTGATCCAAAGTCGCAATATAATACACTTTATCAGGTGATACTGGAACAAAATGCTCAAACTGCTGATCTAGATGCTCTGACCAAAGGTATTCGGATACGTGATAAAGTTTATAAGGTAAAATCTGTTGCATACATCGAAGGAGGAACTAAAAATGAAATAGGTATAGAGGCCTATAATCTATCTCCTGGTTTGCTCAAAAAAATACTCGAACAACTATCCCTCAAAGAACTTACTATGGATAGGGTATTATTAACTGGATTGTCCATAAAAGACCTACCTAGAGGTAGATGGCGCTCGCTTACCAATAAGGAAATACAATTCCTTAAAATGATTTCGTAGTTAATCCAAGCCTTTTTATAATTGAATTAAAACCAAATCTCAAAAATTTATGACTTGACCAATGACCCAAAATTTTTTTAAAACCTGCTAATTAAAAACATCATATACATTTTATTTGTTTTATAAAAAAGATTGAGATTATCAATCACTTCAAAAGTGTCTTTGATTTATATTAATTTCTATTTCATTATTTTATAATGTGTTATGTTTTTTGTCACCTTTTTTCGCCTTTATTTTCTGTCACTTAAAGTATTATTCGAACTTGAATGAATTTTCTATCACTCCCAAATATTTAAGCTCCAATCAAAGGGCAGGTATTTAAGTTTTGTTTTTTTATCAAATCCTTCACAGCCGTATTTTTGAAGTAGGGTCAGTTTTTTTTCTAAGGAACCAAAATCATTAATATACCATAGAAAAATCCGAGACAAACGAGGTGAATCTTTTTGGCATTGATTTTGGTTCGGATCATTCAAAAAAGTATTAGCGGCACTTTTGAGTTGATCTTCCAAGGTATTGCTTCGGTAGGATTTTTTTGAAAGTAGCGGACCGGATATTGATGCACGATGCAAAGCGAACAAGATAAGTGGATCGTTAAACTGTCTTAGTATATCTTCAATTGCTTTTAAATTTAATCTTCGTTTTTTCAAGACGAAAACCTCTACTTCGAATGGGGTATTAATATCTTTAATGCTTTTAAGTGGATAGTGTTTTAGTACTAGTGCTATAGTAGCGGCGTTGTATACATTAATCCAATAAGCCTTGTGATTATCCATCTTCCAATAAGGCTTTGGAGGATGATTTTGCAATGCTTTTAAGTATGATCGCAGGGCGTGTTCCTCCTTTTTCCACTCTAAGTAGTTGATTTCTCCAGTGGGAGCGACGTATTTTTTTAACTGAACTTCCCAACGATCGTGAATATTCCTTTGAGCTAATAAAAGATTGCCTCCTAAAAAAAGTAATATAATAGTTTTAAAAAACACATTTAAAAATACAGATTATAGAATTTTTTTAAAGAATAAATAGATTTAAGTTAATACATTAGAATTGTTAACGATTCTAAGTAGTTAAAAAAGGTCCATGATAGTTTAAATGTTTTTTTATTTGTAAAAAGTTATAATAAATAAAAATTATCGAATGGTTTTGATAAATTTTGGAATTGCGTCAACGCCGTTTTTTTCCAAAAATTGTATAAATGCAGAGCCAATAATGGCTCCTTGACTATAGCGTATGGCTGACAGATAAGTTTCGGCGTTGCTGATCCCAAAGCCTACTAGTTGTGGTGTATTTAGTTGCATGTTTGCAATTCGTTTGAAATAATCTTTTTGGGTATCCCCAAAATTATTTTGAGCTCCGGTAACACTGGCACTGCTGACCATGTAAATAAATCCACTAGAGACACTGTCTATATAGCGAATCCTTTCCTCAGGGGTTTGGGGAGTGATCAAAAACATATTGTACAAATTGTACTGATCAAAAAGCACTTTATAATCTTGATGGTAGATGTCTACCGGAAGGTCGGGAATGATCAAACCATCAATTCCAATGGCTTGGCATTTTTGGCAAAAACGCTCAATACCGTATTGCATCATGGGGTTGAAGTAACCCATCAATATCAAGGGAATATGAATTTTTTTTCGAATATTGTTAAGTTGATCAAATAGTTTTTCTGTGGTCATTCCATTTTGCAGGGCACGGGTGGAACTATGTTGGATGGTGGGGCCGTCAGCCAATGGATCGCTAAAGGGTAAACCGATCTCTACCATATCCACCCCACTGTCTTGCAAAGCACTGAGTATGGGTAGGGTATCTTCCAATTCAGGGTGTCCGGCCGAGAAATATATGGACAATAGTTTTTGTTTTTTTTGAAAGGTTTTGTCAATGCGATTCATTACAATTTAAAATGGTCGATATAGGTGCCTAAATCTTTGTCTCCACGTCCGGAACAGTTAAAAACGATGACTTCCTGAGGAGAGAATTTTCTTACATCCAAAGCGGCAAAAGCATGTGCGGTTTCTATGGCAGGGATGATGCCTTCCATTTGGGAGAGGGTCAACCCCCAGTCCATGGCCTCCTGATCCGGAATGGAAATGAATTCGGCCCTTTTGCTACGAAACAGGTGGGCATGCATGGGCCCCACTCCCGGATAATCTAAGCCAGCAGAGATGGAATAAGGCTCTGTAATTTGCCCATCGGGTGTTTGCATCAGCAGGGTTTTACTGCCATGGATGATGCCTTCTTTGCCCAAAGCGGAGGTGGCGGCACTTTCTCCTGAGTCGATGCCCTTTCCTGCAGCCTCAACAGCGATGATGTTTACGCGTGGGTTTTCCAAAAAGTGATAATAGAGCCCTGCGGCATTACTGCCTCCTCCTACACAGGCGATGACGTGGTCGGGGTAATCTCGATTTTCTTTCTCTAACAATTGCGCTTGGGTCTCAGCACTGATCACCGATTGGAAACGGGCCACCATATCCGGGTAGGGGTGTGGGCCCACCACCGAGCCAATGATGTAGTGTGTATCTACTGGGTTGTTGATCCAGTCACGGATGGCTTCGTTGGTAGCGTCTTTTAAGGTTTTACTCCCCGATTGTGCGGCTCTGACTTCTGCTCCTAGCATCTTCATTCGGGCCACATTAGGAGCTTGGCGTTGGATATCCAACGCACCCATATAGACAATGCATTTTATGCCCATCAATGCACAAACGGTGGCGGTAGCCACTCCGTGTTGTCCCGCCCCGGTTTCGGCAATGATACGGTTTTTGCCTAAGCGTTGGGCTAACAAAATTTGCCCAATGGTATTGTTGACCTTGTGTGCACCTGTATGACACAGATCCTCCCTTTTGAGATATATCTTAGTATTGTATTTTACTGATAAGCGCTCCGCAAAATACAATGGTGTTGGACGACCTACATAATCTTTTAAAAGCGAATGAAATTCTTTTTGAAAAGATTCGGATTTACTGATCTGAATGTAATTTTTTCTCAATTCCTCTACATTGGGGTAGAGCATCTCTGGGATATATGCCCCCCCAAAATCTCCATAAAATCCCTTTTCATCAATCTGATACTTCATCTGATAGTGTTGCTTTAAATTGATTTATGACTTCAATATTTTTTAGGCCCGGTTCAATTTCAAATTTGCTGTTGATGTCGATTGCATAAAGAGGCAAATTTAAGTTAATTATCGATGCGATGGCTTTTTGATCTCCCGGGCCGATTCCACCACTCAAAAAGAAGGGCTTTGTATCAGGGTAGTCCCGCAATAACGACCAGTCAAAACGACTGCCGTTGCCCCCGGGTAATTCGCCTTTGGTGTCGAACAAAAAATAATCACAAACCGATTCGTAGTTTTCCAAAACCGAAAAATCAAAATCTGAGCCTACGGCGAAAGCCTTAATGATTTCTAGTTCCGTAACTTTGAGTTTTTGACAAAAATCAGGGCTTTCATCACCGTGGAGTTGAAGCGCCTGCAGTTGGTGTTGTATTGCAATTTCTTTAATGTACGACAAGGAGGCATCGACAAATACCCCTGTTTTTTTGATGGAATTGGGCAAATGGGGGGTGGATTTCTTGACAAACCTTCTGGAGCGTTCCCAAAAAATAAAGCCCATATAGTCCGGAGCCAATTGTGACAGTGCCATTATGTTGTCGGGCGAACGCATCCCGCAAACTTTGAGTTTCATGAGGTGAGGGTTTTGATGAAATCTGCAGCAGCAAGGCCGGGGGATTCATTTTTCATAAAGTTCTCACCGATCAAAAAACCCCTGTATCCGTAGAGCTGTAGAGCTTTTATGGCCGCTGTTGAACTGATTCCGCTTTCGGATACTTTGACAAAATCATCGGGGATGAGTTCGGACAGTGCTATACTGGTGTCCAGACTGACTTCAAAGGTTTTAAGGTTTCGGTTGTTCACTCCCAGCATGTTCAAAGAGGGCATCAAGGCTTTTTGGAGTTCACTTTGGTTGTGGACTTCCAAGAGTATTTCCATGCCTAAATTTTGGGCGGTTTCAGACAGTTGTTTGATCTGTTCTCGATCCAGAACTGCAGCGATCAACAAGATCACATCGGCCCCGTGCGCCTTTGCTTCGAAAAGTTGGTAGGTATCAATGATGAATTCTTTTCTCAAGAGCGGAAGGCGGCATACTGCTCGAGCAGCAGTCAAATCTTCCAAACCGCCCCCAAAATATTTAAGATCGGTGAGCACTGACATGCCACATACTCCGGCATTTTCGTAGCCTTTTGCGACGCCATCGACGGACAAACTGCTGTTAATGTTGTCACGAGAAGGAGAACGTCGTTTGTGTTCCGCAATGATGCCTGAGGGACTGTCTTGTAGACGTTGAGCCAATGAAAAGCATTCCCGATCAAACAATGGGGATTGTTCCCAATAGGCCCGGGGAAATATTTTTTTCCGCAGTTCAACTTCTTTGATTTTATCGATGATGATTCGGTCCAAAATGGTCATGCTGCACTGAGTTTTTGAAGAGTTTTAAAGGCTTGGGCGGCTTGTCCTGACATGAGGGATTCCTTTGCTTTTTCAAACCCTTCTAATGGGTTACAGTTGGTGGCAGTTGCAATGGCCATTGCAGCATTGGCACAGACCACATTGTTTTGGGCCGTGGTACCTTTACCATCCAAAACAGATGTGAATATGGCAGCAGAGGAAGGGACATTAGCACCACCGGTGATTTGTTTTTCACTCAGCGTCTCGACACCAAAATCATGGGGATCGATAAGACCCTCTCCACTGTTTCGGATGGCCTTGGCAGGTCCTGTAAGGGAAATTTCATCATAGCCATCTAAGGCATACAATATGGTAAAGTTTTGATCTGTTTTTTGGAAGAGGTAACAGTATAAGCGCGCGAGTTCCAGATTGAACACTCCGGTAAGTTGGTGTTTGGGAAAGGATGGGTTGACCAGAGGCCCCAGCATGTTGAAAAAAGTCTTTACTCCCAGTTCTCGTCGAATGGGTGCCACATTTTTCATGGCCGGGTGGAAAAGTGGAGCATGAAGTACACATACCCCTGCTTGATCGATGCACCGACGAAGAAAATCTTCTTCGTTGGAAAATTTGATTCCAAGGTGTTCTAAAACATTACTGGATCCACAACCGGAAGATACCCCATAGTTTCCGTGTTTGGCTACTTTTAATCCCGCTCCGGCAGTAACAAAAGAGGCCAGGGTAGAAATATTAAAAGTATCTTTACCGTCCCCGCCGGTGCCACACAAGTCAATTGGGGTGAATTCACTTAAATCAATGGAGACACAGAGTTCTAAAAGGGCTTCTCGAAACCCTTCCAATTCTTCAAGGGTGATGCTTCGCATCATAAAGACGGTAAGAAACGAAGCGATTTGACTTGGATTGTATGTCCCTGATGCAATTTGAATCAAAATTGACGCTGCTTCTTCTTTTTGAAGTGTTTCGTGCCGGCTTAATCGATTGATAATTGCTTTCATAAGTTAGCTATTAATCCAATTTTCTAGTATTTTTTTACCGTTTGGGGTCAAGATGGATTCGGGGTGAAATTGTACTGCCCTGACGGCTAGACTTTTGTGTCTCAAGGACATCAATTGTTGATTTTCGTCAAAAGAAGTAGCGATCAAATCTTCCGGTAGCGGGGTTTGTACCACCCAGGAGTGATAACGTCCTACCTCAAAACTTTTAGGTAAGTTTTTAAACAAAATATCATCTTCGGTCACTGCTATAGGTGTTGCCACTCCGTGGAAGACGTTATCCAAATTGGTCAGGGTAGCACCAAACACCTCTCCTATGGCCTGTTGCCCCAAACATACACCTAGAATTTTTTTGTAGGGGGCGTATTTTTTGATGGTGGCTTTGAGTAGTCCGGCTTCATCCGGTATACCAGGGCCGGGGGAGAGTAAGAGGTATTCATAGGCCTCGGGTTCGGAAAGTTCAAATTGATCGTTGCGCTTTACGGTAACTTCTGCGCCCAATTCCTCAAGATGATGAACCAAATTGTAAGTGAAAGAATCGTAATTATCAATGACAAATATTTTTTTCATGTTCATAATTTTTCGGCTAATGTTAAAGCCTTGTCTAAGGCTCCCAGTTTGTTGTAGACTTCCTGTAATTCGTTTTCAGGTACAGATTTTGACACAATGCCTGCCCCTGCTTGGTAGTGAAGTTTTTGGTTTTTACTCATAAAGGATCGTATGATGATACAGTGGTTGAAATTGCCATCAAAATCCATATAACCCAGCGCCCCACCATAGGCATTTCGTGCGGTGTTCTCGTAGCGGTCGATAAGTTTTAGGGCCATGTGTTTGGGAGCCCCACTGAGGGTTCCTGCGGGAAAGGTGTCAGCCACCATTTGGAAGGTTTTGGCTATGGGTTTGAGGTGAGCGGTTACTTTGGAAACCAAATGAATGACATGGGAGAAAAATTGTATTTCCCTGTTTTTTTCCACTACGACACCGCTTCCATT
>Ga0181568_10006261_pt1 | contig 10415 bp, 10 predicted proteins | sample 101ome_20_FD_133758 | JGI IMG/M metagenome (GOLD analysis project Ga0181568, IMG submission 133758) | Coastal salt marsh microbial communities from the Groves Creek Marsh, Skidaway Island, Georgia - 101404AT metaG (megahit assembly) | ecosystem: Environmental > Aquatic > Marine > Intertidal...
ATCTGCTCCTAAATCATCTATAAAACTAGACTCCTCAGTTACTTTGGCTTCATCTATACCTAAGTGATCTGCTACTATTTTTTTAACTTTGCTTGAAACATCTTCTGACATATTGATCCTTTATTGTTTTAAATTCTTAATAGTTTAAAAACATCTTTTGTCAAGCCATATACATACCACCATTAACATGAATTGTTTCGCCATTAATATAATTTGATTGATTAGAAGCCAAAAATATAACAGCATTAGCGATATCTTCAGGTTCCCCTAATCTTGCTGATGGAATTTTAGATAAAATAACTTCTTTATATTTCTCATCTATCTTGTCAGTCATTGCAGTTTTAATAAACCCAGGTGAAATACAATTAATATTAATATTTTTTTTAGCATATTCTATAGCTAAACTTTTTGACATTGCAACAATGCCCGCTTTAGAGGCTGTATAATTTGTTTGTCCTAAATTACCAGTGTGACCTACCACAGAGGTAATATTGATTATTTTTCCTGATTTGTTCTTTAACATCTTTTTAATTGCAAATTTGCTTAACAAAAAAGTTGAGGTTAGATTTATATCTATTACTTTTTTCCATTCTTCTAAGCTCATCCTTATTGCTAAATTATCTTTAGTAATACCTGCATTATTTACAACACAATCTAAATTTCCACCAAGTTCATTAGATGCATTTTCTATAAAATCTTCGATTTTATCACTTTGAGAAATATCAAACTTAATAATTTTTATATTTTTAAATTTTGATTTTAATTCTTCTAATTTTTCTATTTTAGTGCCAGATGCCAGTACATTAGCACCATAATCATAAAAACTTTTTACAATAGCGTTTCCTATCCCCCCAGATGCCCCAGTAACAATAATATTTTTATTCTTTAAATCATTCATATTTTTAAATCCTTTATATCACCATCACTATTAATTGTATTAATTTTTACATTCTTATTTATTCTTTTAACTAGACCTGACAACACTTTTCCTGGACCTATTTCAATAAAATGATCAACACCTTTTGTAATCATATTTATAACACTTTCTCTCCATCTAACTGTGCTCTCAATTTGTTGAATTAATAAATTTTGTAAATCGTTTTTATTTGAAACTATATCAGCTGTCACATTAGAAATTAGTAAAATTTTACTTTCTTGAAAATTTGCTTTTTTAATTTCTTTTTCCATAACTCCTGTAGCTTTGTTCATGAGTTTACAATGAAATGGAGCGCTTACTGGTAATTTGATATTTTTAATATTTTTTGATTTTAAAGTTTCAGATAATTGAACTAAATCATCATTTTTACCGCTAATAACTAGTTGTCCTTCTGAATTATCATTGGCTATCTGAACTTCAAATTTATTTTGATTTTCATTTAATATTTCTTTTATTATTTCAACTGTCGAGCCTAATACAGCTACCATTCCTCCCTCGCCTTTTGGCACAGCACTCTGCATTGCACTTCCTCTTTTTCTTAAAATCTTAATTGTTTCAGAAAAATTTAGATATTCAGCGCAAGATAATGCTGAATATTCTCCTAATGAGTGTCCTGCAAAAAATTTTGCCTTATTTAAATCAATATCAAACTCTTCCTTAATAACTTTAAAAATTGAATAACTAATTAAAAATATTGCAGGTTGTGTGTTGGTTGTAAGATCTAGCTCCTGTTTTGGACCTTCGAAAATAATTTTTGATAATGAATAACCCAAGCTATCATCTGCTTCTTTAAACAAATTTTTTACTTTATCGTACTTATCGTAAAATTCCCTTCCCATGCCAACTATTTGTGAACCTTGTCCTGGAAAAATTACTGAAAACATCTTAAAAAAACCTAATTTATTTGTCCATTTTGCTGTTGTAATTGAAGTCTTATAATAGTATATCCTCACTTTTTATTAAAGAACTTAAATGAATTTATACGAGCATACAATTATAGCAAGACAAGATACTTCGCCAAGCGAGATAGAACAATTAAAAGAAAAATATTCTAAAATCATTGAAAAAAACGAAGGTGAGATAGTTAAAACAGAAAATTGGGGTCTTTTAAATTTATCATATTTAATTAAAAAGAATAAAAAAGGAAGTTACATTCATTTTAAAATTAAAGGTAATGGAAAAGTAATTGATCAATTAGAAAAAAATGAATCTATCGATAAAAAACTATTAAGATATTTAACAATCAAAGTAAAAAAATTTGATCTAGAGACAAACTATTTTTCTAAAAAAGATGAAAATGAAAAAAAAGATAATTCTAAAAATTGATTATGCCTAAAAGACAAAATACAAACAAAAAAAATAAACAAAGTAATTTTGCGAAATTAAGTTTATTTCAACCAAATAAAAACAGGTTTAAAAAAAATTGCCCTTTATCAGTTAAAGGAGCTCCAAAAATTGATTACAAAAACATAAAGCTTTTAAAAAGATATGTTTCTGAAAATGGTAAAATTCTACCATCAAGAGTGACCAACGTTAGTCAAAAAAAACAAAGAGAACTTTCTATATCGATTAAAAGAGCAAGAAATTTAGCATTATTATAAAATGAAAGTAATTTTACTAGAAAATATAAAAAGAATAGGTTCAATTGGAGAAATCATTGATGTTAAAAGAGGTTTCGCAAGAAACTTTTTAATATCAAATAAAAAAGCATTGTACGCTTCAAAAGAAAATATAGCTCAAGTAGAAAAAATAAAATTAGATTTATCAAAAAAAGATAATGAAAAGAAATTAGAAGCAAAAAATATTGCTCAAAAAATTAATAATAAAGAATATCAAGTAAAAAAGTTAAATACTGAAAATAATGAATTATATGGATCAGTAAAACCAACTGAAATATCTAAATTGATAAAAGAAATAGAAAATATAGATATTAAACCTTCAATGATACAACCTGTTAAAGAGATAAAGTCGCTTGGGAAATTTAAAGTGAAAATATCTTTACACTCGGAAGTTGATGCTGTTATCACAATTAATGTTTTGTCTGCAGAAACAATTCAATAATTATACAATTTTTTCCCCAGTCATTTTTTTTAATTCTAATTAAAATTTAATAATATAGATTTAGACTATGGAAAATAATCTTAGTATTGTAGAAAATAAATTTAAAGAATTACCAAATAATATAGAAGCGGAACAAGCGGTTATTGGTTCCATTTTAGTTACAAATGAAATATTTGATGAAATAAACACCATTATTTCAAGTGCGAATTTTTTTGATCCTATGCATCAAAAAATCTTCTCAGCCATAGAAAATTTAATCTATAAAGGTATGCTTGCAAATCCAATTACTTTAAAAAATTATTTTAAGGATGAAAAAGATGATCTGAATGTCCCAGAGTATTTAGTTAAGATTACAAAATTTTCAACATCAACAAGACAAGCAACTGAGTATTCAAAGATCATATATGACATGTTTGTTAGAAGAGAGTTAATTAAAATTTCTGAGGACACTATTGATACTGCTAAACTCAATGACTTAAATACAAGTGGACAAAATATAATTGAAAGATCAGAAAAATTATTATTCGATCTTGCAGAAAAAGGTTCTTTTAATTCCTCATTAATCAAATTTGATGATGCAATGAAACAAACAATTGAAATGGCTTCAGCAGCATACAAAAATGAAGAGGGAATAGTTGGAGTTCCTACAGGGTTAAGAGATTTAGATGATAGACTTGGAGGTCTTCATCAGTCTGATTTAATAATAATTGCTGGAAGACCTGGTATGGGTAAAACAGCTTTAGCTACCAATATCGCTTTTAATGCAGCACAAAAATTATTTGAGAGCGGAAAAAAATCCTCCATTGCTTTTTTTTCTTTAGAAATGTCATCAGAACAATTATCAACTAGAATTTTAGCTGAACAATCAAGAATTAAATCAAATGATATTAGGCGTGGAAAAATTTCAGATGATCAATTTGAAAAATTTATTGAAACTTCAAAAAACATATCAGAATTACCTTTATATATTGATGAAACGCCAGCAATAAGCATTGCAGCAATGAGTAACAGAGCTAGGCGAATTAAAAGATTGTTTGGTCTAGATATGATTATTGTTGACTATATTCAATTAATGAAAGGCTCTTTTAATAATAAAGATGGCAGAGTCCAGGAAATTTCTGAAATTACCCAAGGACTTAAAGCTATGGCAAAAGAGCTCTCAATACCAGTTGTAGCGCTTTCACAATTATCAAGAGCAGTTGAACAGAGAGATGATAAAAAGCCTCAATTATCAGATTTAAGAGAGTCGGGATCAATTGAGCAAGATGCGGATGTTGTAATGTTTGTGTATAGAGAATCATATTATTTAAAATCTAAAGAGCCAAGACCTGCAACAGTTGAGCATGCTGAATGGCAAGCTAAAATGAACGAAGTGTCACATTTAGCAGAACTGATTATTAGTAAACAAAGACATGGACCTACGGGTAATATTAACTTAGAATTTGAAGAAATGTTTACGAAATTTAAAGATCTACAAAATAACTAAAATTCAATATAAAAGGGTTTAATGTTTGCCCAAATATATCATAATTTAATTCTAAAAAACCCAAAATCCATATTCATAATTTTACTAATCGTCCTTTTAAGTTTTGGTTATCATTCAAAAGAGTTCAGATTAGATGCTTCTTCTGAAACTTTATTAATTGAAGGTGATCCAGATCTTAAATATCTAGAAGAAATTTCAAAAAGATATGGCTCTAAAGAATTTCTTATTTTAACATACACACCTAAAGAGAGTATGGTTTCTGATACCTCTATCAATAACCTTCTAAGTTTAAAATATAAAATTCAAAGCTTAGACTGGGTCCATAGTGTTATAACTCTTTTAGATATCCCTTTGCTAAATAGTTCTGACGCTCCTTTGCAAGAAAGACTTGAGAACTTTAAAACTCTAAAGGATGAAAAAATTGATAGAGAAAGAGGTTTTAATGAAATTGTTAATAGTCCAGTCTTTAGAAATTTTGTTATAAGCGAAGACGGTAAAACAAGTGGTATTATTGTCAATATAAAGAAAAATGATGAGCTTAATAACATTAATAATAAATCCAAAGAAGAAATTCAGAAAATTAAAGATAAAATAAAAAAACAAAACCATCAAAATATTCTTGAAATAAGAGATGTTATCCAAAGTTATGATGACATAGGAAAAATACATTTAGGAGGAATACCTATGATAGCTGATGATATGATGACTTTTATCAAAAGTGATATAGTTGTTTTTGGTATAGGTGTTTTTTTATTTATAATCGCAACCTTGTGGTTCGTTTTTAGAAAATTAATATGGATCGTAGTTCCAATAAGTAGTTGTTTTTTTTCAGTTATCATAATGATAGGGATTTTAGGCTTATTAGGTTGGAAAGTAACAGTAATATCCTCAAACTTCATTGCACTGATGCTGATCTTAACAATGGCAATGAATATACATATGAGCACTAGGTTTTTGCAATTAAAAGAAAAATTTCCAGATAAAAACGTTTTAGATCTAATTACACTGACTACAAATAAGATGTTTTGGCCAATTTTATATACAGTCTTAACAACAATTATTGCATTTCTTTCTTTAATTTTTAGTGAAATAAAACCTATTATTGATTTTGGATGGATGATGACTTTAGGCTTAATCACCTCGTTTATTATAACTTTTACTCTTCTGCCTACTCTGATTAATTTTGTTTCAAAAGAAAATATTTCTTTGAAAAAATACAAAGAGTCTATTGTCACATCATATTTTGCAAAGATATCTCAAAATAATAGTAAAATAATTTTTATAATAACTGGAATGATTATTATCTTAAGTTTAATAGGAATTAGTCGTCTTGAAGTTGAAAATAGTTTTATTAATTATTTTAGTAAAAAAACTGAAATTTATAAAGGTATGAAACTTATTGATGAAGAACTTGGTGGAACTACTCCGCTTGAGGTAATCTTAAAATTTCCAAAAAAAGAAAAATCAAAATCAAATGAAGATGATGAATTTGAAGATTGGGGCGAGGAAGATAATAACAATGATGAAAAATATTGGTTTACAAAAGATAAAGTTGATAAAATTTCCTCAGTTCATAATTACCTTGATGGTCTACCCCAAGTTGGAAAAGTTTTATCTTTTTCATCTATAATTGATGTAGCAACTTTATTAAATAATAATAAACCTTTGGGAACATTAGAAATGGGTGTACTTTACTCAAAAATTCCAGATAGCATCAAAACAGAGATAATTGACCCATATATTTCAATAAAAGATAATGAAGCAAGAATAAATCTTCGAATAATTGACTCACAAGAAAATTTGAGAAGAAATGATTTAATTAAAAAGATTAATTACGACTTGAAAAATAAGCTTAAATTAAATGAAAATGAGTTCAAACTTGCTGGTGTTTTAATCTTATTTAATAATTTACTTCAAAGTTTATTTAAATCACAAATATTAACTTTGGGTTTAGTAATGATTGGTATATTTTCAATGTTTGTAATTCTTTTTAAAAATATAAAATTATCACTTATAGGTGTAGTTCCAAATTTTATAGCAGCTTTTTTTATTTTAGGGATCATTGGGTTATTAGGTATTCCTCTAGATATGATGACAATAACAATTGCTGCAATTACAATCGGAATAGCTGTGGATAATAGTATTCATTACATTTATAGATTTAAAGAAGAGTTCAATAATATAAATGATTATCATAAAACTATTTCAATATGCCATTCCACAGTGGGAAAAGCTATTTTAAACACATCAATAACAATTGTATTTGGATTTTCAATTTTAGTTTTATCAAAATTCATCCCTACTATATATTTTGGAATTTTTACAGGGTTAGCTATGTTGTTAGCAATGATATCAGTTTTAACTTTATTACCATCACTAATATTATTGATTAAACCATTTGGAAAATAATTAATGCCAGATGTTTTAACAGATCTTTACAAAAATATTTCAATAATCGATCTTTTCTATTTAATTATAACTTTTTTATCATTAATCAAATGCTACAAAAAAGGTTTTGTTTTAAGTGTTCTTTCAATGGCAAAATGGTTGTTAGCTTACATTATTACTTTAATAATTTTTCCAAGAGTAAAGCCATATTTAAAAGATATAATAGATAATGAATATGTTCTTGATGTTGGACTTGGAATTACATTGTTTATTATAGTGATTTTTTTAGTTCTATTAATTAATAGAGGTATAAGTAAAGCTGTCAAATATACAGGTATCGGAAGTTTAGACACTGCATTTGGATTCTTTTTTGGATTTATAAGAGGATATATTATATGTGTATGTATCTTCTCAGGTGTACATATTGTTTATAATTATGAAAAATGGCCCATAAATTTAAATAAATCATTCATCTTTCCATATATAGAAAAAGGTAGTAATTATTTATTGAAAGAATTTCCTAATGAAAAAACATATAAAGATTCAAAAGAAAAAATTGAAGAACTTTGATCCTAAACTTAAAGAAGAATGTGGTGTTTTTGGTATAAGTAATATTAAGGATGCATCAGCACTAACAGCTTTAGGACTTCATGCTCTTCAACACAGAGGACAGGAAGGATGTGGAATAGTTACATTTAATGGAAAGCAATATTTTTCAGAAAAAAGATTTGGATTAGTTGGAGATAATTTTAATAAGGAAAAAGTTTTAAAAAAACTTCCTGGTGATTATGCAATTGGTCACAACAGATATAGCACAACAGGAGAAAATACATTAAGAAATATTCAACCGTTTTTTGCTGATACCAATGCTGGTGGTATTGGAGTTGCTCATAATGGAAACTTAACTAATTCAATTTCCCTTAGAAAAAAATTAGTTGAGGATGGCGCAATTTTTTATACAACTTCTGACACTGAAACTATTGTTCAATTGATTGCAAAATCAAAAAGAGCAAAAACAATAGATAAAATTGTTGATGCTATTTTTCAAATACAAGGTGGATACTCTTTAGTCATGCTTACGCAAACTTTACTCGTTGGAGTAAGAGATCCTTTTGGTATCAGACCATTAGTAATTGGAAAACTTAAGAACAGTTATGTTTTAGCATCTGAAACATGTGCTTTAGATATAATTGGCGCAAAATTTATAAGAGAAGTTGAAAATGGTGAAATTGTTCTTATTGAAAACAATGAATTAAAAAGTATTAAACCTTTTCCAATCAGAAAAGCTAGGCCTTGTGTTTTTGAATATATCTATTTTGCAAGACCAGACAGTATGATTAACGGTAAAACTGCTTATGAACATAGAAAAAGTTTTGGAGCTGAACTAGCAAAAGAAAATGATGTGAGTGCAGATATTGTTGTCCCTGTTCCAGACTCTGGAAATGCAGCAGCGTTAGGGTTTGCTCAACATCTTGGTATGAATTTTGAATTGGGATTGGTTCGTAATCATTACGTTGGAAGAACTTTTATTGAACCAAGTCAAAAAATTAGAAGCTTGGGTGTTAAATTAAAACTAAATGCAAATCAATCTGCTATCAAAAATAAAAAAATAATTTTGATTGACGACTCTTTAGTAAGAGGTACCACTTCATATAAAATAGTAAAAATGTTATATGATGCTGGAGCTAAAGAAGTACATGTAAGAATAGCTTGTCCAGAAATAAGATATCCTGATTTTTATGGAGTAGATACGCCAACGAAAAAAGAATTATTAGCTGCAAATAAATCCAATGATGAAATTTGTAGCTATATAGGAGCAAAGTCTTTAAAATTTCTCTCTTTGAATGGAATGTATAGAGCTATAGGCTTTGACAAAAGAAATGAAAATTATCCTCAGTTGACAGATCACTATTTTACTGGAGATTATCCCGTAAAACCAATTGATGAACTAGGCGATAATAAAATTACACAACTATCTTTGTTAAGCACTGCATCAAATAATTAAATGAAAACTGTTAATTTTACTGAAATGAAAGCTGGTACCAAAGATGAATACCTTCTGTTAGATAAATATGAACAAGAATATATTAATGGAACTGCTGATAGGATTTTAAAATTTATGGAAGGTTTAACTTCAACACTAGAAGGTTACAAAATATCTAGACTAGAGCATTCTCTTCAAACAGCTACAAGAGCCTACAATGATAAAGCTGAAGAAGAAATGATAGTTGCGGCTTTATTGCATGATATTGGTGATGAACTAGCTCCTCTAAATCACTCTGAATATGCTGCTGCAGTTCTCAAACCTTATGTAACAGAAAAAACTCATTGGATAATTGAAAAACATGGTGAATTTCAAATGTATTATTATGCTCATCATTTAGGAAAAAATAAAAATCAAAGAGATAAATATAAAGATCATAAATATTACAATGATGCATTAAACTTTTGTGAAAAATGGGATCAAGCTTCATTTGATCCTAATTTTAAAAGCATGACTTTGAACGACTTTGCTCCTATGGTGAAAAGAATTTTCTCTAGAAAACCATATTCTTTACTTTAAATTAAAAAAAAAATACTATTTAATTATTAATGATTAATTCTAAAGAACAAATAATAAAATATTTTGAATCTGGAATAAAGAACAAAAAATATTTTAAAATTGGAATTGAGCATGAAAAATTCTTATTTAATAAAAATAATAATAAACGAATAGATTATTTAAAAATAAAAGAAATGTTTTCTGCTTTGTTGGAGTTTGGCTGGAACCCAATCTTAGAAAAAGAAAATATTATAGGTCTCAATAAAGGAGATAAAAATATAACCCTTGAACCTGGTAATCAAATAGAATTATCTGGTGAAAAACTTAATCATATTCATGAAGCATGTGCTGAGTCTCAAGATTATTTATTTGAACTTAAACAAGTAACAAAAAAACTAGATATCAGTATAGTAAGTGCAGGTTTTGATCCAATATCAAAACTTGATGAAGTTCCTAATAACCCAAAACAAAGATATAAGCTAATGACAAAAGATATGCCTTTAGGAGGAGAATCAAGTTTAGATATGATGTATAGAACTTGTGGAACTCAATTAAATATCGATTATGAGTCTGAAATAGACTTTATAAAAAAATTTAAAATCATTAATTCAATAGTTCCAATTTCAATTGCTTTATTCTCAAATTCTTCAATAGTAGAAAGGAAAAAAAGTAATTATTTATCTTACAGATCAAAAGTTTGGCAAAATACATCTCGAGGTGGTTTGCCAAAATTATTTTTTGAGGATTTAAATTTTGAAAAATATGCAGATTTTGTAATTAACTTTCCAATATTATTTTTACAAGAAAAAGAAAATTATATGCCAGGATACAAATACATTTTTAGTGATTTTATGAATGGAAAAATTAATGAAATAAATAATCGATTACCTAATGAAAATGATTTGTCAACTCATCTAAGCACAATATTTACAGAGAACAGATTAAAAAAATATATTGAACTAAGATCAATGGATACCTGTGGATGGGACTGTTTATGTTCA
>Ga0181568_10006262_pt1 | contig 10413 bp, 9 predicted proteins | sample 101ome_20_FD_133758 | JGI IMG/M metagenome (GOLD analysis project Ga0181568, IMG submission 133758) | Coastal salt marsh microbial communities from the Groves Creek Marsh, Skidaway Island, Georgia - 101404AT metaG (megahit assembly) | ecosystem: Environmental > Aquatic > Marine > Intertidal zone...
GCGCAACTAGGCAGCTCAGTGGCATATGGCTCGGGCTGTGGGCAAACGCTTCCGGGGGTGCCGAGCAAAGCGCCTCCATGTTGATAGCCCGCGATGCCTCTCTCTCTCTCTCTCTCTTTCTTTCTATGTATGTGTGTGTCTGTGTCTGTGTCTGTGTCTGTGTGTCTTTGGCCACTAAAGTGACAGTTGGAATTATAAGTTTCCCGCCAAAAAAAATCGCACCCGGCTAAGCCCTGCACCTTACCTGGGCGCTCCATATTGCCTACCTCGAGGTAAAATGGCCGGAGGTTGGGCTTGGCTCTTCTGGTGTGACGCTCAGGTAAGGTGCGGGGCTCAGCCGGGCGCAACCATCTTGCGCTTCAAAAACCCACTTTTCTGGTGCGGCAGGCCCAGTGGCAGTGGCGGTCGACACGTGAAGGGCGAGCACGTGAAGGACGTGGCGCAGGACGGGAGTGTGATGGTGCTTATCTTGCCCATGGTCATATTTCGGCGGCATTATTTTAAAGCACACGACGGTCGCGCCTGGCTGAGCCCCGCTCCTTATCTGAGCGCTGCACCACAAGAGCCAAGCCCGACCTCCGGCCATTTAACTACTAGGTAGGCAATCTGGAGCCCCAGGACGCGCAAGGTTGGTCCCGAGCTCACTCTGTGAGACCCACGCGAACGGTTTCTTCATCGTCGCGCCAGGCGCTCTTTGAACAGTCCCGAGCGCACCCTTTGAGACCCATGCGAACGGTTTCTTCATCGTCGCGCCAGGTGCCCTTTGAACGTTTGAAACCCTTTGTTGGTGCGGCAGTGGCCAGTGGCGGTTTTCGAGACATCTTCCGCGCGCTTTGGCGTCGGGGGCGCGATATCTGCAGCCCGGCGTCACAGTGAGGTTTTCCTTGGCGCGCGTCGGTGTGGGCAAGAGGCGCGGGGGCGCGTGGCGAAGTTTTCGTTTGCGCGAGTCGGCGTGGGCGAGGGCGCGAAGCGCGGCGAGGTCACAGCCCGGCGTCGTGGTGATGTGCTCCTCGGCGCGTTTCGGCGTGGGCGAAGGCGTTGTGGCCTGCAGGTCCACAGCCCGGCGTCGTGGCGATGTGTTCCTCGGCGCGTGTTGGCGTGGGCGAAGACGCGGAGGCCTGCAGCTCTATCAACTTCGGGCGGTCTGGGGCGCTACTTAATAGCTTAGTAGCATTTGGCTCGGGCCGTGGGTAAGCACTCCGGGGGTGCTGCGCAAAGCGCCTCGATGTTTATATTTGACTTTGGTGATTTACCTCCCTTAAACGGACCTAACCCCCCCCCCTGAAGGCCGAGGCCACCAGAAGCCAGCCTCCTTAATACCACCACTACCACCACCACCGCTGCTGCTGCTGTTGCTGTTGCTGCTGCTTCTCATTCTGCTTCTACTACCACTGCCGCCGCCGCTGCTACTAAGTACTTCTGAGCAGGCCGCAAGCTGCGCTTTTGAATCGACCGGGGAACGAGGGCTTTCAAGTCAAAGTTACTCAGATCGGTGCAGGCTTGTGTCCAACACGCCCCCCCCCGTATCTCCTTTAGTGTGATAGATTCCCGGTGTTTTCCATGTTTGTTTTCCGAGGCGCATTTCTGCACGCCTGTGTTTGTTTTCCTGTTTATAACGTCTTTCCAGAGCGCCGACAAGCAGCACACCTTTTTTCCTGTCTTCCCTGCTGCAGTCCTTTGTTGTTGATTTTGTTCCTTATGCGGCGTTTTTTTTGTTTCTCATATGGCGTTATTCGTGAGGCCGGATCATCTGGACGGCATACGGTCTCGCTGGTCGCTGCTCATCTTGTAAGATGCAAGCTAGCGCCTCGCAGCGATGTGTTTCATCACCGCGTCAAGGGTATCAAACACGGGCTCCGTGTTTCTGGGCGTGCCGTACAGCGCCGAGTCCACGCCGAAGAAGGACATGCGCCCCGCTGCTGTTGCAGGCTTGGACCCGCGGTTATACACGGTGCCATGGACGGTGCTCGTGAGCACCTGCGGCGTCAGCCCCGCCCTCGCCTCACCCGTCGGCTTCGTGCCGGGGCACAGCGAGAACTCGGGCAGCATCCCCAGCGAAGTGGTGCTCTGTAACTTAAATACGACGCAGGTTGGTGAGCTCGCCGCTAGGGCCTTGCCGACCGGGGGCGCGGCAAGGAGGCTGCTGTTGCGGCCCCGTATCACATTGAAAACGGTGTCCAGATCTTCTTCAAGGGCCTTACGCGCACCACCGTCGGGCGCCACCGCGACACCGACCTTAAGCTGCTCAGTATATTTGATCTCCGCTGGCTGTATCGTTGTTGGTTTCATGTTGCGGTGGGGGTATTTAGTATGGGGGGTGATGTATGGTGTGGCAGGGGATATTCTGATCGCGGCTTTATCTCGATTTTCATTGACTAAAGCAGGTGGGGAAAAAAACAGGATCATGTGGACGTACGTAAACGATGCCGGCATCATGCGGAGCTTTGTGCACGGGGTGCGGGATGTGTGACACAGGTTTGCTTTTTGCCGTTCTTGTTGCCGAATAGCCTAGCCGAAAACACGTCCCAGGCCCTTGGACGACAAATATGTCCTTGACCATCTTTCTGTATGGGTGCTACCTTTGCCACATCAAGATGCCGATGGACATTCCGCGGGAGTTCCACGCCAGGGGGCTGCGGCTCTCCGCGAGATGCTCGACGACTGGCTCAGCAAGCTGTTGAAGGTTCTGCCCACCGGCAGCGAGATCGAGATCGAGCGCGCGCTCAAGTGGGTGCTGTGCATCCAGCAGCTTCTCTTTCGCCTCGACCACGGCACCCGCAAGGGGAGGTGCTTGCACACGGCGATACTACGCAAGCACTTCGAGCTTTTCGAGGAGGGCTCCTTACGCATCCTCGTGGGACTGTGGCGTCCCGACGTGGCAGCGGCATTTGCGCGGCCTGGAAGAAGGTCTTGAACACGGAGGCGCTTGCACACGGCGACGCGCAAGCGCTTCGAGCTTTTCGGGAAGGGCTCCTTTCGCATCCTCGTGTGATTGTGGCGTACCGACATGGCAGCGGTATTGGCGCGGCCGGGAGAGAAGGTGTTAAACACGGCTGCTTCGGTGAAGCTCGCGATAAGGCTCATGGACTCATCCAGGACGGGTGCCCGCGAAAGAAGCGATGCCTTACCTTGAGGGGTCGGGACTTAGCAACCTCGATCTCGCCGAGATTAGAGCACAGAGTACAGTCCGTCGGCACCTCGGCCGCCCGGATGTCAGCCGCGTGTCCCCGGGCTCCGAAGCCGCTGTAGTACAAGGAGGTCATGCCGATCGTCTTCCAGTCGTACCCCTGGTCAACGAAGCCGAAGTTCCGGCTCGAAAGGCTGAACGCCCGGATGAAGAGGTCGAAGATGATGCCGCCGCGGTGCAGAAGCTTCGCGGCTTTGTGCTGTGGTGTGTGCAACGCTGTGCGCCTCCCCGGGTCGATGGCCGGGCTGAACACGTCAATCGGCTGCCGGCAAGCGTTCATCCCGACAAGCAGAACGATGCGGTGGAACAGATCTTCGAGCTCGTTGTGAAGGGTGAAGCGTCCGTGGCCAGTGCCGAGATACATTGACAGCGAATCGCCGAACGTGTCCACCGTCCGGAACAGAGGTCCCCCGGTCGAATCCCTACCCCGGAACACAAGCTTCTTGCGGTCGACCAGGAAAGGGTCTTCGATGCCCATGTAGATGGCCATAATGGAGCACACCTCCATGTCCGAAGTCCGCATCTCAGGGGTCGGGATGGAGGTGAAGAAGTTCCCCGGGATGTCGACGTTCCATGCCTGCCGCAGAGGATCCATCGGATTAAGGAGGGCCATCGCGGTCTCGACGAGCCCCCTCCGCACCCACTGTCTAGCGCGCGTGCACTGATGCTGCAGCCGCGGCTTGCCTTCGGACCGCGGATCCTCGTCGCCCACTTCGGCGCGCATGAAGTCCCAGCTGTGGAGGAATATTTTGCTGAGGTTAAGATCCAAACCGATAAAGCACAGGCATCGGTTCGAGGGTCCAGGGAAGGACTTTGCGTCCCCGACAAAGGGAGTGAAGTAGTTGGCGAGCCCAGTCACCACCGTCCCGTCCGCGAGGGTTTCGCCTCCGATGCGGGGCGCTGTTATCTCTACTGCCCCGACGAAGGCAGCAAGGCAGCGCAGTAGCAGATGTCGGCGATCCGCGGCAGGCCGATACCCTTGAAACAGACGGAGAGAGTTCCTGTGGCACGCCCTCCGCCACGTCCTCCGCCAGGTCCTTCGCCACGTCCTTTGCGGGCTCGTCCTTCTCGAGTCGCCTAAGGGCAGCATGGGGAGCAGCGCGCGTGTGTTGGGCGTGGGTTTCGCCGCTGGAAAATGACGCGTGCGACGATGAACACCTTCACGCTCCCGTCTTAGGCGGCGCCCAACACGTCCTTCACGTGCTCGTCCCTCACGTACCTAAGGGCAAGCGCGGGAGGGCGGCATGCGTGTCCTTCACGTGTCACCTAAGGGAAAATGTGGGGGGCGGCACGCGTGTGTTGGGCGTGGGTTCCGCCGCTGGAAGATGGCGATGAGCAAGATAAGAACCTTCACGCTCCCGTCCTACGCGGCGCCCGACACCGACACGTCCTCGCGCCATTTTGATTAAAAAAAGCCCCTACTGTTTGGATTTAGTGGCGACAGACGGATAGACATAGTGGGCTATAAGAAACGACCCCCTCTTTACGCGCATATGCCCCTGCCTTTTTTTCAAAGTCACACCGCCGGGCGCCGCCCCCGGACCCCTGCAGAAAACTGGGGCCCGTGTTTGTGTAGTTGCCTCTTCCAGATTACAGGTTTTATCCTACCAGGTTAAAACAGAACGACCCAGACACCCCAGGCTTTTCTCCGACCGGAAAGCGCTAACGCCGCTTTGTGTCGCCATGTCTTCCCTCTCGGATCGCGCGTTGCCTCTTTTTTTGGAAGCCCCCCACCACCCGCCCCCGACAACGGCGCCCGTCTATCATGCCCCGTGCGCTCGCCCACTGCTGCGGCGGCGCACAGCTGCCGAAACTTTTCTAAACTCCCTTTGAAGACCCAATGTGGCGGGTTCCCGACCTGTAGGGCGGCTTCGCGGTTGGCTGCTTCAGCGTCAGCGGCTTCATCCCATTTTATTGCCCCACTTGGGGTATGCGGCTGCGCCCCCACACACCGTTTCGAAAAATAATCACATGCGCGTTCCGAGGAACGGAATGTTGATCTTGGGCATCTCAATGTTCACGGCGTTGCCAAACGAACCGAGGCCGAATGCGTCGGCAAAATCGATAAACTCGGGGCTTTCAGAACGAGACGGATCTGTCGGCGACACCGTTGACGACTGCGGGGCTTTCGATGTGAAGGCGGCGACATGGGCGCCGTTGAGCCTAGGGCCTTTACCTATGCTTTCATCAGCATTTTCGTCCAGGCTGGTTCCCTCGCCAATACTTCGAGGCGCGGCCGATTCCTCGACTTTCTTGTTTGGCGCCCCGAGCAGCGCAGAGTTTGGTGAATCAAGAGGAGGCGATGCAAACGAGACACTAGAGGAAGAATCGAAGCCTCCGATAAACTCTGCATCCTCAGGGCTCACCCGAGCCAACGTCGAACCGTTGCGAAGCTTGATTGCCCCCGAGAGATGCCGTTCCCACGCTTGCATGGTTGTCATTGCCGTCCCTTCTACAATGCCCTTCAATTGCACAACCTGCGCGGCGCTGGGAACTTCAGTCCCAATGACCAGAGTGCCGGAGTTGAGCCCGTCTAGCTCGAAAAAGCGATCGATCAGTTCCGCCAATACGTCCTCATCAACCTTTTGCAGCTGAAGCAACTTGAAAACGCAGTAATCTGCCTCCGAAATCTTGCCGTGTTTTGCCCAAGCTGGATCCGTGATATCAGCCTTGTGCACCCAGGTGGTCGATGCGATGATCTGCCGGGTGATATCTTCACCCACGATACCGTTGATATAGAGGTCAATGAGATCCCCAAGAGCAGTTCCAATAATCACCGTCGCCGCGATGAAATAGAACGTGAGAAACAACCTTCCTCCGTACGTTCTGGGCACAATATCACCGTACCCAACTGACGTTGAAATGACCGTCCCTAAGTACAAAGCGTTGATCCAGGAGAGGTCGAGCTCGTCCACCTCGTGCGTGAACGTCATGAAGAAGAGCGCCCCAACGAAAATGGTTAGGTAGACCTTGAAAATAATGATCGCAAACCGACCCCACGTTGTGTCTTGCCACGATCCGCGCTCGCGCGCGGCAATTTCATTCCATTCGATCATACCATTTTTGTTGGTGTCAAGCTCATCAAAAAGCTTGGTAGCCTCGGCGACCGTCATACCGGCTTGCTCCGCCCCACTTTTAAACTCGTTCCTGCTCAGCGACTTAGAGCCGTCCACACCCAGGGCGTCGAAGATGCGCTTTGCTTCAATTAGAACTGCTGAATTGGTGTCGGGTTTCACGACTGGTTCGTTTGAGGCTTGGGTCATCTTGATGGCGCCGATAAACTGCGACAGGATGACGATTCCGAACGGCATCATGACAATGGCGAACCCGCGGGTCAGCTGCGTCTCCGGGGCGAAATCACCGAGACCAACCGTTGAAATGGTTGCCGAAATAAAATACCAGCCCTTGTCGGACCCCCAGTTACCATTTGCGATGCTTGGGTCCAGCGAAGCCATGGTGAGGTACCCGAGAGCAAAGTACACAAAAGTCATCTTGAGGACAGTATTTGTTAGGGCGCTTGCCTTCTCCTTAAAAAGAGAACGACTCCAGGCAAAGTCAGAGCAGTCCGTAACTTTCTTCGGCCGAACAGGGGTCTCCAAGGCATGCACACTTGGCACCTTGGGCTTCATGTACACCCAGGCATCTGTAAGGGTCTTGAACCTTCCCTCGTCAACATCCTTCTGCATTTCTTTGACTTGTTGTGCGGATGGGATGTTCTTCCCGATTGTAAGAAACCCGGTGCGATCTTCGTCAAGTTGGTGGAAGCGGTTACAAAGGCGGTGGAGCATGTCAACGTCCACGGCCTGCATCTGTTGCAGCTTGAACAGCACGTAGTCAGACTGCGCCAAGTGCCCTTCGGTAACGCCGCCGAGGTCGCTCGTGTGCACATAAACCGTGGAATCGATAATATTTGACCGAATTTCGTAAAGAACTTGGTTGTAGTACAACGCCGAGAGGTCACCAATGATCTTTCCCGTTGCTGTGGTTGAGAGAAGGAAGTAGAGAGTGAAAAACCACTTGGCGCCGTCCGAATGAGCGGAAATGATATGGCCATACCCAACCGTCGTTGTCGTCACGACACTGAAGAAAAAGGCATCGATCCAAGTCATGTCCGTGTCCGCCTCTTTTTTCTGAAGTTCTCGTTCCCGGTCAAAGTACCGCATGAAAACGGCACCTGGCACACACAACAACAACAAACGCTTGAAAGGTTGGACGTATATTAGGCATCGACATCACATGTTGGTCGCACACGGCCGGCGTGCAATCATACTGAGCGCACACGAGCGAAAAGGGCGCGCGCAAGCGCGACCGGGGCAGGTGCACAGGGGGCAGGCAAGCCAAGGTTAACGTACCCACGAACAGGATAAACACGTAGTCCCGCATGAGCACAATGCACTTCACGGCCATCGAGTCCTTCACTTGATCCCATGTTCGGGAAAACGGGCTCATAGCAAAATCTAAGGCTTTAGTGAACTCTCTCTCAAGGCCAACCCCAAAGTTCTGCAACAGGGACCGCTCCACCGCGTTTTCAAGATGGTCCATAGTGCTTGCAATGACTTTCGCGGTCGCCCGTTCCTCCGCGTCGATCGCGGCGAGGAGGAAGACGAGCACAAAGAGGCCGAAGGGAAGAACAAAGACTGCCCCCAGACGCGTGATCTGCATTCCTGGGGAAATGTCCCCAAGGCCGATAGTCGTGACCGTGGTCGCAATAAAGTACGGGATGTCAACGCCCGAGTAGCCCTCGTACAGCATCCCCCATGTGATGAGCCCGCAGTAAATCACCACGCACACGAACGTGGTCCGTTTGATGCTCTTCGCCGCGCCCGCCCACAGCTGCCGCGACCACTTAAACGTGTGGCACTTGTCGAGGCGCGTGCGCCCACCACTCCGTTGGTCGAGGTCCGTCTCTTGCTGGGCCTCGGTCTTTTTAGTCAGGACCCCTGCGTTTGTTCCACCCACGCTAATCCCAACATTCAGCCCCCCCCCTACCATCCCGCGGTGGGGCGCCGCCCCGGTTGCTACCTGCATGGGTAGCGGCGAAGTTTTCTCTGGGTAACTTTGCGCGTTAACTAAACCCTGAGATGGGCCTGAGACTTACTGGCCTGGGTTGGCACCTGCACAGCATGTCGCTACAGTATGTATTGATGATCATACATATTCGAAAATCCTCAGATGCCTGGAGGTCACATATTTATAGGATGGGCGCGCTCCTTTTCGCGAAGTCCCAGGCAAGCGCGGGGGTGCTGCGGGAGGTGGCTGCTCAGCTGCAAGCAGAGAAGGCGGCTGCAGCTGAGGCCACTGAGATAGCCAGGCACGACGCCTGCGCCCTGCGCCAGCCGGATGAGCCCCCGGCGGTGGAAGTGGGCAGCCACCTTGAGGTGCTGGTCCTGATCGAGGAGCCGAAGGAGGATGGCAGCATCTCAAAGGAGTACAGCTAGTGGGTTGCGGTCGTTGTCGTCGCGGCGGCGGCTGATGGGACTGCCGCGCACAAGAAGCCGACAGCGACGGGCCAGATGCGCAAGGTGAACATCGGCTGGTTCCTTGTGCGGTACGAGGACGACGGCGAGGAGGAGTGGTTGAGCCTCCCGGGCGACGCCTTCAACAACAACGCCCGCGGCTCCTGGCGCGTCGATCTGGACTTCGAGGCCAGTGGCGGTATTGAGGGTGGCGGGGGCGGCGTTGGCGGTAACGGTGATGAATCCGAGGGCGAGAGCGGCAAGGAGAAGAGCGGCGATGAATCCGAGGCTCTCCTCGTTCTCTCCCCGCGCGTCGGGCAAGGCGATCATGGCGTCCACCTCGCTGCCGCCGCACGTGTACTCCGTGGCGGAGCGGGCGATGCACCACGCGTACCACCAATTCGAGGACACGGCGGTGGAGAAGCCCAAGGACCAGGCGGTCATCATCCTGCTCGGCGGAACCTTGCTCGGCAAAACCTTTCCCGGCGATCGAGGCTGCAAGTGAAGTGCGCTTGGCCTCGAGCAGCGCCGTGGAGACGGAATGCTTGTGCCAAAGCTCTGCGAAGCCAGCGGAGTCGCCGGCGGAGAAGCCTATGGCGACGTGGCGAGACCTGCCGTACCACCAAAGGGCGATTTGGGCCTTGTTTGCGAACTTTCATAAAGCCCGTGTCCCCTCCTACTCTGACAGAGCCCAAAAGTGCACCCGTACACTTCACCCTGACGTCGGTTTCTCGGTTCGCCCGCCACCGCCACAGACGGGCGTGAACACCGCGCCCGGTGTCCGGGGACTACGCGTGGGGTTTTGACAAGTTAGCTGAACCCGTGCTTTTGATCAATCAGATGCGGCCTTGGGTCTACTGTACTTATAGTAAACACCCGTTTGGGTGGGTGGCAGCATTCTTTATGTACTCATCATTCAGTCACCTGCCCCTCCTTTCTATTTGCGCGCGCGCGGCGGCGGCTGTGGGCGGCGCAGGGCGGCCACGAGGCCCTCGGCGATGTGGTCGGCCCAGAGCTCGTACCCGTCCTCGTTCGGGTGCACGCCGTCGGGCGCCAGGATCCCTGGCCGCCAAGCCCACGGTACCGTTACGTACTCCACCGCCCCCGCCACCGCCCCGGGCGGTGGGGCGGCCGCAGCGCCGACCCCGACGACGCCCGCATCATCACCCGCGTCTGCGACGGCGACGGCACCGCCCGATCCAAAGGGCGCTGCCTGCCGTGCCGTTGGTGCCGCCGCTGCCACGGGGGCGGTCTGAGCGGCCTGGGCGAGGCGCAGCTTCTGGTCGTCCCAGACCTCGGCCAGCGCCAACACCACGCACCGCAGCGGCTGGTGGAAGGCCGTCGTCCAGTGCAGCGGCAGCGCCGGCAGCACCACGCGGCAGTCGGCGCCCAGCCGCGAGTGCAGCCACTGGGCGGCATGGGGCACATAAGATCGCAGCAGCAGCAGATATTGGGAAAATAACAGCAAAACAAAAAAACGAGGGGCGACGTCGTCAAAGTCGTTATCATAAATCATCGCTGTAGACTAAGTAGCATGCCTTTTTGATCATGGAGGCCCATCGCTATACAACGTCAACCATCAAAGCTCAACCATCGCTGCAGAGGTCAAAGGGGAGCTGCCACGCGCACGCGCAAACTGTGCGGCGCACGAACTCGCGCACGAGCGCACGAGCGAAAAGACACGTGCGTGGGCTGCACGCGACTCCCCGGGCCCCCCCCCCCACCCCAACGACGAACAGCACGCTCACGCGCGCCATCACAGTCCCCGCA
>Ga0181568_10006264_pt1 | contig 10412 bp, 10 predicted proteins | sample 101ome_20_FD_133758 | JGI IMG/M metagenome (GOLD analysis project Ga0181568, IMG submission 133758) | Coastal salt marsh microbial communities from the Groves Creek Marsh, Skidaway Island, Georgia - 101404AT metaG (megahit assembly) | ecosystem: Environmental > Aquatic > Marine > Intertidal...
AATCAGAATTTAAGAAAGTACTTCCTTCGAAGCCTAAAACAAATTCTATTGTTAAAAATAGATAATACTTTACTAGAATAATCTTAAAAAGATAGTATTATAAAATTGATTTTTAATCGTTTAAACCATCTTTATTTATAGTATGTCTTAATTGAAATTCACCATCATCATTTATTGCCCAAAGATGTGGAGATTTAAATTTATCACCTAATTGCATAAAGTATTCAGGATCCATTTCAATATATTCCATGATTTCTTTAAAGTATTTATTAGGAAATTCGCCGTCAAAACGCTTAATTAAAGCACATGCTTCATCTCGTGTTATATGTTTGTTTCGAATTTCCTGAGCAGCATCATAGGTTGCTCTGCCAATACCAAATTTGATATATGTCGTGTAGTAATGTAGATCATCAATTTTATCATCAATACTATTGTATTTACTATATGTTCCTTGTGTTCGAAATGGACGAGCTTTAAATCCAGTATTTTCAACAGCATAATAATATACTTCTTGAGGAACCCATTTCAAATAATATCCAAGATAATGTACTTGAATATCTTTACTTTCTAGTTCGTTTGGGGTTGCTGGTAAAAATGGGGCTAAATCTACTTTGGATAATTTATATCTGTCTTGTAATTCTTTAATGCTTACCCCACCTAAATTGATATCATCTAAATTTGAATATGTATAATAGGATTTATCTCTTAATGAAATGTTGTTGTCTGCTAAAGAATTACCGTATTCTGCTTCATTTTCACCATAAAATATTAGCGGGATATTGTATTTTGCTGCAATTTTTGGGCCAAGATATTTTTGACCTAATATAAATGTTTGAAATGGATGAAATAGATTTTCTATTGATAATCGTGTTAATAATTTCATAACATTTCCATTTCTTGTAAATGTAATATTATCAAATCCTGAGTCTATCCAATTTTTCCAGTTTTTGTAACCATATTCTGTGTAAAGTATAGGAGGCCAAGTCACTGTTAATGGATTCATGCCATATTTATATTTTAAAATATGTGCTTGATAAGCACTATCTTTTCCACCACTACCTGGAACTAAGCAATCATAAGAACCATCATTTTTACGGTATTTATCTAGAAGAATTAATAACTCTTCTTCTCTTTTTTTCCAATCAATTTCTGTTTTATTTAAATTATGAGAACAAGCATCACAAACATTTTGTTCATTAAATTGAATGGTTGATTTTTTTGATTCAATTGTATGTTTATATTCAATTTCTGAATTTGGACGTTGATTAGAAATACAACAAATAGAACAAAATTTTACTTCGTTAGGTAGTCCATAATATGGTTTGAGTGTACTAGTATCTTTTACTTTATAATCTTCAATTGATTTAATTTTATTATTCATAGATACCCTCATTGGTTACGAGATTTATTATATTATAGTTTAAAGCCCAGTTTTTTAAAATATTTATGCCAATATTACCACTCTTTTCTGGATGAAATTGTGTTGCAAAAATATTATCTTTTATAATTGATGATGGAAACGTTAGTGTATCGTATGTTGTATTAGATAAGATATACTCTTTATTTGAAACAGAGGCATAATATGAATGAACAAAATAAACCATAGAACTATCTTTTAATTCAACAAAGGGAGATTTTTTCCAAGATTCTTCATTAGATATTGTTAGTTTATTCCATCCAATATGAGGCACTTTTAATTTGTCTGTAGATTCAAATTTTTTAATTGTACCTTGTATTACATCTAAGCCTTGATGATGTCCAAATTCTTCACTTTCTGAGAAAAGAAGTTGGAAGCCAAGGCAAATTCCTAATAATGGTTTGCCTGTATCAATATAATCTTTTAAAGGATTAATTAAATCTAACTGTTTAAGAGAGTTCATAGCTTCTTTAAACGAACCAACGCCAGGTAAAACTAGAGCATCAGCACTTAAAATTTGATGTGGATTACTGGAAATTTCAGAATTCAGGCCAATAATTGCAAGCGCATGTTCAATACTAAATAAATTTCCTAATTTATAATCAACAATTACTACTTTTGTACTCATTTATAATTTTCTCACAAGTAGATCATTATTAAATTCTTGATTTTTAATATCGGCTATTTTACAAACTTGAAATCTATGAAACTGTTTTTGACTTTTTAAAAATTCAACATTGCCTTCATCTTCAAAATTTATAGATGGATTGATTGGAATATTTGTTATTGCATCATAGTGTAATATAGAGCTTATGCAAGCGCTTCTGACAGTTGTATTTTGAAAAAGGTGTTGAATATCTTCTTTTTTTTGTGCCCCTCCATGGGCAATGATAGGAATTTTTACTTCTTGGGATATAGAGTTGATTAACTCGTAATCAAAACCATCTCCGGTTCCTTCATTATCAACACTTGTAATTAAAATTTCACCAACACCAACAGATTCAACTTGTTTTGCCCAATTTACAACTTCTTTGCCTGTTTCTTCTCTTCCGTTATCTGTAAATGCATAATATGTTCCATGTTCATTTTTTATAGCCTCTATTGATATAACAATTGTGGATGATCCAAATACCTTTACAGATTCTTTTACAAAATCAATGTTTTGAATAGCCGCGGTATTTAAACTAACTTTGTCTGCACCTGCTCGCAATACTGAATGGATATCATCAATCGTACGTATTCCACCTCCAACCGTTAAGGGAATAAATATTTTTTTAGCAACTTTGGAAATTATATCATGTAAACTATTTCTTTGATATAAACTGGCAACAACATCCATAAACAATAATTCATCTGCTCCTTGATTGTAGTAATAGTCTGAAAATATCTCAGGTTTTCCAAGAACTCTTAGACCTTCTAAATGAATTCCTTTTACCAGATTATGGCCTTTGATATCTAAACGAGGAATTATTCTAATAGGAAGTGTCTTTGCCATTTGACTAATGTTAGTTATAAGTTGTTAGATCGTCAACTTAGGAGATAAATCCTGATTTATATAAAAATTGGCAAAATTGATAATCTATAAGTGTATCAACATCAATAGAATCAATATCAGACATTAAAAAGCCATAAGAATTTTTTCTTAGAAAAAGGGTATTTTGTTTTATTAGTTCTGATATTTTTACTAAATAAATAGCTCCATTTAAGTTATAGCTTGAAGGTAAATCTTGCTTACGTTGATTTGTTACTTCAAAATCTGACATATTTAAATCTGAATTTAATTCTTTTGACCAGTGAAAATGTTCAGTTGCTTTTTTTATCGAAATAATTGCATCCGCATTCTTTGTTATCAGCTTATTATATGCTTCATCAATATGCTTATGAGTTCTAAATGGTGAAGTTGGTTGTAGTAATAAAAGATATTCATAGGTTTCTTTTTTTTCTGCTAAGAAATTAATGCTATGAATAATTACATCTAACGAAGACGATGTATCTTGAGCTAAGGAAGTTGGTCTTAGTATAAATTCAACATTTAATTTTTGACATAAATCTTTAATTAACAAATCATCAGAAGTAACAACTACTTTTGTTATGTTTTTAGCTTTTGTAGCTGCATTGATAGTCCATTGAATTAATGGAATATTTCCTAATGGGAGCATGTTTTTGTTTTTCAAACGTTTACTCCCCGCTCTCGCTGGGATTACTGCTAAAACAGTGTTTGAATTATTATTTTTCATGCTATCGAATTAAATTAAGTGCTTTTTCATACTCTTTCCATTGTCCAAAATCAATGAATTCTTTTTCATTAATAAAAAAACAATGGACAGGTAATTTTTTTACTATGAGCTTTTCAATTAAATGTGTCATATGAAATAATTTGTCAGTTTCTATCAAATCTAAAACTTTTTTGTTAACAATATAAATTCCGGTATTGATAGGGATACTTAATTCAGGTTTTTCTTCTATAGATGTAATTAATCCACCATCGGTATAATTTATTTTTCCATAAGGAATTTGGTGATGTTGGATTGAGCATACAACAGTTAAAATAGATTTTTTTTCTTTATGTTGTTTTAAAATTTTTGAAAAATCTGTTTTTGCAATACAATCACAATTAGAAATAATAAATTCCTTAGGTAATTTGCTTTCCAACAGTTTGATGCTTCCTGCGGTTCCCATAAAAAAAGGTTCTATTACAAAGTCTATTGTATAATTTTTTTTTAGGCTTTCAAAATAAGCAATCATTAATTCGGATTTATAATTTAAAGTTAAGTAATATGTGTTGATACCATATGTATTAAAATAATCAATAATATGATTAACCATGGGTTTTCCACTAAGAGGGATTAATGGCTTTGGAAAAACATCGGAGATGGGTTTCATCCGAGTCCCTTTTCCGCCTCCCATGATTACAACAGGAATATCTAATAGCAACCTAGATGATGATGAATTTGTCTGAATTTTAGTTGTAGGGGTTTGATAATAAAATAAATCTGCAATAATATTATTTTTATCTACAATAGGTAAACCTAAAATCTCATGTTCTATACAGATTTTTTGAGCAGTTTCTATAGAAAACTTAGATTCTTCTAAAGATATAGGATTTTTATTATAAAATTCATCAATGCTATGTGTTAAAGGTGTATTTTTTAACAAGGCTCTTCGAATATCTCCATCGGTTAATGTTCCTAGTAATTTGATATCTTTATCAACAATAATTAAAATTTTTTCAGAACACTTGTCTAACTGCTTCAATGCAGATTTAATTGAGGCTGTAGTTTTTGTAATATTTTCTAATGGTACCATTGTAAGTCCTTTTAATATTTTAAATCGAAAAATTGTTTTGCTATAGTTATTGAATTAAGATTAATTTTTGAAATAAAACTTATAATTTCGTCACATGTATTTGGCTTTTCATAAGGATTGGTTAGATGTTGTAAATTTATTTGAAATTCTTTTGAGTACAGTTTTTGAATCGCCGCGTCGATATCTTTCTCTGTCGGAAGACATTGTATAACACTTTTAGCTTGAATTCGTCCTTTTTGTCTATCACCTATATTAATAGTACCTATTTTAAATGAAGGAACTTCTATTATCCCGCTAGAACTATTACCTATTACACCATCTACAAATTGCAAACAACTAAAATAATTTACTTGTCCAAGAGAAAACGTAGCATAAGAATCTTTATTGTTATTTGTGAATGAATCTATCATTTTGTTTATAACTCTTCCATTGGTATCAGAATTGCATTTTGTAAAAATTAATTGCGTTGATTTTAATTTAGATAAAGATTTTAGTAAATTTTCAAATTGATCTTTTGCAGTATTATTTTCTAAAGTGACAGGATGAAATGTTACAAGGATGTTATTTTTTTTAAATGAAAAACCCAATTCTTTTTCTATTTGTTTCTTTGACAACAAACTTAAATGTTTAATATTATCTACACCTAAACTACCAACATTAAAAACATGCTGAGGATTTTCACCAAGCTGCACCACTCTTTTTTTATAATTTTCGGTTGATGTGAAATGATAATGACTCATTTTTGTTATAGAATGTCTAATAGGTTCATCCATTACTCCTTCAGTAACTTCGCCACCATGAAGATGAATAATTGGAATTCTTAAAATCATTGCAGCAGATGCTGCAGAAAAAATTTCAAAACGATCTCCTAATAAAATGATTATATCTGGTTTTAATTCTTCAAATGCTTCTGAAAATGAAATTTGAGCTAATCCCATTGACTTTGAAATACCTACAGTCGTATCTGAAGAAAGTAATATTTCAATTTTTTTATCAATTCTTAAACCATGAGATTCAATTTCTTTATAAGTTAAGCCAAATTCAGTGGATAAATGCATACCCGTAGCAATTAATTGAAGATCTAAAGATTTATCAGAGTTAATTTTACTAATTAATCGAGATAAAATACCAAATTCAGCTCTAGTTCCTGTTACAACACAGATCTTTTTGTTCAAATTAAATTACCTTCTTCATAGTTTTTTTTAGCTTTTTTTCCAAGAATATTATCCCATTCTTTTGGAGATATACCACCAGCAGGTCTTTTACAAATTAAATTATGGATAGTGAAAGTTTCTCCTTTTTGAATATTTTCTTTAGCTACAATGCTTTTTCTTACAATTTCTATATTTTTTTGTTCAGTTAAAGATGGTTCTTTTATACCATTTCCTTTAACCTTTTCTACAATTCTTATTTGATCGACCATATCTTTTAGTTCTTTTGGATTTAACGACGCTCTATGATCCGGACCAGTCAATGATTTATCAAGAGTAAAATGCTTTTCTATGATAGTTGCTCCCATAGCAACAGCAGCAATTGGAATTGTGATGCCAGGTGTGTGATCCGAATAGCCAACAGGAACTCCAAATTTATTTTGTATTGTAGCCATAGCGTTTAAATTTACATCTTCAAAAGGACATGGGTATTCTGTGGTGCAATGTAATAAATATAAGTTCGATTTATCTAGACCCGAATTAAGCAAGGTTTTTACTCCAAATTCGATATCATCCATTGTACACATTCCAGTAGAAAGTATAGTCGGTTTATTTATAGTCGCAATTTTTCTTAAATAAGGAACATGTAATATTTCACCAGATGGAATCTTAAAAACAGGTAAATTTAATCGTTCTAAATAAACTACACTATCACAATCAAACGGAGATGATAAAAATAAGATCTCTTGTTGTTTACAGTAACTTATTAACTCAATATGCATTTCATGCGTTAATTCTAATTTTTTTAGCATGTCAAATTGAGATTCATCTGTACTAGTAGTTTCTTTTTGGTACGTTGCTTTTTTAGCATTTATTGTAGCTAAATTTTCTGATTTAAATGTTTGAAATTTAACAGCATCAGCTCCAGCATCTTTTGCTATATCTACTAATTATTTAGCTAATGATAATTCACCATTATGGTTTACCCCAGCTTCAGCAATAATGAATGTTTTTTTATTAAAATTTATCAACAGGTATTCCTCTATAATTTCCAGCCTTTGTTAATGATTTTGTAACAAGACTTTGGGATGCAATAATAGAATTTTCATGGATTGTTACACCTAAATTTACAGTTGAATTACTTCCAATAAAACAATTTTCATTAATTATAACATTACCATTAACGATAGCGCCTGTAGAAATATGTGAGTGAGAATTAATCGTTGTATCATGTTCGATTAAGGATTTAGAGTTGATAATACAATTTTTTCCTATATGGACATTTGCATTAATAATAGCATGATGCATAATAATTGTTCCGGACTGTATGACTGCATGATTTGAAACTAAGGCAGATGGTGAAATAATTGTAGGAATATTTAAATTATTTTTTTCTAAAAATATAAATAGTTCTTTTCTCCTAAGGGAATGAGTAATTTTTCCTAAAGAAATAAAAAAATAATCTGCTTCATTTTTAAAGTTTAAAATACTATCATCTGTACCAATCACTGGATAACCTAAAACTGTTGTGTTAAGCATTGCTTCTTGATCAATAATTCCAATAATTTGAAATTGTTTTGTTGATTCGATAACTTCAATACAAGATTTGCAGTGACCGCCGCCTCCAATAAGTAATAACTTTTTCATTACAAAACTGAACTTGGGATATTAACAAGTCTATCTGAAATAGAAAGAGAGTTAGATAAATCATCATTATAACAATCTTGAAACATTGTTAATTGATTCATCAGTGTCCAACAGGGGCGTATCATTACATTATTATTGTTTGACATATGTAAAAATATATCACGATTATTTTTATCATTAAACAATAAACAGTTCAGCCAATAATTTGACTCACAGTATTTTGGTTCAGTAAAAAAAGACACTAAATCTTGTGTTAATTTATCTTGATATGACGTTGCTAACTGTCGTTTGGCTTTAATAAAGAGGCCTAATTGTTCCATTTGAGCACAACCTAAAGCTGCATTAATATTTGGCAATCTATAATTATAGCCTATTTCATCATGAAAATAATCCCACCTATGTGGTACTTTAGCTGTGGTTGTAATATGTTTTGCTTTTTTTGCTAATATTTCATCATTGGTGATAATCATACCTCCGCCACCCGTCGTAATGGTTTTGTTACCATTAAAGCTAAACGTTCCAAATAAACCAAACGAACCAGTATGTTGGTTTTTATAAGTGCTTCCTAAAGATTCAGCTGCATCTTCAATCACGGGGATGTCATATTTAGTACATAATGAAACTATTTGGTCAATTTTTGCAGGATGACCAAACGTATGCATTGGTAAGCATGCAGAAATAATTCGTTTTGTATGAATATTAATTACGCCTTTTGAAGTCTTTTTTGTGGAATGTTTTAAGAAATGTTCTAATTTTTCTGGGCAGAGTCCCAGTGTTTCTTTATTGATATCTATAAATGTTGGGAAAGCGTTACAATACGAAATCGCATTACATGTAGCTACAAACGTTAGAGGTTGTGTAATAACTTCTGTATTTTCAGAAACACCAGATAGTAATAACGCGATGTGTAGCGCTGCGGTGCCGTTAACTGTTGCTATAGCGTATTTTGCGCCTGTATAATCAGCGACCATCTTTTCAAATTGATCAACATATTTACCTACAGAAGAGACAAATGTTGAATCAATACAATCAAGAACATATTTTTTTTCATTTCCATTAAAACGTGGTTCATGTAGCGGAATAAACTCCTCTGTTTTAAATTGGTTTTTAATTATTTTAATAATATTTTCAAATTCACATTTTTGCATCTAAATATTTTCCTGTTTCTTTATGTTGAAAACCTGGGATTAATGCAAAAAACTCATTTAAAATATCTTGTTTAGACCATGATGTGTTTTTTTTGAGCGATTGAATCGTTGTTTCAAAATGGTTTAATTTCTCAGAATCAAATTCAAGTTTATTTTTAATAATTCCTAAATTTATAAATCTCTCCATATCTAATACTTCTTGCTCAGTGAAAAATTCTTCAAAATCTTTTTCTCCCGTAGTATCACTTTTTGTAAATAAACAAGGCCATTTTTTTTGTTGAGGAAGGGAATGAATAAGTTCTCTAGCTTCATTTTCTGATTTACATAAATAAGGTTCATAACCTAAATTGTTTAAATATTTGATAGCGATATCAGCGAATGAAATAAGATGAAGTTCTTCACTAAGTTTGGGAAAGAAGATGTCTCTGTTTTCGCCAAAAATACACGACATTAAACATAACTCACCACTTTCTTGTGGTGTAACAAAATATCGTTTTATATCATTAGGAGCAACAATAGGTTGTTGTTTTTGGATCCGTTGGTTAAACCCATGAAGTAACGACCCATCGCTGAATGCAACATTAGCAAACCGAGCCATAGAAATAGCAATATTTTTAGATTGTTGCATAGCAAACATTTCCATAATTTTTTTACTTGCTCCCATCATATTTACAGGATTTGCTGCTTTGTCTGTTGACACACAGAAATACTTTTTTGTTTTATTTTTTATTGATTGTTGAATAGTTTTTTTTGTATTAAAAATATTAGTGTTAATTAATCGCATTAATGTAAACGGATCTTTTTCACTTCTGACATGTTTTAATGCAGACAAATTGAGGACGTAATCATATTTTCCGAAGTTACTAATGAAAGCATCATATTCTAATGATCCAATATCTAAAGCAAACGTTTTAAAGTCTCCATCAATATACCCATAACTACTTCTAATATCGCGGACTAGCTCAACCATATTATTTTCCGAAATATCTACAACATGAAGTATTTTAGGATTTCGTTTAAAAATTTCTTTTGTAACTGCTTGACCAATAGAGCCAGCTCCTCCTATTACAAGAAATGACGATTTTGAAATCGTTTTTTGAAGTTCATTTTCATAATTTAATATATCCTCAGAAAATAGTTCTTTTCTTCTACCAATAAGATCTAATATTGTTAACATTTAATTGTTATAAAATTTATTGATAAACTTTTCAACTTGATAAAATTTATGTTCATCCATATGCTCACCTATTGGTAAACTCAACAACTCCCCATCATGATGATTCGCAAAAAATTCTTCGTCTTGTTGAGCTAAATAATGATACGCTTGCAATTTTGGTAATGCAATAGGATAGTGAATCCCTGTTTGAATATCCTTACTGTTTAAATAGTCTTTTAATTCATCACGCTTTTCAGATCGAATCACAAATAAATGATACACCTGCTTTGCCCAATCTTCTCGCTGAGGCAAAACAAGTTCTTTCACATCCTTAAGATGCTCTAAATAATAATCAGCCACCTTAATTCTATCATCTGTCCATGCATCCAGATGTCTTAACTTCACACTTAATATCGCCGCCTGCAACCCATCTAACCGAGAATTACGCCCTTCAAACTCATGATTATATTTTTCTATGCGTCCATGGTTTGCGATCATTCGACATTTTTTTGCTAACTCATCACTATTAGTTACAATAGCTCCACCATCTCCATAAGCTCCTAAATTTTTACCTGGATAAAAACTAA
>Ga0181568_10006272_pt1 | contig 10406 bp, 8 predicted proteins | sample 101ome_20_FD_133758 | JGI IMG/M metagenome (GOLD analysis project Ga0181568, IMG submission 133758) | Coastal salt marsh microbial communities from the Groves Creek Marsh, Skidaway Island, Georgia - 101404AT metaG (megahit assembly) | ecosystem: Environmental > Aquatic > Marine > Intertidal zone...
AAAGCCCGTGAATTGATTGGGCTATACGAAAAGGCGGGCATCGACCGGGAAAGAATCCTGATCAAAATTGCCAGCACCTGGGAAGGCATCCGGGCGGCGGAAGTTCTCGAAAAGGAATCCATCCACTGCAACTTGACTCTGCTGTTTTCCCAAGCTCAGGCCATTGCCTGTGCAGAAGCTGGCGTGAAATTGATCTCCCCCTTTGTGGGCAGAATTCTGGACTGGAACGTAGCCAGGCATGGCAGGACCTACGAAGGCGCAGAAGATCCGGGAGTGCAGAGTGTACATGAGATCTACAACTATTATAAAAAGTATGGATACCAGACGGAAGTGATGGGAGCCAGTTTCCGAAACTCTGGAGAAATTCTGGAATTGGCAGGTTGTGACCTCCTGACCATTGGCCCCAAATTTCTGGAAGAATTAAAACAAAGTGATGCACCTGTTGAACAAAAGCTGGATGCCGCAAAATCAGCGCAGATGGACATTCCCAAAGTCGACATGCATGAAAAGCTCTTCCGCTGGGAATTGAATGAAGATGCCATGGCGACGGAAAAACTGGCCGATGGTATTCGCATCTTTGCTGCGGACTTTACAAAAGTGGCAAAGCTTGCAGAAGAGAAGATTTCCAACTGAATCCCCAAACGGTAAACCCATTATTTTTCTAACAAAGATGACCCTGCAGGAATTAGAAGCCTCCATCGAAACTGACGACCAGCCTCCAGCAAGCCTTTCCCCCGAATTGCAAGCCCTATGGCTGACCAAAAAGGATCGTTGGCACCCGGCTCATGATATCGCCCAGGACATCCATACCGAGACCGGCTCATGGATTCATGCGCTGCTCCACAGAATTGAAGGCGACCTGGGCAATGCGGCCTACTGGTACAGCCGGGCGGGGCGACCCGCAATTCGTAGCACTGGTGGCATTGACGAAGAATGGCGGGAAATCACAAGCTACGTCCTCCAAAACAGCTAAACTCCCCTCCCCCCCCAACTAGAATATAATAGTATGAGTTACGCAGTTTCCGCATTGTATAAATTTGTCGAGCTGGAAGATTTTCAGGACATTCAGAAACCCCTATTGGATGAATGCCAGAAGAACAGCATTCTCGGAACACTTCTCCTGGCTCCGGAAGGCATTAACGGCACAATTGCCGGGCCGGAAGAAGGGATGAAAAACATCTTGGCATGGCTTCGTAAGGATCCACGGCTCTCCGACTTGATCGTGAAGCATTCCCATGCTTCAGAAAAACCTTTCCACCGTATGAAAGTGCGACTGAAAAAGGAAATCATCACACTCGGGGTCGAAGATGCAAATCCCTCCAAGAAGACAGGTGTAATGGTCCCCCCTGATGAATGGAATGAATTGGTCGAAGACCCGGAAGTCCTCGTTCTGGATACCCGCAACACCTACGAGACCCATATCGGCACTTTTGAAAACGCGGTCGATCCAGAGACCGAATGTTTTACCGAAATCAAGGACTACATTAAGGACAATCTTGACGACAGGAAGGACCGGAAAATCGCCATGTTCTGCACCGGAGGAATTCGTTGCGAAAAGCTCTCCTCCCACATGCTCAACAACGGCTATAAGAACATTTACCAGCTACACGGAGGAATTCTCAAATACCTGGAAGAAATCCCCGAAGAAGAAAGCCGCTGGAAAGGAGACTGCTTTGTCTTCGATCATCGTGTTTCCGTTGGCCATGGACTCAAAGAGGGTGAGCATATCCGCTGCCACGCCTGTGGACATCCTCTCGACGCAGAAGATTGCAAGGATCCCTCCTACGAAGAAGGCGTCTGCTGCCCCTACTGCCTCAATCACCCAGACCCGGAAAAGCGGGCAGCCCTCTTGGAACGTCAAAGGCAAATCCGTCTGGCCAAAGCCCGTGGAACCGATCATATCGGCATGAAAATGCCCTCAAAAACAAAACAGGACACCTGTACGGCTTAATCCTCGTCTCCCTGGAATGAGTCGACGAGTGCCTGCCACTTCTGGATCTGTTCCGCAATCTGGTTTGGACCAGGCATGCCGACCTTTTCCCGTGCGGCCAAAGCACGTTGAAGATCAAAAACATCCCGCCAGTCATCGCCAAGTTCCGGGCAAATGCCTTTGGCATCTTCATCACTGAGTGCATTGAGCGGTACATTCTTTTCTTCGGAAGCGGCTACCATGGCACCGACCGCGTGGTGAGCCTGGCGAAAAGGGACCCCTCGTAAAACCAGATAATCAGCCAAATCCGTCGCCAGCAATAAGGGGTCGGCCACCGCTTTGGCACAGGCGTCCTCGTTCATCGAAGCTCCGTGTAAGGTACCCTGAAGGACTTCCAGACAGATCAGTAAAGTATCCGCAGAATCAAAAACGGGGGGTTTGTCTTCCTGGAGATCCCGATTGTAGGTCAAAGGCAAGCCCTTCACCATGGTCAGCATGGTTTGAAGGTTGCCCTGCAATCGGGCCGCCTTGCCCCGAAGCAATTCCAGAGAATCCGGGTTCTTCTTTTGCGGCATCAGACTGGAACCCGTGGTAAAGGCATCAGGCAATCGAATGAAGTTGAACTCGGAGCTGTTCCAAAGAATCAAGTCCTCCGCAAGCCGGGAGATGTGTACTCCGCATATCGCACATGCCGAGAGGAAGTCCATGAACATATCCCGATCACTGACCGCATCCATGCTATTGGTCGTGAGCAAAGGCTCCCCGTCCTGACTGACAAAGTCCAGCAAGTCCGCGGAGTACTCACGATCAATAGGAAGCGTGGTTCCCGCGATGGCCCCAGAGCCAAGAGGACTGACCGTGCTGGCTTGGTAAACATTGAGAAATCGGCCGATATCCCGATTGAACATCTCCACGTAGGCCAGAAAATGATGCGCCACCGACACCGGTTGAGCCCGCTGCAAATGTGTGTACCCTGGGATAATCACTTCCTGAAAATCCTCAGCCAATTCCACCAGCACCTGAATCGTCTGCATGAGCCCGGCATCGACCAATGCCAGACAGGTTTCCCGAAAATATAGACGCATGTCTGTCGCGACCTGATCATTTCGGCTACGTCCCATGTGCAACTTCGCAGCAACCGGCGTCTTTTCAGTCAACGCCTGCTCAATGTTCATATGCACATCCTCCAGGGCAGGGTCCCACTTTAATTTCCCGTCCATGATATCCCTCATCACCTCGGTAAACCCATTCTCCAAAGAGGTCAGCTCCTCTTCAGTCAACAAACCCACCTTTTGCAACATTCTTGCATGAGCCATGCTGCCCTGAATGTCAAAAGGGGCCAGCCGCATATCAAAGGAGACTGACTCACTGAACTCCTGCATTAATTCACTGGGACCTTCTTCAAAACGGCCACCCCAGGTTGCTTGCTTATTATTCGAGACCATGCCCAATTCTATTCTCCCAGCCCCTCCCTGATTGCAAGAAAACAAAATGGCCGACTTCCCCCTGCAGAGAAGCCGGCCATATGCTTTGTTCTGTTACCTGTTATGCTACTATGAAAATCACAGTGCCTCGGGACCGCTTTCTCCAGTACGGATACGGACGGCCTCTTCCACCGGCAGCACGAAGACTTTTCCGTCTCCAATCTTACCGGTTTTCGCAGCACCACTGACCACTTCCACGGTTTTGCTGACCAGATCATCATTCACGATGATCTCCACTTTGACCTTGGGAAGGAAGTCGACCGTGTATTCACTGCCGCGATAGATCTCGGTGTGGCCTTTCTGCCGCCCGAAGCCCTTGACTTCACTGACGGTCATGCCTTCGACACCAATCTCCGAGAGAGCCTCCTTCACTTCTTCCAGCTTAAAAGGCTTGATGATTGCTTTTACTAATTTCATGGGTTTGTAATTCTAGTATGGGGTTATTAATTTTGATAGGGGAAGCTGGAGCTACTCTCCATAATAAGCTTCCTGACCATGTTCGGTGATATCAAGACCACGGCTTTCTTCCTCCTCGCTGGCACGGACGCCCAGAGTAGCCTTCAGAGCAGAGAAGACGATGTAAGAGAAGACAAAGGCGAAACCGCCGACTAAGAGAACGCCTTTGATCTGACTAGCCATGGAGAAATCTCCTTCTCCAAAGATGGCAACAGCAATGGTTCCCCAGATACCGCAAATACCGTGTACGGATATCGCACCAACAGGGTCATCAATTTTGGCACGATCCAGAGCGACAATAGAGAAGACAACGATAACACCGGATACCAACCCGATAATCAACGCATCTGCAACGCTAACAACATCAGCATTGGCCGTAATTCCAACTAAACCGGCAAGAATACCATTCAGCGCCATAGAGAGATCTGGCTTTTTCAACCAGAGCCAAGCCGCTGCTATCGCTCCAAGAGCACCTGTGCAGGCAGCAAGTGTGGTCGTAGTGAATACAAGGCCCAAGGCTCCAGGCTCAGCAGAGAGAACGGAACCACCATTGAATCCATACCATCCGAACATCAGAAGAAAGACACCAATAGCTGCCAACGGAAAGTTATGAGCAGGAATCGGCTTAATGCTACCATCCTTACCGTATTTACCTTTACGTGGTCCCAAAACCATAACACAGGCAAGAGCTCCGAAGCCTCCAAAGGCGTGGACTACTGTAGAACCAGCAAAATCCTTGAACGGTACTTCCATTTGGTTGAGAACACCTGTTCCCCAGTGCCAGGATCCAGCGATTGGGTAGGCAATGGCAACAAACAAGGTAGCAAAGATCATAAAGGAGCTGAGCTTTACACGTTCAGCCACTGCACCAGAAACAATAGTGGCACCTGTAGCGGCAAACATCGCTTGGAAGATAAAATCTCCAAACCCCGTCATACAGAGAGCAAGACCTCCATATCCCCAGTTATTGCCACCGTCTGCGTTTAAATCACCAATCATTCCCCCAAACTTCAGCCAACCATTCCAAGCGTCTGGATCAACATTCAAGTCACCAGGATAATGGGTAGTAAATCCTATGAACGCATAGCTGACAATGCCAATGGATATAATGAAAACATTCTTAAACAGAACGTTGATCACATTCTTCTTCTGGCAAAGACCAGACTCCAAAGTCGCAAACCCGAGGTGCATAATGAAAACCATCGCTGCGGCGATACAGGTCCAAAGCATACTGATCGTGAAGAAGTCGTAGGCTCCTGCATATTCACCCTGATCTTTCAATAGAGCATTGTAATCAGCAATCGGATCTTCTGGAGCTTCCTCAGCAGTTGCAGGTGGGGCTGATTCATCTTGAGCAGTCACCGCAGGCGTTAACGTAAACATGCCGCAAGCCAACGCCAGAAGCAGCTTGAGCAAGGTGAATTTCATGTGGGTTTTCATTGTATTTTGAGGTATAGATTTGCTTCAGGTTTTGATTTATTCTGAAGATTTCCCCTACCTCTTGCACCCGGCATGCCAAAAAAAGAAATTCGGAAATTATGGCCTCAATTGTATATTTTTGACCACAATGAGCCATACTCCCGCACATCAATGTGCAAAATTTGCCAAAAGCATGAAAACCATACATAGCCCCAACTCATGGATCACATGGGAAGCCCCCTCTTGATTACTTGTTTTGAGCTAACCAGTCTTCCACAAAAGCATCGACGCCAAGCTGGGTAGAGACAATCGGCTGATACCCCAAATCCCTCTTGGCCGCCTCAATGCTATAGAAATGACTCTTGGCTAATTCTACGGCAACAAAGCGAGTCATCGGAGGCTCTCCCTTCAATCGAAACACCCTCCAAACACCTTCAAGCACAGCCCCAAGACTCTGGGCCTTCCCAACCGAAATCTGCTTGGTCACAGGCGGGATATTAAGCCGAGTCAAAATTCCATTGAGCCAATCCCACAAAACCACCGGCTCCCCCTGTGAAATGAAATAAGGTTTCCCATTCGCCTGGCCAGCCTGCAACGCCTCCAGAGCCAAAATGTGTGCATCCGCCACATTATCAACATGGGAGATATCCACCTTGTTCTGACCATCGCCCACCATTCTCAGCCTCCCGGCTTTTGCCCTCGCAATCACCCTAGGCAGCAAATGCGGATCTCCAATCCCCCAGACCAAGTGTGGCCTCAGAGCTACAGTAGCCAAGCCCTCCTCACCATTCGCGGCCAACACCTCCTGCTCCGCAATCGCTTTGGTCTCCGCATAGTGACAGAGCCAGTTCGAACCATAAGGCAATGACTCATCTTCACCGGTAAACTCACCGCCATTGAACACCACACTCGGCGTACTTGTGTAAACCAAATAACGAACTTTCTGAGCCCGGCAACCGGCCAGCACATTTCGAGTCCCCACAACATTGGCCGAATAAAAACTCTCCCGACTTCCCCAAACGCCCGCTTTGGCCGCCACATGAAAGACCACATCCATCCCCTCACAAGCTGCAACCACGGCCTCTTTGTCCACCAAATCCACCTGCAACACCCGAACTCCTTTTGCCACCAACTCCAGTTGTGGAGAACGCCCAAGGGAAGTCACCGACATTCCCTGCCCCAACAGCCGGTCAATCACCGCCTTCCCGACAAACCCACCTCCGCCTGTCACCAACGCCTTCATTTCTTCAACTTAGCTGAAAATTGCTTGGCCAAAGTCAACCGATGAATCTTGGCATTATGGCGCACATCCACCGGAAACCCTTTGTGCAGGAAAAAGTGCTCAATGCCCTCCGTCAAAGGATTGGATTTGGCCAACTCCATCAGTTCGCCAAGCAACAACTGCTTTTCCAACCCATCCTGAGGAAACAACCCATTCTCCGGTTCCGCCACAATGGCAGGAACTTGTTCACCCGGCTCTCCCAGCCCCACCAATGCCGTTCGGTAAATTCGTGCATTTTGATTCAAAATCGCTTCACAACAGTCCGTCAGCATCGTTTGCCCACCTTTCGTAATGACCCGCTCCGCCAAACGCCCACAAAACCACAAACGCCCCTTATCATCAAAGTAGCCCAAATCCCCCATCCGGTGCCACAACCGACCCTCCTCATCCCGAAACTTCGCCTGCTCGGTCTTCTCAGGCAGATGATCATACTCCTCCGTCACTACCGGACCACTCACCACAACTTCCCCCACATTCCGAATCTCTCCAAAACGGATCAAACCACTCTCCCCATCCAGAGGAATCACCTTCACCTCCATCCCCGGAATCACTCGCCCCACACACGTACCTCGCCCCTGCTCCGTCAACTCTGCCGTTTCCTCCAGCACCTCCTCCGCAGTAATGTCGCACACCGGCAAACATTCCGTCGCACCGTAAGGCGAATGAATCTCTGCATTTGGTGCCACAGCCTTCAAATCCGCCATCAACTCCGGAGGCACCGATGCCCCCGCCATCAACACCCGACGCAAATGGGTTAACTCCAACCGATTCCGCTCACAATAGCGGACAATCATCCGCCATAACACCGGAGAACCAAAACTATTCGTCACCGCATGCTCCTGCAAAGCCCTCACAATTGCCGCAGGCTTCGCCTTCGCAGGCTTGGAAGGATTGACCGGCGGCACCACCGTCGTCATCCCCAATCCAGGATTGAACAAAGAAAACACCGGCAACAGCGGCAAATCCACCTCACCCGGCTCAATCCCATATACCTCCCTCACCAACTTTACCTGAGCATCAAAATGACGATGTTCATAACAAACCCCCTTCGGTGCCCCCGTGGAACCCGAAGTAAACAAAATCGCCGCCAAATCCGTAGGCTCGGCCATCGCAGGCTCCAGCTTCAAAGCACCCTGCGAAAGAATCTTTCCCAAAAAACCACGCCCCACCCTCACCCGAATTCCAATCGACGAAAAATCCGCTTTAAAAAACAAAGAAAACACCATCGCCAAACCAATGCCCACCAACGCCTTGGGACGCGTTCTCGCCACACATTGACGAAACGACTTGATCCCCATTCCCGGATCGATCACGACCGGCACCGCCCCCAACTGAAACAAAGCAAAGACAATCACGATCAACTCCAACCCCGGTCGCACCATCACCAACGTCCGGCAACCTCGTCCAACCCCCTGACTCCGCAAATATTCCGCGGCTCCAGCAACCAAACCCGCATATTCCTCAAAGGTCCATTGGCGGCAAGACCCACTCCCAGGCTCAATCAGTGCACACTTCTCAGGATGCTCTGCGGCCATCTCGGCCAAAAACCGGCATACATTCGAGTTGTCCGCAGACACCAGCCCGTTCCGCCCCTCAATAATCAGTGACAGTAATCAACCCCCACAAAAAAGAACGTTCCTGCCCACTGAAATTTTCCCGCTGTAGCATCACTTCTTTAGTCGTTATCGGAAGCGTCACCTTCGAAGTTGGTCGAAAAGACGCCGGCTTGCTACGATAAATCCCCAGCAGATTAAACTCCTCCTGCTTGTAAGGATTCATCGACTGACGACGTGAGCAGCCACTGGCAAAAATAAGACTCAAACATGCCAATATCAGGGTAAAAAGAATGGGGTTACGTTTCAGCATAACCGCGAAACAATGAGTAAATCCTCCCATTCGTCAAGCTCATGAAAAAATCGCCCCCCAGTTAAAAACCGGAGGGCGGGTAGTTTACCTTAAAAAGGATATCCTGCGAAGCTTAGCTTCTTGTTATGGCAAGCAAAACAGGCTTCTTTTGATTACAAAAACCATTTGAAATATTTTCATTTATGGAGTCAATTAAATAGATGCAGAAAATCTTAGGACTCGATTTAGGAACGAATTCGATTGGATGGTCTTTGCTGGAAGAAGATTCAGCAGACTCCTCAAGGATTCTGGGAGCAGGTGTTCGAATCTTCTCTGAAGTCACTGAAAGCAAAAGCAAAACTCTTAAGAATAACAAACGCAGACAAAAAAGAGGGGAAAGGCGTCAACGGGCTCGACGGAAAATGAGAAGGGACACCCTAATCAGTTTTTTGCTAAAGAAGAATTTTCTTCCTGCACACACAGAAGATAGCAATTCCCTTGAAGAATGGTTCTGCCAAATGCCCAATCCTTATGAACTGAGGACCAGGGCACTGGATGACTCTCTCTCCATGGCAGAGTTGGCAAGAATATTTCTCCATATTTGTCAAAGAAGGGGATTTCAATCCAACCGAAAAGCGAAAAAGAAAGATGACGATGGTAAGGTAAAATCTGAAATCCTAGAGTTGCAGGAAAGTATCGATGACTCCCCTTATCGAACACTGGGAGAATACCTGTTTCATCAACCGACTCAAAGACGCCGCTACACATCCAGGCAAATGTACGAAGAGGAGTTTCGCACCATTTGCGAATCTCAGCAGAAACATCACCCCGATCTCCTTGATGCAGCCACACAGGGAAGGTTGTTTCAGATACTGTTCTTTCAGAGGCCATTGAAAGTGCAAAAGCATTTGATTGGCAAATGTAGCCTCGAACCAAACCGGAAAAGGTGTTCCAAGGCCCACTTAGATTGGCAGCGGTTTCGGATATGGCAGGATCTCAATCATTTAACCGTCAAAGATCCGATTACTCGGCAAAATCGTGCACTGAGTGGTACAGAAAAGGAAAAGCTTTTCGAGAAATTGGACGAGAAAACTCGCCTCACTTGGAAGCAAGCCCGTAAAGTTCTTGGCCTACATGATGGTGAACTTTTCAACCTTGAAGAATCTGATCGCAAACACCTCTCAGGGAATGAAACTCAGGGGAAATTGATCAAGGCGATAGGGTCAACCTACTCAAATTTAACTCCAGATCGACAAGACCAACTAGTCACCGATTTATTCACAATCAGTGACGAGAGACCGCTGATCAATCGTCTAAAGAATTATTGGAATTTCTCAGATGAGGAGATCACACGCCTATGCGAAGTAGAACTACCAGATGGTTATGGCAATGTCTCAATGAAAGCGGTTCGAAAACTATTGCCCCATCTTCAACAAGGGAAGCCTTATGCGAATGCGAGAGAGGATGCAGGATATGAAATCGTCGTAAATTATGGTGAAGGTGCAGACAAACTGGAAGAAGTTCCAGATTTGCGAAACCCTGTGGTCAGCAAAGCACTCCATGAGCTGAGGAAAGTCGTTAATGGAGTCCTCCGCCAGCACGGTAAACCTGACATCATTCGTGTGGAAATGAGTCGGGATCTCAAACAGTCAGAAAAACAGAGAAAAGAAACTCAAAGAATCATCAACCAGAACGAACAGAAAAATGAGAGAGTCCGTGAAGTACTCAGGAATGATTTCAAGCTTTCTAATCCCAAAAGAGAGGACATTCAGAAGTACATTCTTTGGGAAGAAACCAATCATGAATGCCCCTACACAGGAGTAACCATTGGTAGAGAGAAACTATACAGTTCCGAAGTTCAAATAGAGCACATTTTGCCATACAGCCGCACTCTGGACAATTCCTTGTCCAACAAAACATTGTGTTTAGCCATCGAGAACCAGCAGATCAAAAGGAATCAAACTCCTTACGAGGCTTATTCAGGAAAACC
>Ga0181568_10006275_pt1 | contig 10404 bp, 9 predicted proteins | sample 101ome_20_FD_133758 | JGI IMG/M metagenome (GOLD analysis project Ga0181568, IMG submission 133758) | Coastal salt marsh microbial communities from the Groves Creek Marsh, Skidaway Island, Georgia - 101404AT metaG (megahit assembly) | ecosystem: Environmental > Aquatic > Marine > Intertidal zone...
CTCGCGACATCGGACATCAAGACGACCGAGGTCCTCGACTGGAAGGGCCTGCATCTCTTCCACTTCATGGGCTCGTCCTGCTCGCAGAAGACGCGGATCGCTTTCGCCCAGAAGGGCGTGGAATGGGAGAGTCATCACGTCGATATTTCGAAGTTCGAGAATTTCACCGAGTGGTTCATGGGCATCAACCCGCGCGGCCTGATGCCGACGCTGGTGCATGACGGCGACGTGCACATCGAGAGCAACGACATCATCCAGTATGTGGACGGCGCCTTCGACGGCCCGGCGCTCTATCCGAGCGATCCCGAGGAGCAGGCCTTCATGGAGGCCTCGATGAAGTACGAGGACGATCTGCACCTGTGTGTGCGGGCGCTGACCTTCCGCTACTTCCTGCCGGTCGAGATGATGAAGAAGCCGGACGACGCGGTGGACGTCTACGAGGCCGAGGGGGCGGAGACCGTCGGCGGCGAGGTCGACGGCCGCAAGGCGATCGAGGTCGATTTCTGGCGCAAGATGAACGAGAACAACGGCATCACCGACGCGCAGGTGATCGACGCCGTGGATCAGTTCCTCGAGGCTTTCGGCAAGCTCGAGGAAAGGCTCGAGCAGCATGAGTATCTGCTGGCGAGCGGGCTCTCGGCGCTCGACATCGCCTGGTGGATCACGGTTTTCCGGGTCACCAAGCTCGGCTTCCCGACCGAGCGCTTCCCCAAGCTGTTTGCCTGGTACGAAAAGCTGCTCGCGCGCGAGGACTTCGCCCGCGAGGTTGCCGCCCCGCCGGAGGTCATGGAGATGTCCAAGAAGCACCAGGCGGCGTGCGAGGCCGAGGGCAAGTCGATGCAGCAGCTCATGGCCGCGCACGGGCGGTAGGGTTCGCGGGCATTTATTCATCGTCATGCCCGGACTTGATCCGGGCATCTCTTCGCACGTTGAGCTGAGATACGCGGGTCGAGCCCGCGTATGACGGGAATATTGGGGCCGCTAAGCCAGCAATGCCCAGGTCGAGGACGCGGCCAGCATCGCCAGCGCGATATTGCGGAATACCCGTTCGCTCGCGAGCGGGAAGAGCCGCATCCCGATCCAGGTGCCCGCGAGGAAGGGGAGCGTGATCGCCGCGGTCTTCCAGACGATGTCGGCATCGACCAGGCCCTTGAGGGCGAAGGTCGCCGTAAGTCCCACCAGCACCAGCGTGAAGTAGCCGATCAGGTTGGCGCGGACGCGCGCCGGCGCATCGCCGCTCGCCATCATGTAGAGGATCGCCGGCGGACCCGCGACGCCCGCCGCGCCGGCGAGCGTGCCGCCGACCATGCCGACGCCGATCTCCGGCCCGACGCCGCGCGGGCCGCGGTAGCGCCAGCCGGTCCACAGGATCACCACCAGGATCAGGACCACGATGGCGATCGCCCGTCGCATGTCGTCGGGCGGGGCGGAGACGAGGATCATCGCACCGAGCGGCATCAGGATCACGGCCGGGACGCCGAGCGCCCAGACGGTTCGCCGGCTCGCCTCGCGGAACGCCGTCGGCGCGAGCAGCAGCACGGGCCCGACCTCGACCAGCGCGGTGACCGGCACGCCGATCTGCGGGCCCCAGATCCAGCTCAGCATGGGCGCGTGGATCAGCGCCGAGCCGAAGCCGGAGAAGCCCCGGATGAGGCCGCCGGCGAACACGACCGCGGCGGCGAGCCACAGGTCGGGGCCGAACAGGCCGGCAGGGATCAGTCCCTCGGGCATGTCAGATACGTCTCGATGTGCGCGGTACGGGGACGCCTATTCCCCGAACTGGATGCCGATGCCGGCCATGGCCTCGCGGGTCTCGCGTCCGAAGCGGCGCTCGACCTCCTCGCCGGCGGCCGCGGCGTGGATCACCGTGTCCTTGGTCTCGCCCGGCGGCGACTGGATCGCCACCAGGAGCCGGCCCATCGTGTCGCCGTTGTTGCGGAACTCGCGATAGACGCCGGCGGGCACCGAGATGAAGTCGAGCGGCCCCAGCTCGATCGAATGTTCGCCATCGTCGCCCCAGGTGATCTCGAAGTTCCCCTCGATACAGAAGAAGTTCTCGACCGTGGCGGTGTGCTTGTGCAGGCCCGAGCTGTCGCCCGGCGGGCATTCGGCGATGGTCACGGTCAGTCCCGCCGCGCCCTTCACCGGGGCGATCTTGCTGCGTCCCTCCCAGCCCTCGGGGCTCATCACGGGATAGACCTTGTCCGACGACATCATCTGCATCGCCTCGGGCGCGATGCCGTGGGCGTCGTTCATCGTGTCCTTGTAGGGTACGAGGTCGGCGAAGCGCGCAACGCGCACCTGCATCTCGTCCGGGCCCGGCTGGGCCTTTGTCTTTGCGGTCATTTGTTCTTCTCCTTGGTTCAGGTCCAGCCGATCCATTCGCTGAGGCCGCGGCCCATGACGAGTTCCAGGTCGTCGCCCGACAGCCAGTCGAGCTCCTCTGTGAAGTGGGTTACGCACTGGCGATAGGTGCAGGGCAGGCGGGTCAGGTCCGAGCCCCAGAACACGCGGGCCGGCCCGAACGCATCGACGACGCGCTTCAGCGGGTCGCTCGTGTTGGGCCACGGATACTCCTGGGAGGAGTAGGCCCCCAGCGTGCAGGCCTTCACCGAGACGTTGTCGTACTGCGCGAGATCGAGGAGCGTCGCGAGGTTGGCGAACGCCTCGTCATCGACCGTGCGACCCGGCAGGTCGAGATGATCGACCGTGAGCCGCAGGTTCGGGTGGGCCGTCGCGATCTTCGCGGTTTCCGCCGCGCTGCCGGCGAGCATGAACATGACCGGCAGGTCGTTCGCCTCGGCCGCGGTCCACAGCCAGTCGAGCGCGCCGGACTTGAGCGCCTCCTGCTCCTCGGGCTTGCCGAGAGTGAAGCGCAGGCCGAGCATCCCGGTCTGCTGCCGCCAGTCGGGCAGCTTCTCGGCGCCCGACGGGTCGAAAAGGTCCATCCGGCCGAGCACGCAGACGCGGTCCGGGTAATCGGCGGCGGCCTGAATGGCCTGGGAGTTATCGTTCCCCATCCACATCGGCGGCACGACGACGGCGCGGTCCACGCCGGCCTCGTCCATCTCGGCGATCAGTTCCTCTGCGGTGAATGTGGGCACCATGCGGTGCCACGGGTTTCCGTCGCCGCGGAAACTCCACAGATGTACCTGCGAGTCCGTGATCTGCATTCTTCGTCTCTCCCCCAGTTCCGTCCGGCTCAGTTCTTCGCCGCGGGTTGTTCGTATGTGCTCCGGTCGGGCCGTTTCAGCGAGATGATATTCTCGGCCTCGATCTTCGCATAGTCGAGATAACCGAGCCGCGCGATCAGCTCCATCTTGTGGACGTCAACGATGCCGTCGGTGATGACGCTGTCGTCGATGTGGATGCCAACCACCTGGCCGATGACCATGTGCGACTGGCTGGTCTTGCCCGGCGGCAGGTCGATCGTCTGCAGATGCTTGCATTCGAGCGCGACGGGCGACGCCTTCACGCGTGGCGGCTTCACGTTGATGCACGGCGCGGGCTCCAGGCCCGCCGCCGCCATCTCGTCCGCGTTGCGCGGCGAATGTTCCGCCGTCGCGATCATCTCGTTGCGCAGGCCCCAGGTGCACATGTTGAACACGAATTCGCCCGTGTCGCGCACGTTGGTGTAGCTGTCCTTTTTCTCCTTGGTGCCCGGCTTCACCGCATTCGGGCAGTACATGACGCAGGGCGGGTCGCCCGACAGCGCGTTGAAGAAGCTGAACGGCGCGAGGTTCACCACGCCGTCGGGGCTGAGGGTCGAGATCCAGCCGATCGGGCGGGGGACCACCAGCGCGTTGTAAACGGTGTACTTGAACGGGTCGGGTTTCATGCCGACTTCGAGGGGATTGAAGAACATGATGTTTTCCTCGGGAGGTAACGGTCAGGCGGCTCAGCCGGTTTCCATGGGCAGGCTCTCGTCCTTGCCCCATTCCTGCATCGAGGCGTCGTAGAGCGCGACGTCCTCATAGCCCAGCGCCTTCTGGGCGAAGAAGGCCAGCGTGGCGGAAATGCCGCCGCCGCAGTAATTCACGACTTTCCTGTCGGGCGTCGCACCGGCGGCGTCGAACATCCGGCGCAGCGTCGGCGCGTCGGCGAAGATCCCGGTCTCCATGTTGCAGACATCCGCATAGGGTGCGTTGGTGCTGCCCGCGATCCGTCCCGGACGTCCGAAGACGAGCCCGCCGGTGCCGTGGAACTGTTCGGCCGAGAGAGCGTTGACCACCGCGACGTCGGGATCGTCGAGCACCGCGCGCACAGCGTCCTTGTCGAAGATCACCTCGCGGCGCGGCCGGGCGGTAAAGGTCGCGGGCGGCAGCGGCGTATCCTCCGTCGAGACCGGGTGCCCGTCGGCCACCCACTTCGCGTAGCCGCCGTGCAGCACCATCCCGCCGTCGAAGCCCATGGCGTAGAAGGCCCACCAGGCCCGCGTCGCCCAGAAGGGCTGGGTCCGGCTGTAGAAGATCACGCGGGTATCGTCGCCGATGCCCAGCGCGCCGGCGCGGGCCGCGAAATCGGCCGGCTCCGGCAGCATGAAGCGGTGCTCGTGGGGCGTGACCGAAAGGTCGTTCTGGCAGTTCACATAGCCTGCGCCCGGGATATGCCCGGCGGCCCAGCCGTCGCGGTCGCCCTCGACCCGGTACTCGAGTTCGGGATCCGGCACCAGCACGGTCGTGGCGTCGAACACACGTAGATCCGGGTCGTCCAGGTGCGCGGCGAGCCAATCGGTCTCGACGAGCAGCTCGGGGTTCAGGCGGGTTTTATTGGCCTCTGGCATGGTTTTCGTCTCTCCGTTCCCTGCCGTCATAGTGGCGGTTCATCGCCGCAGGTCAAGCGGTCGCGCGGGTGCCCGCGATGTAATACAGTTCCCGGCAATCGGTCGCGTTCACACGCCGAAGCGTGCCGAATGCAAGGCATTCAGACGAGGGAAGTTCATGGACATCAAGTCAATCCAGGTCGAGAAGACCGGCGGTCCGTCGGTCATGAAGTGGAAGACCATCGACCTGCCGAAGCCGAAGAAGGGTGAGGTCACGGTCCGGCACACCGCTGTCGGGTTCAACTTCATCGACATCAATCACCGGACCGGCCGCTACCCGCTCGAACTGCCGACGGGAATCGGGTCCGAGGCCGCCGGCGTTATCGAGGCGGTGGGGCGCGGGGTCAATGACCTGAAGGTCGGCCAGCGCGTGGTCTATATCGGTGCCGTCGGCACATACTCCGAAGCACAGAACGTCCCGGCTGCCATCTGCGTGCCGATCCCGCGCGACATCTCCGACGAGATCGCGGCGGCGACCCATCTCAAGGGCATGACGGTCGAGATGCTGGTCGAGCGCGTGGGCGAGGTGAAGAAGGGCGATACTGTCCTCATGCATTCCGCTGCCGGCGGCGTCGGGCTCCTGCTGTGCCAGTGGGCGAAGGCGCGCGGCGCCACGGTCATCGGCACCGCCTCGTCGGCCGCTAAGTGCAAGGAGATCACCCGCGCGGGCGCGAAGCACGCCATCGACACCTCGAAGAAGGACGTCGCCAGGGAGGTCGCGAAGATCACCAAGGGCGAGGGCGTCGATGTGGTCTTCGACCCGGTCGGCAAGGACACCTACGAGACGTCGCTCGCCTGCCTGAAGGACCGCGGGCTGCTCGCCAGTTTCGGCGGCGCGTCGGGTCCCGTGCCGGACGTGAACCTGAACGAGTTCCGCTACATGGCACGTGCCTGGAAGCTGACCCGGGCCTCGCTGTTCAACTACACGGCCAGCCGCGAGGACCTGCTGCACAGCTCCAACCGGGTGTTCTCGATGATCCGTACCGGCAAGATCAAGGTGAAGATCAAGCAGCGCTACCCGCTGAAGGATGCCGCGAAACTGCACAAGGATGTCGAATCCCGGAAGCTGACCGGCATCAGCATGCTGGTGCCGTAGGCGCGGCGAGGTATTCGGGTGGGGGAAACAGTATGCGCGTGATCGATTTCTTCGACCGAGGAGCACTGCTCCACCCGGACCGGGCCTTCATGATCGCGGAGGACGGGTCGGCCACCACCTATGGCGAAGCGCGCGACCTCTCTCACCGGACCGCGTGCGCGATGATCGCGGCCGGCTTCGGATACAGGAAGCACGCGGCGATCTACAGCCCGAACGCGCCGGGGGCCTTCGATGCGCTCATCGGGATATATCGGGCCGGCGGCGCGTGGGTGCCGATCAACGCGCGCAACGCCGTCGCCGAAAACGCCTATATTCTCAACAACAACGATACGGAGTTTCTGTTTTATCACAGTGACTTCGAGAATAATGTAAAGGTTATACGGCAGGAGTGCCCCGGGATCAGGAACTATGTCTGCCTGGACCGGGAGGGAGCGGACGCGCCGTCCTTCGCGAACTTCGTGGCAGGCCATGAGGGGCCAGCGCCGGACTTCCCCGACCGGCCGGACGACATCTGCGGTATTTTCCCGTCGGGCGGCACGACGGGCCGGCCCAAGGGGATCGTGTGGACCAACCACCTGTTCGAGACGATGGTCGGCGCGATGGTCGCGCACATGCCGCCGAAAAAGCTCCCGGTGCATCTGTGCGCGGCCCCAATGACCCACGCGGCGGGCGTGGTCGCGCTGTCGCTCATGGCCTATGGCGCGACGAACATCATCATGAACGGGGTGCAGTTGCCCCAGCTCATGGAGAACATCGAGAAGCACGGCGTCACGAACCTGTTCCTGCCGCCGACCGCGATCTACGTCATGCTGGCCCATCCCGATGTGCGCAAATACGACTACTCGTCGCTGGAATATTTCGTCTATGCCGCGGCCCCCATGTCGGTCGACAAGCTCAAGGAGGCAATCGACGTGTTCGGCCCGGTGATGGCCCAGTGCTACGGCCAGGCCGAGGCGCCGATGATCTGCACCTATCTGACGCCGGAGCAGCACACCGAGGCGATCGAGACGAACAAGGCGCACCGGCTCGCGAGCTGCGGCCAGCCCTGCCTGCTGACACCGGTGGAAATCATGGATGACGACGAAAACATCCTGCCGCCGGGCGAGCGGGGCGAGATCGTGGTCCGCGGCTCGCTGGTGATGGCGGGTTACTACAAGAACCAGGCGGCGACGGACGAGGTGTCGACCTCGAATGGCTGGCACCGCACCGGCGATATCGGCCTCAAGGACGACGAAGGTTTCATCTATATCGTCGACCGCAAGAAGGACATGATCATCTCGGGCGGCTTCAACATCTATCCGTCCGAGATCGAGCAGGTCGTTTGGGGCCACGAGGCCGTGCAGGACTGCGCGGTGATCGGCGTGCCGGACGACAAGTGGGGCGAGGCGGTGAAGGCCATCGTCGAGCTCAAGCCCGGCCAGACCGCGAGCGAGGATGAGATCATCGCGCTCTGCAAGACCGAGCTCGGCAGCGTGAAGGCGCCCAAGACGGTCGAGTTCTGGGAAGAGTTGCCCCGTTCGCCGGTCGGGAAGGTGCGCAAGAAGGATATGCGCGAGAAGTTCTGGGAGGGCCGGGACCGCGCCGTCTAGCGCGCCCGGGCGAGGCCATGACCGCGCAGATCGGCATCCTCGGCCTCGGCGAAATCGGCGGTGTGGCCGCGCGCCTTCTGCTGGCCGGGGGCTACGCCGTCTCCGCGGTGGAGCGCGCCAGCGCGGCCTGGCTTCCCGACGCCGGCGGTAAGCTCGTCCCGAATGCCGCGGCGCTGGCGGGGCATTGCGACATCGTCATCTGTGCGCTCGCCAGCGAGGACGCGGTCGAGGCGGCAGTCTTCGGGTCGGATGGGCTCGCGGCGGGCGCGCGCGACGGGCTGATCGTCGCCGACATGGGCACCTTCGCGGTCGCGCTCAAGGAGCGCGTTCGTGACACACTCCACGCCGGGCGCGCGGTCGCGCTCGATACGCCGATCAGCGGTACCCCGGAGGCGATGGAGTCAGGCCGCGCCGTGATCATGCTGAGTGGTGACGAAGCAGCCTGCGATGCGATCACGCCGGTCATGCAGATACTCGCTCCGAAGACTCCTTTCGGCGGCCCATTCGGGCATGGGATGAAGCTCAAATTCGTGCTCAACGCGCTGGTGACGAACCATGTTCTTGTGGCGGCCGAGGCGCTGAATATGGGGATCGCGTCGGGGCTCGATCCGCAGCAGATCATCGAGGTGGTCAAGCCGAGCGTCGCCACGTCGACCCAGTTCGAGCTTCGTGGTCCCCTGATGGCCGAACGCAATTGGGACGAGCCCACGGCGCCGGCCCGGCTGGTGCACAAGGATACGCGCTACATCGTCGATCATGCGGCGGCGTTGGGAGTGCCGGCGCCGGTGTCGACGATTACGCGGGACCTGTACGAACGCGTGGCGGAGATGGGGATGCTCGACAAGGAGCTGGCGATCATCTTCGAGGCACTTGCCGCCGAGAACGAAGAGACCTGACCGGTTCAGCCGGCCCGGTCTGCGCGAATGTGCTGCAGCGTTTTCAGGAATGAGAAGACGCTCGTCAGCACCAGGAACCCTATCCCGGTGTACGCGACCGCGAACGAGACGGTCGCGACCACGGCGCCGAAGACCGCCGGCCCGATCACAACCGCACCGAAGATGATGAATCCGATTGCGCCCGTGGTGCGGCTGACCTCGCCGCCGGGCGCGCGCCGGGCCGCCTCGGCGAGGTAAACCCCGTTCCAGCCGGCGGCGCCGGCACCGAAGATCACACCGACGCCGTAGATCAGGGCGAGGGGCCAGGAGGCGGTGAGGATGGCGGTCAGGAAGGCGGCGAGCGACGCCAGCAGCGCCAGCAACAGCAGCATGACCAGCGGGCTGAGATAGCGCGACGCGATCGCACCGAACACGATTCGGCCAGTCCCGCCGCTGGCCTGGGCAACGGCGAGGATGGCACCGGCCGTCACGACGGACAGGCCGATGTCTTCCTGAAGGTAGAGGACAATGAACGTCGTCAGGGCGTACTGCGCGATGACGAGCGGGACGCAGCCCGCGAGCATCCAGCGCAGGACCGGGCTGCGCAACACGAGGCGGACCGGTCCGATCAGTTCGAGCTTCACCCGGATCGAAGGGTCCGCATACTGCGCATAGCCTCGCGACCATATCTCCGCGAAGACCGCCGTCACGAGACAGGCCGCGGCGATCACGAGCATCGCGGTCTGCCAGTCCCACAGCAACATCAGGGGTGGTGCGATGAACCCCGCCATTGCACCGCCGACGGGAACGCCGGTCTGCTTGACGGAGAAGACGAGCGGCTGGAGATGCCGCGGCGTGGTGCGCGAAAGAATGTGGGAGCTGGCCGGAGTCGCCGGTCCGAGACCGGCGCCGATGAGCGCACTGCCCAGCGCGACCAGGGCGAGATTGCCGGTGGCGATGCAGGCGCTCCCCAGTGCGCAGAGCAGGACCATGACCTGCGAGGCGCGCATCGGGTTGAACCGGGTGGACAGCCCCGCCGCCATCATCGAGCTGAAGGTCGCGGCGGTGAACAGGATTGTCGGCTGCATGCCGATCCACGCCGGGTCCAGCCCCATTTCCGTCAGCGCCTGCTTGGCGAGCACGGGCGGGGCAAACACCGCCCAGGAGATCATCGCCTGAATCAGGGTGAGCAGGACGGTCGGGCCGATATAGGCCGCGCGGTCGGGCATCTTCTGGGAGACCGGCCCGGCTAGTAGTCGGGCATGGAGTAGAGGAGAACCCCGGCCTCGGCGCCGATCCGTGCCGCTTCCTCGGCGGCGGGCTTCGTCGGATCCCAGGGCTTCGCGTCATAGCGCATGCCGGTGATCTCGTTCGTCGCTTCGGACATCAGCCACACGACCGGTGCCTTCATGAGGTCCGCCTCGATCAGGACCGGGCTCTCGAGGGTCTTGTCCCGTTCCTTCATCTCGTCGGACATGCCGGGCGTGATCGCGCCGGCACCGGGATTGAGGATATTCACCGTGACGCCCGTGCCCGCGAGGTCCTTGTTCCAGATCTCCGTCGCACATTCGAGCGCCGCCTTCGACGGACCGTAGGGCGACGAGCCCTGCTTGGTCATTGTCCGGTACATGGTGGTCACGTTGATGATGCGTCCCCAGCCTTGTTCGACCATCAACGGCGCAATGCGGCGCGCGAGCTTGTCGCCGCCGACGAAGTTCGTGTCCATCACGTTCTGGATGACCTCGTCACTTGCCTCCCAGAATTTCGGCATCTCGCCGGTCGCCCGCCATTCGGGGCGCTTGTGGCCGTCGGGCCAGATATAGGTGAAGGTCAGGCCTGCATTGTTGACGAGGCCGTGAATGGCGCCGAATGCCTCGAGCGCTTCGGCGACGATCCGGTCGCAGTCCTCGGACTTCCGGATGTCGGCGGTGACGCAGTGGATCCGGCCCGGATGCCCGGCACATGCGGCCTGCAACTCGGCGAAGTCGTCGTCGATATGCGCAGCAGCCACGACATTGGCGC
>Ga0181568_10006283_pt1 | contig 10398 bp, 8 predicted proteins | sample 101ome_20_FD_133758 | JGI IMG/M metagenome (GOLD analysis project Ga0181568, IMG submission 133758) | Coastal salt marsh microbial communities from the Groves Creek Marsh, Skidaway Island, Georgia - 101404AT metaG (megahit assembly) | ecosystem: Environmental > Aquatic > Marine > Intertidal zone...
GGGTACCTGGAAGCCGGGTGGTTGGGCCTGACTATTTGCTGTCAGGAAAAACAGGATTCCTGTCATGACCTTTCTGCTCAACTTCATCTGGATGCCTCCTTACGCTCCTGGCTCGGGCAGGTGCGATTCAATGCGTGCTGATCCTTGTATTTATACCATTGAAATACACCACGTTGACAACAGGTCTTTGATTCTGAAACCTACTGACATCCATCAATACCGATAAATATTCGATGATTTGCACGAAAAACTGCATAATACCGCCATGAATTTCCGGCTTAACTCACTGATACCCCGACGTAAACAGTATAGCCTTTGCCGCCTGTCCCGGTTACTGATTTCAAGCATGCGCACACCCTTTTTTTTACTGTTTTCTCTGATTCTCCTGGCCACTTTGCAGGCTTTTACCCTGCAGGTAGTGCTGGCCCAGCCGTCCCTCACATCAACTGACAGGGCACTCGTAAAGGCTGTCTGCAATGGCCAGACACCTGAATTTCCCGTTCTCACAGGAAGAAAGCAGCTGCTGCTAATCAATACAGATGGTTCGACAAGCTCACTTCAGGATGCCCTGCCCTCTTCATCAAGCGCTGGAAATCTTGACAAGACCGGTGCCGTCGGCTGCGTAACGGTCATCGAGACCACACTGGAAAACTGTGACTTCGGCCTGCTCTTTGGCGACATTCCCAGGGTCCGCCAGGACTATCTCATACAGTTTTATTCACTGGAAACCATGGGTAATTCTCCTCTGGACCTGTTAGTCACGGGAGAAACACCTGCGGCCTGTGATAATGCAGGAACCATAGACAGTACCGTAAAGCGCATCAGCGGTGACCTGGCCTCCCCATCTGCTGTCATGCTGGCTATTGAGAACCAGCTACTTGATACACAGGATCTGGACGAGGACGGTTATTCAAACCTTGAAGAATTTGCCCAGGGTTCGGATCCACTTGACGGTGACAGTCCTGGCATGGAGATCGTCGTGAGTGCCAATAACACAAGGCACCTGGTTATCGCCGAGGGAGAAGCCATTACCCTATCCATCAGTCTGAACCCGGGAAGCCGGCGAAAAGCCAGAACCGAATATTTCCTTTACGCAGACTCCCTGGCCGGTATGTTTGCCTACTTCTACCCTAAACGATTTGAACCCGTGAATAACAGGGAGAGAGCTGTCACCGGTCCGGCTCTTCGTTTCAATGATGTGAACATCATCACCCTGCCCGCTCTTGGTGTAGGAGAGTATGAAGTGGTATTTGAAGTGGAGATTGAAGATGAAGCGCTACTCAGGGATGTAGCAACTATAACCGTAGTACCCAATGACTGGCAGTTTACCCCTGTAACCGAAGCGGCAGGCCTGGAATACAAACATGGGTTCTCCGAGACCAATACTGGTTCAGCCCATGACCGGCGCTCAAATTCTGCTGGCGTCGCTGCCGGGGATTACGACGGGGATGGGTGGATTGATCTTTACATCCCCACAGGCACCAACGGCCCCAATCTTCTGTTTCGCAACCTTGGCAATGGCACCTTTGAGGAAACAGGTTCGGCAGCAGGCGTGACCCTGACAGGAGAAGAAAACACCGGTGCCACCTTCGCCGACCTGAATGGTGATGGCTGGCTCGACCTGATTGTACTGGGGATGAACGGCACACAACCTTCCCTGTTCATGAATATTGGTAACGGGACTTTTGAAGATATTTCCGCTGATTCCGGTTTCTCCGAAATGTCTCTGAGTTACGGGGCTTCTTTTGCAGACTATGACCGGGATGGAGACCTGGATCTGTGGATTAATCACTGGCTCTTCGCTGGAGAGAAAAAGTATCTCTGGGAAAATGATGGCACTGGCTTCTTCATGGATGTGACCGATGAGGCAGGTATACCCGGTGATACTACAGCGGATTTCACGACCAACTTTGCCGACATCAATAGTGATGGCTGGCTCGACCTGCTCATCTCCGGCGACTATGAATCGAGTCAGGTCATGCTCAGTAACCAGGATGGCACTTTCTCACTAACCACTACGGAGATTATTTCCGATGAAAATGGCATGGGAGGGGCTGTCGGTGATTATGATAATGACGGTGACCTGGACTGGTTTGTTACCAGTATTTACGACTACCGCACCTACCAGGATTATCCATGGGGAATAACCGGAAACCGTTTTTACCAGAATGACGGTAAGGGAAATTTTCAGGATGTGACTGATGAAACCGGCACCCGTATCGGGCACTGGGGATGGGGAGCCTGTTTTGCCGACTTCAATAATGACGGGTGGCTGGATCTGTTTCATGTCAATGGCTTCAGTGGTGGCGGCGATGCCAGCGTGTCGCCATTTCTTGAGGATTACTCACAGCTCTTCATTTCCGACCAGAATGGCGGTTTCCTTGAAAGGGCAATCCCGCTTGGAATCTCTGATAACAGACAGGGCCGGGGGATCGTCTGTTTCGACTATGACCGGGACGGTGACATTGACCTTTTTATCGCCAATAATCGCCAGGCACCGGTACTTTATCGAAACGACAGCACCAGCAACGGAAATTACCTGAACATCAAACTGGAAGGCGAACAGAAAAACTCGGAAGCAGTGGGTGCACGCATCTACCTGACCACCAATGGCATTACCCAGATGCGCGAGCTGCGTGTCGGCTCCAACTACATGTCACAAAATCCTGTTGAAGCCCATTTCGGCCTCGGCACAGCGACGGCTGCAGACATGATCAGAATCGTGTGGCCATCGGGTACCGAAAAAATCCTGGAAGACGTCGATGCCAATCAGATGCTCTTCATCTCTCTGCCCTAGAAATCATACAGCGACAGCAGGCGAGGAACGCTCGCCCATCAAAGTTCAAATTCTGGTAGCGTGGCGAGCGAAGACTGATCGAGGCGCTTATGCGCGCAGGGAAGAAGTATACAGTCAGTACATGACTAACTGAGCACATAAGCAAAAAAGAGCAGTCGAGTGCAGCAGCTACTGCTGAAGTCCCTGAAATAGATTATCCATACAAAAAAAGGGTAGTGGTCAAACCACTACCCTTTTTTAAATTGCTGCACCAGCCGTCAGACTGGAAACCATCAATTAAGCCAAAGCTTCCTTGGTAGTTTTCACAATGGCTGCGGCGACAGCATAGGGGCAAGCATTGGAAGCCGGACGACGGTCTTCCAGACGACCTTTCCAGCCATCTTCAACTGTACCAATCGGGATACGGATAGACGCACCACGATCAGAAACACCATAGCTGAATGTATCGATAGACTGTGTTTCATGCTTACCAGTCAGTCGCTGATCATTGTGGGCACCATAGACGCTGATATGACGCTGGATATTCTGACCAAAGCCCTCACAGATCTTGGTGAAGATTTCTTCCTGACCAAGGTCTCTCATGGCAGCATTGGAGAAGTTGGCATGCATACCCGAACCATTCCAGTCTGTATCACCCAGTGGTTTCGGATGCCATTCAATGGCCAGACCATATTTCTCGGCAGTACGTTCCAGCAGGTAACGGCCAAACCAGGTTTCATCTCCAGCGCGAGCAGCACCCTTCGCAAATACCTGGAATTCCCACTGACCTGCAGCGACCTCGGCATTGATACCTTCAACGTTGAGACCGGCAGCCAGACAGAGATCCAGATGCTCATCAATCAGGGTGCGACCATAGGCATTACGGGCACCAACTGAACAGTAGTAAGGACCCTGTGGGCGGGGATAGCCGGCATGGGGGAATCCGGGAGGCAGATTAGTATCGGGATCCCAGAGGAAATATTCCTGTTCGAAACCGAACCAGAAATCCTCATCATCATCATCAATCAGCGCACGGCTGTTGGAGGAATGCGGAGTACCATCAGCGTTAAGTACTTCAGTCATGACCAGGTAAGCATTGGCACGATCCGGATCAGGGATGATAGCGACGGGTTTCAGCAGACAATCAGAATCGCTGCCATCAGCCTGGCCTGTGGAACTGCCGTCGAAAGACCACATCGGGCATTCCTCGAGAGTGCCACCGAAGTCATTACGGACCATTGTCTTGCTGCGCAGGCCCTGAGTCGGCGTATCGCCATCGAGCCAGATATATTCCAACTTGGATTTCATGGTTTTTTATACTCCTAGCATTTGTCGTTATATAACGTCGTTAAAAAGATTCTTGCTTGGCAAAGTTTGCTCCTGCACAGAAGCAATTACTTAGCTGGTTAATGTCACCGGTATCCTTCTATGCAATATGCATACCTATTCGTAATTTTGTTTCATAACGGTGCAGAAAAGCGCTCAAGTGTACATCACTGAATTCCCATAAAAAAGGATTGAAGCCTGAAAAGGGCATATTTACTGGATTTCGGTCCAACTAATTTGATAAATCCCGGGCGCTATAAGCTATGGAACATACCCATGGAGCGCACTCTTTTGATGTTTTTTGTGCACCAATATAGTGTTTTTATGCTTTTTTATGGTGCGCTTGTATTGCGAGACACCAGCCCCCGCTTCTGTCAAAATTACAGACCTGCAATTAACACAACATTTACAGCGACGTACGATGCCTCAGTTTCCCAAATTAGCCGAAAAGGAATATGCCCAGGTTTACAAGGAAGATACCGACAAGCCGCTTCCACAGAAACCCGATCCAAACTTTCGGTATGCCTTTTTTTCCACCATTGCCAAGGGAGGGAAATGCCTGATCAAGTCCTGCAAGGATATGCACCTGGGGCGGGTTGTCTGCTATAAAACACTAAAACCGGAATTTGCCGACGATCCAGTAGAACAGCAACGCTTTCTTCGGGAAGCCCGTGTGTCAGCCTTGCTCCAGCACCCGAATACCATTCCCACGTACGAACTGGGCCGGGACAAAAACGGTCATTACTACTTCACCATGAAACTGGTACATGGCTATACCTTGCGGGAGATCCTGGACTACCGTGAACGATACGACCTGACCCAACTCATTGATGTGATCATCGATGTAGGCCATGCCCTCGAATATGCCCATTCACACGGTGTGCTGCACAGGGATATCAAGCCGGAAAATATTCTTGTCGGCCCATTCGGCGAAGTCATCCTCATGGACTGGGGCCTCGCGAAAGTATGGGATACCAAGGGCACTGAAGAAAGCCTGGGAGATGGCCTGGCACCGGAAGGCGATGACATCAGCATCACCGGCCAGGCAAAACTGCAGGGTACTGTCTGCTACATGTCGCCTGAACAGGTCAACAAGGATCCAGGAATCGATGGGCGTACAGACATCTACAGCCTGGCAGCCATCATCTATGAGATTCTTTGTGGCGACACAGCAGCTCAGGGAGAGACAATGGATGAACTTGTGAAAAGCGTCCTTGATGATATTCCAGCACCCCCTTCATCCGTGGTGAAATATCCCGTTCCCCGTCTTCTGGAGAAGGTAACCTTGCAGTGTTTGAAAAAGGACCCCGCAGACCGCTTGCAAACCATGAGCGAAATGATTCGCCTTCTGCAGGAAACCCGCCGACTGGAATAATGAATCCCCTTAAGGGGCGACTCCGATGGCGACCGTGATATTGTCCCGTCCACCCTGGTCCTTGGCGAGATCAATGAATGTCGCTACCAGCGCATCATAATCACCTTTACAATCCGCCAGGGATTTCAGGGTCTTGTTGTCATGAACCAGATCACTGAACCCATCACTGCAAACAAACAGTAACTGGGCAGAACGCACTGCCACCTTGTCACCATCAGGCCGGGTAAACGGGTTGTTGCCAAGCATGCGACTAAGGATACTTTTCTTGTAGGCCTCCCCGACTTCACCTCGATCCTGCATTTCCTGGTACAGGGTATGATCAACACTTAACTGGGACATGCTCACTTCTGCGGGGTCGAGCAGGTAGATACGGGAGTCCCCCATCCAGGCATAGCTGGCTTCACCGTTATCGATATGTACCACAGACAAGGTGGTTCCCATATTGCTGCCGGCCATATGTTTCTTCTTGTATTCGATAAGCTGCTGATTGGCAAAGGTGATGCTTTCCATCAAGGTCTGGGGAACATTGGAAGTATCGCTGATGTAATCTTCCCTGGTCAGGTACTGGTAACAGCTTTCTACCGCCAGCCTGCTGGCAATTTCACCATGATCATGTCCGCCAGCCCCATCGGCCAGAATGATCAGGTGATTCTCGGGGTCGACGAAGTGATAGTCCTCGTTATTTCCCCTGACCAGACCGACATCCGTTGTAGCATGAATTTTCAGCATGAATTGCCCCGCTTTTCGGTTAATACTACCCGAAAATCAGGCCAGTGATTTGATCACCGGCAACAAAATCAGAATCGGAAAGTTTTTGTGTACTTCAGGGCGATTTCAGACTTTTCCCGGCTCAGGCGGGAAAAGGTTCCTTCAGTATCAAAGTTGTAATTGATAACGACGAAAAGATCTTCCCCGGCCTGGGGATTCCAGCGCAGACGGCTGTTGATACCGACAGAATCAGAAAAGTTATCGTACTGGATCAGGTTGACCCAGGACCATTTGGAATCAAAGGCATAATTGACGTTGGCACTGACCAGACGCACGATGAAGTCACCCTGCGGCAACTCGATGTCCTGGTAGCTGTAATTCATGTTTAGGTAAAAATGCTCGTCCGGCCGCCACTCCAGGCCACCGCTGTACTCAACTCTGTCACCATCATAATAGTCACCAATGTTGAATCCGACATAGGGTGCAAAATTACGCTGGTTGGAAAAATCAAGCTGAGTGTTCAGGTTCATGAATGTATATTTTCCGGCAGGGATCACAATACCCGGCCTGATTTCAAAATCCCGGGCCAGGCCCTCTCTGTTTCTGGCAAAGCCAATACCTAGCTGATCACCGCGATGCGTATTGAGGTTAATCAGCCTGGCAAACCAGTTTTCAGTAACCAGTTCACCGGTTTCAAGGTCCCTTGTCTGGTTAAAGCGGGAAAACAGGTTGTACACCCTAAGTACCGGATGATCCCGGAAAAACTTGCGATACCTGCCCTGCAGACTGAATTGTTCAATACCCCGCTGGTTGGCAAAACCAAGGGCAGGGTTAAAGTCTTCACCGACATAGGTATAGCCAATGGATCCGGCAGGACCATCACCCTGGGTGTCCAGGTTGACGTCTACTCCAAAGGCCTTGTCATTCCCGGTGAGTCCATCGGTATCTGACTGCTGGTACCAGGTATTGCTGCGCATCGTGTAGCGATCGGAAAAACGTGTGTTCTGATAGCGAAAATCCACGCCCGCCAGATTATTATCCGTGGCGCTATTGGGGTCACCATAAGTAACAATACCGCCAATACTGGACTCGGACAGGACATTTACTGCGGCCCTGCCTACAAAGACTGACTGCCCATCCAGACCCGGTGTATCTCCCTGCTGCACCGCGAGTGCCCCCACATTCCACTGGCCAACCCGCCCGGTCATCTTCGCCCCCATATCAATATCAACGGGCTGACCGGTACTGCTGTTCAACCCGATACGGCGTGAATAGAAGGGAATACCATTGGGGGTATTGAAACGACTGTTACCGCCACCGAGTCCACCGAAGCTGAAAATATCGACGTCCTGAAGGAAAAAGTCACGTTTTTCGGGAAAAAACAGGGAGAAACGGCTGAGGTTCACCTGCCGGTTATCTACCTCTGTGGCAGAGAAGTCGGTATTAAGTGTCAACGCACCGGTCAGGTTTGGTGTCAGTTTGTAGAAAACATTCAGTGATGGATCAATACGGTCACCCGTAGTCCCGGCTACATGATCCTCATTGGCCGCCATGGCGATGGAGGGAATGATGTCTAGCCCAATACCCTGGCGGATATCGCGAATGCCGGTAATCAGCCCCGTGGTGGTCGGATTGATCCGCCGGTTAAAGGATGACCAGGCGATTTCCTCCTGCTTCCTGGCAATCGTGCGGGCAATAGTAAAACCCCAGTCCTCAACTTCCGGATCGAAATTCAGCGTGATAAAGGGGATGGCCACCTCGGCTGTCCAACCCTGCTCATCAATCCGGCTTTCTACACGCCAAATGCCTGCCCAATCCCGGTTCAGGTTTTGTGGCTGGTCATACACACCTTCGCGCCTGATTCCGTTGGGGTTGGTCTGGAACTGATAGCCAGTACGACCATTATTGAACGTATCCAGGATGAACTCGAACGCATCATCAAACTGCATATTCTGACCCTGCACCAGTTGTCTTGCACTGATAGCAGACGGGTCGCTGTCATATAACCGGGCACCTACATAAAGGAATCGTTCACTGTAGATCAGGTAAAACTCACTACGTTCTGACGGCTCACCATGATCAACCGGTTGAAACTGGTGCATGTCCCTGATTACAGCAGCATGCTTCCAGATTTCATCATCCAGGACACCATCAATTTCCGGAACCAGTTCAGTCCTGGGAATCTGTACCCGTTTGCGCAAGTCGTTTTGGGTGAATTCGGACTCCTGGGCAAGACCGGGAACGGCAAGTGTCAGGCAAAACAGTATTGAGAAAACTGATTTAGGAGTGAGCCCTCTGCGAAGAGAATACAGACATTCTGTGTGCAATAAACCAAGGCTCATGAAAGGAAGGCTACCAGATCAATTACGTAAAGGTGGGGAGTATAACTACCTGATTTTAACAGTAAACAGATAAAAACCGATTTCACAAACAATCCTCATTCAACGTCCTGTCAGTACCCTCCGCGCAAGATGGGGGAACCATAAACACCTGTCGGCTCAAGGACATCTGGCTGGCAATTATCAGGAACCTGTTCTTAACTGGGAACAGACACATGGAGGTGTTCATGAAAAAAACGCAGGCTGGCATCTCACTGGTGGAACTACTCCTTGTGCTGTCAGTAATGACCTTCCTGCTGATCCACTTTGAAATCACGGGCTTCAGTCAATCCCGCGAGGAAAAACTCATCGACAGCGCCATGGCAGATATTGTTAACGCCATTGCCATGGCCAGGCTGGCAGCGGTGACTGAAGCGGCAATGGTGACCTTCTGCCGTAGTGATGATGGGCAACATTGCCGGGGCAAATGGCAGCAAGGCAGTATCATTTTCACGGACAGCAACGGCGATCGGACAATGAATGGCCCGGACCGACTGCTTTACAGACTAGAGCCAATTAAAAGCAGAGGACAACTGACATTTCGTTCCTTTCGCAACCGAAAGTACCTGCAGATGACCCCCAGGGGAACGACCAATTACCAGAACGGTAACTTCACCTGGTGTCCGGCAAATGGTGATCCGTTAATGATAAGGCAGGTCGTCGTGAGCCTGACTGGAAGGACAAGGTTTGCTAAAGACTCTGATGGAGACGGTGTGGTGGAGAACAGCCAGGGAAAGGAAGTGGAATGTTAAAAAAGGCTGAAAGGCTAAAGGCTAAAGGCTAAAGGCTAAAGGCTAAAGGCTAAAGGCAGGATCGTTCGTCTCAGATTAACCGTCAAGGGTTTTATTTGAGCTTATTTATAAATTTGATGGTCAGTTAAACACAATCCCTCCGTCTATCTCGAATATTTCCTCTTGTATCCTGCATCCTGTATCCTGCAACAGCTTAATCGCTGGATGACAGTCCTTCGGACCTCTTCCGGCCTACCAAATCCCGACCTTTATCTTTTATCCATACTTACCAACAATCCGCCGGAGATTTCAATCCGGTTGGATTGACATTGCTGAAAGCCAGGCGCATAGGACTGCACTCAGTGTCTTCCGTCTGGCTACCGGTTGGAGAAATCAGGATTGTGTAGGCATTCCCGGATGCCGTCCCTTCAATCGACAATTGATAAAAACCTTCATTGCTGGCAGAAGGTCCTGCAACCGTACTGGCTGCGGCACTCGCACCGCATACATCACTGGCCCCAATATTTGACGCATAAAAACGGCAGCTGCCGCGAAAACGTTCCTGGGCTACCTGGACAGCCAGCGCTGCCGCAATACCATCTGCGCGGCGGGATGAACGGATACTGTCCTGGTAAGAGGGATAGGCGATCATCACCAGAATCCCCATAATCGCAACCCCAATAAGCAGCTCAATGAGGGTAAAGCCTTGTTGATCTGTTAACTTTTTATTCTTCATCTCCAAACTCTTCCACACAATACAATCCACAACAACGCTCAACGTCACGACCGCAACGCGTCAATGGTGTATTGCAAGCATAGCATACCCTTGTTACCTGCAAACCTGATCAGGGACAACTACCGGTGTTGTTCGTCAGCGTAATGCTCAGATCAACAATCCCGGAAGGTTCATCCGTAAAGCTGAATATCCCCGGATTATCTCCCGTATCCGTGGCGGTACAGACAACATTGGCATCACTGACCAGGGTGATAGTCCCTGTCCAGGCCTCAACACCAACCGCGAACTCATCAGTCAGGCAGGTAAAGCTCATACCATCCATTGCCACAACACAACTGCCACCCGCATCACTGATCGTGGCAGAAGAA
>Ga0181568_10006294_pt1 | contig 10387 bp, 11 predicted proteins | sample 101ome_20_FD_133758 | JGI IMG/M metagenome (GOLD analysis project Ga0181568, IMG submission 133758) | Coastal salt marsh microbial communities from the Groves Creek Marsh, Skidaway Island, Georgia - 101404AT metaG (megahit assembly) | ecosystem: Environmental > Aquatic > Marine > Intertidal...
GACCGAATATATGGCCTCTTTGGATTTGCTGCTTGAGCGCGATGATGTGGTCTATTGGCCGACCCATGGCACATGCATTAATGACCCGCAAAACTTTGTGCGCGCCTATATCACCCATCGCCGTGTTCGCGAGGCGCAGCTTATAGAACGGTTGAAAGCGGGCGACCGCAATATCAAGCAAATGGTCGAGACCATTTATGCCGATGTCGATAAGGGCCTGCACCCCGCCGCGGCATTATCCGCGCTGGCGCATATGCGGGATTTGACCAAGCGCGGTGTGGTTTCCTGCGATGGTCGGCCCGGTCTCAATAGCGATTATCGTCTCGCCGAATAAGCTGATAATCACGGCAAAAACGGCTTGCCCGTCGCCGGTTGGCAGGAGAAAAGGGCAATTGCCAGCCACCGGCTTTTGGTCTATATCAAGCGCAGATTTTCAGAGGCGGAGTAGCTCAGCTGGTTAGAGCAGCGGAATCATAATCCGCGTGTCGGGGGTTCGAGTCCCTCCTCCGCTACCAAATTCGAAATTGCTATTCCCTCATCTCTAGTCAGCATTTTCATAGACCACAGATAGGTATTTAATGTCAAAATTTGCTGAATTGGGGCTTTCGAGCCAGTTGACCAAAGCAATTGAGAAAAGCGGTTATGCTAGCCCGACGCCGATTCAGGAAAAAGCTATTCCGCTTATGCTGCAGGGCGGCGATATTGTCGCCATTGCGCAAACTGGCACGGGTAAAACTGCGGCTTTTGTGCTGCCCATATTGGAGCGTCTGAAAGCCAATCAGCACAGGGCGACGCCTAAACATTGTAGCACACTGATTATTGTGCCGACGCGCGAATTGGCCAAGCAAATTGACGATAACATTGAGAAATATGGCACGCATATATATCACCAGCGTGCATGTATTGTTGGCGGGGTCAAATATCCGAGGCAAATCAAACGCCTTAATCAAGGGCTGGATATTTTGGTGGCGACACCGGGTCGCCTCGAAGACCATTTAAAATCAGGCAATTTATCGCTCGACCATACCGAGACGCTGATTCTCGATGAAGCCGATCAAATGTTGGATTTGGGCTTTTTTCCGGCCATTCGGCGTATCGCCAAAAAGATACCGCGCACGCGACAGACGGTTTTGCTATCGGCCACCATGCCGAAGCCGATACGCGCATTGGCGGCAGAATTATTGGATAATCCAAAAGACATAGCAGTTGCGCCTGTCTCGACTCCGGTGGAGCGGATTGAACAAAGCGTCATGCTGATGGAAAAATCTGAAAAGCGCCCGTTTTTGCTGCAGGCTTTGGAAAACCAGTTTCGCGCGATTATTTTCACCCGCACCAAGCACGGCGCTGACCAATTGGTGAAATATCTCGCCAAGCAGCGCATTTTCGCGTCGGCCATTCACGGTAATAAAAGTCAGAACCAGCGCCAGCGCACGCTCGAGTCGTTTCGCAAGGGCGAAGAGCCTATTCTTATCGCAACCGATATTGCGGCGCGCGGCATTGATATTCCCGATGTCTCGCTGGTGGTTAATTATGATGTGCCGACAACGCCGGAGGCCTATGTGCACCGCATTGGCCGCACCGCGCGGGCTGGGCGCGAAGGGCGTGCCATTACCTTATGCGCTCCGGAAGAGCAAAAACATCTGCGCGATATTGAAAAACTGACAAAAATGAAATTGCCGATTGAAAATGTGCAAGCGGGCGGCATTAACGATGATCGCTACGACCCCCTAAAGACTGCCGCCAGACGGTTAGAAAAGTCATCACCGCAGGCCAGTAAAACATCCGACCGTAAAAATAGTGATGACCGCTATCGACCGAAATCGCGGCGGCTAAATGATAACAAAAAGTTAAGCCGGAAAAAAACCAAACAGCATCATCGCGGCGATAGCGCATCAAGCGACGGACGAGAAGCACGGCATCGAAAAAAAGGCGGCAATAAAAATCCGCCTCGCGGGCCGGCACGCATGCGGAATAAAAAGTGACGAGGCGTCCAAGCCAAATAAAATAGCTTCCAACAATACTATTCTTCCTGAATCGCATTAATTCTGTTGTTCACGAGAACTATTTTTGATGCTTCTACAAAGGTTAGCGGAATCATAATCCGCGTGTCGGGGGTTCGAGTCCCTCCTCCGCTACCAGTCATCAAAAAAATCCCTTAAACAGAGCGCTTACGCGCAGCAATTGCATTCGCTGCCTGATTTTGGCAATCTAAGTGTCAATTTATCGTCCTAATCATTGCCCAATTAATAGGTGGCTTTATGTCTGAGATTGCTCCGGTTGAACCGCTCAAAAACCCCAATTCGAAACTGATTGTCGACCCGCCGCGGTTCATTCGTTGGGTGTTGCGGCGCAAATGTGAAAACGCCACCAATCCCGATAAACGCGCGGCGCAGCGCGCTGCGGCCGAAGCCAAGCGGGTAAAAGACGGCGCGGCGCATGTGGTCGAGTATTTCCACCAACTTGATGATCCCTATTCGCATTTGGCGGCGCAAATATTGGCCAAATTTGCGTCGCAATATGACATTATCATCAAGCCACATTTGATCAATGCAACGGGTGGACGCCATCAGCCGCGCTTGCCGGAGCTCGCCGCATGGGCGCGGCGCGATGCGCAGCAGATTGCCCCTTATTATGGGCTGCGCTTCCCGCAAAATTTACCGCACGTGCCCCACAGCGCTTTACAAGATAAAGCGGCCGATTATCTTGCATCGCTTTCCGACACTGAATTTGTCGTCCAAATTGCAGCGGTCAGCACCGCACTTTGGGACGGTGATGAAGCGTTCTTTAACGGCAAAGACGCTGGCGATGGTGTCGCTGCACGCGTCGCCGGTTCCGCGCATTTGCAAGCCTTAAACCACTATTCCGGTGCCATGTTCTATTATGCAGGTGAATGGTATTGGGGCGTTGACCGGCTGTTCTATCTCGAGCAGCGTTTGCGCGATTTATCGGCCGGCGGCAGTGGCGATTATTTGGTCATGCGGCCCGAAATAGATACGGGCGCGGTTGATGCCGGTGCTTTTGAGTTGGATTTTTATCCTTCGCTCAACTCGCCCTATACGTCGATTATTTTCGACAAAACCATGGCGTTGAAAAATACCTGCAAGATTAAATTCAATCATAAGCCGGTGCTGCCGATGATTATGCGCGGCGTCGCTGCGACCTCGGCAAAAGGCGATTATATTTTCTTCGATACCAAGCGCGAAGGTGAGACGTTGGGTGCCGGCTTTGGGCCAATAAACACGCCAATTGGGGAGCCGACACGGCAGGCCTATTCACTGCTGCCGCTGGCTTTTGAACAAGGCAAGGATGAAGCGTTGATGAAATCACTGCTCGATGCGGCATGGCGCGATGATCTGGCGCTGCACAAAAAGAAGAATTTACGCTTGGCAGTAGAGCGCGCTGGCATGGATTGGGCGGAAGCTGAAACATGGCTTGGCCGCGATGATTGGAAAGACATGGTGGCCTTGTCGCAGCATGAAATGGTCGAAGGCATGGGCTTATGGGGCGTGCCGAGCTATCGGTTGAGCGGCCCCGATGGTGAGCCCGATTTGGAGGTTTGGGGGCAAGACCGTTTATGGTTGGTCGCCGCCGAGATTAAACGCCGCGCCGCCGCCTATCATAAAGCTTGAGGTAAGCTACAGCTTCACCATGCCTTTTTCGACAATTTGTGCGGCCGTGTCGCGAAGGCTTTCATCAGCGGGGCGGGGCTTCCATCCCAGTAATTTCTTTGCCTTATCAGATGGGGTGATTTTCTCCTTGCCGATCATTTGTGACATTTGCCGTGTCGGCGGATCGAAAAGTCCGAGAAATTTGACCAGCCAGTTTGGCATTTCGCGCGACGGCGCTTTCTCATAACCGGCCGCCCTCAAAACAGCGGAAAACTCTCTGAACCAATATTCTCTCTCACTGATGATGAAGCGCTCGCCATCGGCTTCCGGCTTTTGCATGGCCAGAATATGCGCCGCAGCGACATCGCGTACGTCGACAAACCCGAGATGCAGTTTCGGACAGCCGGGCACTTTACCGTCAATGACTTGCAAGACAAATGCGTTGGCGACGCCGATATCGTCTGACAATGTCGGGCCGAAAACACCGGCGGGATTAATGACCGCCAATTTTGTGGTTGATTGCGCGCCGACAAGCTCCCAAGCCTTCTGCTCAGCCAGCGTCTTGCTTTTATAATAGGCCGGCGTTTTGGGGTGCGATGCATCCGTCCAGTCATCTTCGGTGAAATGGGTTTTGCCATTATGGGTCTCGATAATGGCGGCGCAGCTTGATGTCTGAACGACTTTTTTGACCCCCTCGTTTATGGCGGCTTCAATTACTCTCCTTGTGCCCTCAACGGCGGGGATAATCAGCTCATCTTCGTGCTTGGGCACACCGACGATAAAGGGCGAGGCGACATGCAGCACATAATCACAACCGGCAACCGCTTCGTCCCAACCTTCATCTTTGGTCAAATCGGCTTCGACAAAAGACAGATTCTCGGTGGATAATTGCTGCTCAGAAATGGCTTGCTTGACCTCTTCAATGCGGTTTGGCGAGCGCACTGTGCCGGTGACGCTGTAGCCCTGTTGCAAAAGTTGCGCAATGCAGTGCAGGCCGATAAAGCCGGTTGCGCCGGTAACCAATACTTTTTCCATAATTTCCCCCTATTTCTCTGTCATCCTAAAAACAACGTGCGTAGTGCAAAATTCTGTCACCCGATGAGCCTATTAAGAATGTTTGTCGAAAATCCACCTGCATTCATATTTAAATTGCTTGAAACTCGACCATATTGGCTTTTAAGGTTCTTTATGAGTGAAAAGATTATTGCCATGGCTTTTGCGCGGCTGCGGGAGGCGGGCAAAGTATCGAATATTCATTGGGACGATATCGTTGCCCATGACCCGACCGGACGCTTGGCCAGTCTGCGTGGCTTGGCGCGCAAGGAAGCTTTGGACAGCGCAACGCGCCGGTGCGGGGTTGCCCGCCGTCCACGCGGCGAGATTTATGATTTTCTCGATGCTGGCAAGCAGTTTCGCCGCCGCTCCTGAGCGCTGGCTAATCTTGCGCGAAAAAGCCGCGCGCCATTTGTGCGGCAATATAAATCGTCACAAAAGCGGCAATCACCGCAACCAAATAACCGATCGTGCCAAGCATATTGGCGGCACCCAGCGCATTGTCTGAAAATGACAGGGCGCGATTGGCGGAGGCATTGCCGAACCAATAAAATATCGTATTGGCCCAACCGGCAAACACAATGCCTTTGGCATAAAGCGCCAAACGCCCCGGTGCGAGCCCGCAATGCGGCAAAGCAAAGGCTACGGCAATCATCAACAGCGCATTGACAATGCCGCCCGAATGGGCGCGCACCCAACCCTCTGTCGTGCCGAAAACCGGAATGCCCATGAAAATGCTGGGCACCACTTCCAAGCCGCCAATCAGGCTGAAAGCCAGCATAAATCCGGCCAAGAGACCGACAATCAACACCAATAGAGCGTGACCGATTAGGTTTTTCTGATAATTTTCCATCTTATCCCCCCAGATTAAGATATCGATTAAAGCTGCATGATTTGCGCCATCGCATCGCGATCAATGTCGAGCACATTGCCGCCTTTGGCATCGTGTCGCCGCCATGCAATGGCCACCGGATCCTGTTTGCTGGAAGCCAGCGGATGATTGCGCGGATTGTAGTTTTTGCTGAAGACGGGCAGAGTCTGCCACGCCATCTGCCCCAATGTTTTGAAGCAAAAACCCATTGCGCCGATGGCTTTGAGCGGGTTTTTCAGCCACCCCTCAATGCGCGCCATATGGACATAGGCTTTCACCGTTTCCCGCGCAATATGCAGACCGGCCATCAGCACCATATATTTGCGATACCACTCATGCTTGCCGTAAAGCGCGCGATAGACATCATGCGCCACTGAGCCGTGTTCGACTTCTTCGACCTGATGCCAAACCCATAACGCCTTCATGACCGGATGGCTGTCGGCCATCCATTTATCGTAATTTTTCAAGATGATGAGACCGGCGAGAAAGGTGAAGGTTTCATATCCGGCGGTGAAGGCGACTTTACGCTTCACACTGTCTTTTTTGGCGGCGCTTTTGAAATAATTCTTTGCCGTCGCGTCAAGCTTTTCAACTTTCGGATAGCGCTTGGCCATCAGCGCATTAAAGGCAATGAAATTGCGCGCATGGTGACCTTCTTGACCGGCCAGAGCCACCATATCGCGGCGCAGCTTATCGTCGGCCACATCATGCTTGACCGTATTCATCGTGTGGATGAGATAGCGCTCAAAATAGGGCACATGCAGACCCAAAGCATTAATGAAGACCGAAAAATAGGGCGAAGATTTGCTCCACGCGCAATCTTCCGGCGCGACATGGCTGACATCGAAATCAAGCGCACGCACCGGAAAATCATCCATTGGATGCGACGGGTCTTGTGACGATTTACTTTTTGTCATCATTGGTTAATCTCCACGCTCAATGTGGGTTTATCCCCCCAAATTGTCAACCAAACGGGCAGGGCGTTTCGTGCAAAAGCAACAAGGTATTTTCTTTGGATGGTGGGTGCTGATTGCCATCGGTTACAGCCTGTTTGTCGGCGCAGGTATGATTTTTTACGCCATGTCGGTGCTGCTTGAGGCGTTGGTGGCAACGCGCGGCTTTTCCGTGGCGCAAATATCAGGTGCCAATACGATGTTTTTGGTGGTCGGCGGTTTGGGCGGCATTGCCGTCGGTGAACTGATATCGCGCTATGATGCGCGCTATTGTATTGCCGCAGGCACGATATTCATCGCATTGACCTATTATAGCCTGCCCGCGGCCCATTCGCTGTTTGCGATTTATTCGGCCTATGCCGCTTTGGGGGTGGGCTATGCCATGACGGCGCTGGTGCCGGCCACGACATTGGTGGCGCGCTGGTTTGTCCGTCGCCGCGCATTGGCCATTGCACTGACGCAATCGGGGCTCTCTTTAGGCGGCATTCTTCTAACCCCCATGCTGGCACGTGTGCTGGAATTGGATGGTATGGACGGCTTGCGCGCGCCCTGGACAATGGCGGTTATTTTGCTGAACATTCCCTTGGCGTTGTTTTTATTACGCCCCGAGCCGCAGGCAATGGGGCTCAACCCCGATGGCGATGCCGATGACCCGCAAGGGGAAAATGCGCCGCAGCAAGGCATGGCGGCGGCGCAGGCTATGCGCAGCAAGTTTTTCTTATTTTCCGCAGCGGCGGCTTTCCTCGCCTTGATGGCGCAGGTCGGCACAATTGCCCATGTCTTCAAATGGGCGTTGGAGCGCGCCGATGGCGAGACTGCCGCCATCACGGTCGCCACGCTGGCTTTTTGTTCCTTGACCGGTCGCTTGATATGCGGCGCGGTGCTTGACCGCCTCAATCTGTTTGTTTTCGTGATGGTGATTTACGCTTTGCAAGCGGTTGCCATGTTCGGCATGGCGCTGGTCGAAGGTGCGCTCGCCGTGTTGATGATGACGGCCTTTTTTGGTTTCACCGTCGGCAATGTGTTGATGGCGCAGCCGCTTTTGGTGGCGACCGCTTTTGGCGTGCGCGATTTCCCGCGCATCTTAAGCCTGCATCAGCTGGCAATGAATGGTGGCGTCGCTTTGGGGCCGGTGGCTATCGGCTTGATTTATGATTTTGGCGGCGGCTATGCCAATGCCTTTGTTTTTGTCGGCCTGTGTAGCGTTTCCGCAATGGCCTGTCTTCACAATGCCGGAGATGCGAAGCTGACGGCCTCAGCCCGATAATTTGGGTCGCCACGCGCCGTTGAAAACGGCGATTGAAATAATTCCGGCATAAAAGGCCAAAGCGATGACGGTCACGATGAAAACCGCATTGAGGCCATAGCCCAAATAATTGACGAGGAAAAAAGCGCCGCCGACTGAAATGGCGAAGCGCAATATTTGCGCGCGTATCGGCCATGTCATGGTGCCTGCGCCTTGTGAGGCAAAATACAGCACCAATCCAATACCGAGAAAGGCATAAGCCGGTCCGACAATGCGAATATAACTGCGCGCAACCTCAAAGGTCCCTGCATCATCGGTGAAAATCGGTATCCAAAGATTGGGAAACAAGGCCAAAAAACCGCCAACCGTTCCGCATATCAAAGCGGCACTGGTCATGCCATAGCGCCCTGCCAGTTCGGCGCGGTCATAATTTCCGGCCCCGATATTGGTGCCGACAATGGTTGTCAGCGCTGTGCCGAAAGCGAATATCACCGGCAGCATGACAAATTCAATGCGCGTGCCAATGCCATATCCGGCCAAAGCTTGCGTGCCGAATTGCCCGACCAATGCGGTCAGCCCCAAAATGGTTGCGACATTCATCAGCGGGTTGAGGCTGGCCGGACGCGCCACTTTGAGAATGTCTGAGGCCAGCTCCCGCCGCCAGCCCCTTTGATGCATGTGCAAGCCGATTGCGCGTTGGCCGCGCAGCAATTCAACGAGCAGCGCCGTCACCATAATGGCGCCGACCGTGACGCTTGAAACCGCCGCGCCGGTGACGCCAAGCGCCGGTGCGCCAAACAGGCCGAAGACCAAAATAGCGGTCAGTGGCACTTGCAGTGTCGCCGATAAAATCATCAGCTTGGCGGGAAAAGCCATATCACCGGCGCCGCGATAGGCCGCGCCCAAAGTGCTGCCGAGCCATAAAATCAGACCGGCGCTGAACAGCACCCAGCAATAACTCATCGCCATGTCGAGAATGACGCCACCGCCGCCGAGCAAGATGAGCAATTGCCGACCAAAGAGGACGAACAGGATGAAAAAAGCGGCAGCACCGATAATCGCGCCATAAATGGCATGCCAAACCAGCCTTTCGGCATTATCGCGATCGCCGTGGCCCAGCGCGCGCGCAATCGATGCGGTGATGGCCCCGCCCAGCGGCCCGCCTGACATGGTTTGCACCAAAATCAGCAAAGGAAAGACCAGCGCAATCGCCGCCAGCGCCTCGGTGCCGAGGCGACCGACCATATAAATTTCCGCCAGATTGACACAAGCCTGCAAGGTAAAGGCGAGCGTGTTCGGCGCGGTCATTTGCAACAGCAAACGCAACGGCGGCTGGGTCAGCATGGCATGGGTGCGGTCGGTCATGAAATTATCCCGTGTGGCGAATTGGCGACAGCATAGATGCGATGCGGTAAATCACCTAGAGTTAAAGCGATGGGCAAATTTGAACCGATTTTGCAAACCGACAGATTGCTTTTGGTAAATTTTACCGAAGCGCATTTGGACGATTTTGCCGCCATGAATGGTGATGCCAAGGTGATGGAATTTTTTCCCGCCACGCAAAGCCGCGATGAAAGCGCAGCCTTTCTGGCGCGCATCATGGCGCATCGCGAACAGCACGGCTATTCGCTGTTTGCCCTGCATTTGAAGCAAGACGATAAATTTGTCGGCTTTACCGGTCTGTTGCGCGCTGAATTTAGCGCGCATTTTACCCCGGCAGTTGAAATTGGCTGGCGTTTCCCGAAATTTGCTTGGGGACAGGGCTTGGGGCCGGAGGCGGCGCGCGCCTGTCTGACATATGGGTTTGAAACATTGGCGCTTGATGAAATCGTGTCGTTCACGGCGGCACAAAATAAGCGGTCCATTCGGGTGATGGAAAAAATTGGTATGCAGCATGATACCGCCGATGATTTCGACCACCCGCATTTGGCGGCGGGCCATTGGCTGTGCCGCCATGTACTTTATCGTAAACGGAGGTTTTCATGAAAAATGTTGCATGGTTGAAATGGGGCGGCACGGCTTTTGTGCTGTCGGGCATATTGCTGACCAATTTGAACCTTTACCCGCTCAATATTCTTGTTCACGGCACCGGCTCGCTGGGCTGGACGCTGGCCGGTATCATCACCAATGATCGCGCGCTGACGGTTAATTTCGGCATGCAAATGCCGCTTTTCGCGCTCGGCTATGCAAAAATGGGCGGCCTGTTTTAAGACGCTAAATCATTGCACCGTTGCCCGAATTGACGCAAAATTTGACCAGCTATTAGGAGTTTTGTCATGCGTAAACCGCTTCTCGTCTTGCTTGTCGCTCTATTGGCCTTGCCATTGGCGACCCCGCTCATTATCAGCGAGGCCAATGCCTTGCCGAAATGCCGCAATGTTGCCGGTTATGAGCCCAAGCCGACCTGCGAGGCGCGCAATCAACGGGCGCAATGGCAGGCCGAACAAACGGCGCGCATGACGGCGCAATTGGTGGCTGATGCATTGGCGCAGCAGGCCGCTGCCGACAAGCAAGCAGACGGAGAAGAGGGCGGCTTTATGGCGACAGTAAACGGCATTATCGGCACGGTCGTTGAGACGGTGAGCGGCTTGTTCTAAAAATTCCGTTTAACCATCTGATGCGCTGCGCGCTTCATCATTGGCCAGTTTTTCAGCCA
>Ga0181568_10006297_pt1 | contig 10383 bp, 24 predicted proteins | sample 101ome_20_FD_133758 | JGI IMG/M metagenome (GOLD analysis project Ga0181568, IMG submission 133758) | Coastal salt marsh microbial communities from the Groves Creek Marsh, Skidaway Island, Georgia - 101404AT metaG (megahit assembly) | ecosystem: Environmental > Aquatic > Marine > Intertidal...
CCAGTAAAGAATCTCACTAATCATGAGCACAACCTAACTGACCACAAGAACAAACATGACCATTATAAGGAACAAGATCATCAATATAATAGACATGCTCACGGTCATCACCAACCATACGAATAATCAATTGCAGTTCGTTATATTCTTCACGAATAACATCACCATAATGATCTACAGTTGCTTCAATAGGATGCCCAAGATTTTCAAAAATAACACCCGGATAATCCTCATTCAAATAATAATCAGACGTTTCCATTAACACCAATCTCCACTCATATACCAAGGTTGCCAACCACAACCATACTCTTCTTCTGCATAATCATACAACCATTTAGCAACTAATAAATTAACGTAAGGATCAAATAAAGCCTCCCTGTCAGTAATACCGAATTCAGAATCTAGCCAGCCATCATGAGCAGACCATTCAATTTGAGTCAAACCGTAAGAATAAGTTTTGTTAGCAATGTCATGAATACAATTGCTTTCTTTCCACATAATTCGACCAAGTTTTTGTAATTGATCAATTGACCAACCAGCCTCAACAGCAATAGAATACCATTCAGAACAATAACCATCAGGCAAAGGCTGAGTAGTTGTAGTAGTTTCCAAATGATATTCAGGTTCAGGACCACCTTCACCTTGATAATAATCAACAACACTTGTAGTAGTTGTTGCTAACATAAATAGATTTTCATCTACATCCAGATTAGAAAAACTAGGAGTGCTGACAAAAACGATTTCTTGCTCTTGAGTTTTAGATTCACCTATGTCCTTTCCTATAGAAAAAGATAATGACGCTACCGCCATGAATAATAATACAATAATTCTCATAGTAAGTTACCTCCTTTTTGAGAAAAATTAACAGGCTTAAAACGTATACTAAAGCAGACCGTTTAGCTTATCCACAAGATCATTCACAACATCAGGATGAACTTGTGGCATTTCAGCAACAGTATGTCTAGTAAATTGATATGCCATAGCATAATACTGTAGAGCCTCTTCACGACTCTTTTCCGTTACCATGCCCAATATAGATATCATCAAAGCCATATGTATAACAGAAGAAAAAACCAAACCCTCCATCAAACCGCTACCAGCAGTAATAGGGTTTTTCCTTACCGATTCCATAAGATCAAAAGTAAGTTGCCTATTCCCTTCTTCACCAGAAAAAAGATACGCAGTAAGTAGCTCTAATACAACATCTGTATACAACTCTTCCTGCGTATCTTCGTTCATCACAAAGCCCTGTACTTATTGGACAGAACAGAATAAATAAATAATCGCCTGTTGTCCTGTATCCATTCTAGCATAGTAAAACGATTCTGTCCCTCTAAGAACTTTGTCACACTATTCCAATCATATATGTCAACTCCTTGATGCTGTAAATCTGCTATCTCTAATAGAACCCAATGTGGTAGTTTATTTTTCTTCATAGCACCATCGAGCCATTATGTTATTTTCCGTATACATCCCAATGCATAGACAAAGGCATCCGCTTTTTCTTCGTCACTATAGGTCGATATAAAATAATCATAGGATGCTTCCAGTAAGTCTTTGATAAATTCTTCATCTGTTTTACTTCTTCTTAATTCCTTTACTAAACTATCTACCCATGCAACAATATAATCTAAGGATTCCTCAGGTTTCTCTGTTCTTGACCACTTTCTAATAATTCTCTTGTAGTACTTTGACATACGACTCCCATCCATCAGAGTGAACACTATTATGACAAGATGAACACAATGTTACAAGATTATCTTCACTATCTTCCCCACCTTCAGAAACAGGCAAAATGTGATGAACTTGCATCCTACTCACATTTATTTCCGAGTTGTAATCGTATGATTTACAGATATTGCATGTAAAATCATCTCTTTGTAGAATATCAAATCTGACACTCTGTTCGACTCCGCTTCTAAACGTACCGTTTAAAATTTTCTTCTGTCTTCTTTTGTAATTTTTATGCTTAACTTTTATATCAATTACATCTTTACAGACATCAGAACCACACCAGATTTTTTTTCTATACCTAGTAGTCTCAGATACCTGATAAGTGTACGAACAGCCAGCGCATATTAAAGGTCTCATACATTCTCTTTTTCATAACGATATCCACCATTCACAATTGCTTTATTAAAAGCAAAACCAATAGAATCAGCAGACAAGACATCAATAACAGTTTGTGCAGAAACATTCTCATAAACATATCTACTGCCATTTTGAAATGTCACTCTGACATACCCATCTGCTCTTGACATATACCTATCTGTATTGTGAATTAAGAATTCAATTCTTTCAATACTACTTGAATCTATATTCGATGCAGCTAAACTAATTCTCATTTAAACCACCAGTTGTTGGGTCTATACCATTTTTAACATAATCGTTATGATATCCAATATTCTTCTCAATTTCTCTAAATGATGCTGAATTCGGATTGTAAAAATATTCTTTTGCTGGACCTGATATTTGATCATCTGTTACATACTCAAAGACTCTCGCAAACCAGTTGTCCGGTATAAAATCAAACATATTCTCACACATCAGTTTTGCTCGGTTCATAGCAACCTGAACAGAATCAACATCTTGAACTTCAAATGGTAACCTAAATTCTACAACAAAATACTTTTTATGTTTGGGCATCAGAAAATCACCGCCACCAACATGGTAATACCATACATCATTAATAGAAATATTAGCATGGGCAGCATCATAGTAACTACAGCACCTATAGCAAGAAATCCTGCTAAGTAGATTAGTCTATACAATTTCAATCCTTTCGATATTCTTGATGAACGGAAACTCAATTACCTCACCGTCGTCAGAAACAATAGGCATCGCTCTTTGCTCGTCTTTGACGTATGCAGATTGCTCAACAATATTGCAACCAGTAGCCTTGATCGTAGTACTTCCAACAACAATTATATAGGCATCAAGCATTTTCACATACTCAAACCTGCACCTCAATCCACCAACCAAAGCGGAACTAGAACCATGCATAGATAATACACCATCTTCGTTCAGGAAAAACGGATTCGGTTTGTAATTCTTCACAATCATTTTACCAATATGCTTATCGGCAAGGTCACGGAAACGTCTACCATCTTCCGAATACCCATCACCAATTCCTGAAGTAGCATGATCGTATTCATGAACCAAAGTGGAAACAATATCTGAAATAGATGAATCATCAAGATGGTGCACAGAAACAAGAATTCTTGTTTTAAGAGGATCTTTGATATTAATTGCAAGACCTTTGCATTGTCTTGCTGCTTCACCTAATAAAATACCACAGTTATCAATAACTGATGCACTATCAGGAATTGCTCTCTTTACATAACCAATGGCATCTATCAACTCTGGATATTTTGAAATGTCATCTTGAATCTCATACTGATAATCCTCACCAAGAGTTGTCATATAATTTTCAACACCAGCAGCCTCAAGGAACTTGTAAGCACCATCAGAATAGATAGGTATTGCTTTAGCCCCACGCAACTTCAATGAAGCTTCAATAGAACTAGCAGCCTTGTCAACAGGATAAATTACAGCGTTATCACCATAAATGGTATAGAACATCTGTTTCCAAGCATCATTGTAATTATTGTTCTTGTAGTGAGAAACACAACCTTGACCAAACTCATAAGGTTCAGTATCCATCATGCTAGTTGCTTCTTTAATCACCTTTGCAACCACATCTGAATCACTCACCTTGGTAAGAATGTAGGCAATCTTCGAACCTAAATCCCATTCAGATTTGATAGTTCTCTCTTCGTTCAAATCAATAACAGAAAACTCATAGTCAAACAAAGAACGCTCGTCAGGCTTATGATAAACCAGAACATTTTGCGAGAACACTCGAAAATCACTCGTCACCTTCTTCAAACCATAAGCTTCATACGAAAGAGCTTCAAACACCCTCTTCCTATTGAAAGAAAAATACAAATCAATATTCTCAAGAATCTGTACCAACTCTGGAGCAGCGGTAATATAAACATCAAAACTAAACTTGTCAGTTTCTGTTTCAATCTTATTTACAACATCAATTGACCATTCGCCACCAAACTGACTAACGCCATCCATAGCATTAGCAACAGGCTCACGAATAATCTGAAACGCATCTGTCCAAGAAAGTTCACCAGCACCAGTAGTAAAAGACGAAGGCTTTTGATGATCACCATAGTCATACCAAATACAATCAACACCGTCCTCTTGTTGAACAATGTATTTCATATGGTAAGAACCATTCCTGTCATTACCAACAAAAACCCACTCCCAACCATTGCGTAAAGCCGCAATTGGTGCAAACTTGATACCAGAACCAAATCGACCAATTGTATCCATATCTTCACGCTTAGTTGAAAGACCAAGCTTTTCTAAGGCAATACGTGGGACAAGCATTTCATCTTGCCCCGACGTATTGCGAATACGAATATACTTTTTCTTAGCCATATCATCCCTTCATTTCATGATAAATGTCAAATGCTTTTGCTTCCATACGAATACGCATAAATGGATCAGTATCGAAACTAGAGACATACTCAGAAAGCAAATCATTCACAATGCGCTTCATCAAAGTGTAAATGAAATCGTCATTCGGAACCTTCATTTCAGACATAACAGCAACGCCATTCTCATCAGTACCTGTTTGAACTAACGCTGCTTCATAAGAAGATTCTTGCTGATTATTTTCAAGAACAGTTTCTGTAACAACATTCCTGTCGCTATCAACTGTCCTTTCCACAACAATGGCGTTACGATTCATCAAAGACTGCATCACTTCAAACTCTTCTTCTTCTGAGTTCTCCATCATATATTCCAAAGCTCTAGCAATAGCTCTGGTGAACGCATTACCAGTTGTACAGGAATTATCAGGATCATAGTCACTTAGCAAACCTTCAGCAACACTGAAAAAGTTAATACTCTCTTCAATCCGTTCAGCAACACTTCTGTAGTCAATATAACTATCTACTTCTGCTGCGAGATCACCATAATCAATTTCATAAACAGTTTTTGATGCAAGATTATCGTAATCAATATGTTCTTCGAGTTCGCTTGCTAAGTCAGAGAGGTCAATATTCTCAATCACTTGTTTAGAGATAAAATCGGTATCAAGGTGCTCACTAATATCAAAAGCATCACTCATGCGCTCAGAAGCACAGCGAACAATGTTGTACTCAAAGTCATCATGATTCAAAAGCAAATCACTTAGGCTATTCATAAACGAAGTAAATGTTTCCGAAGTAAACTTCTTGTCTAAATTCTCTCTATCTTCACTCACAATAGGTTGTCCTGTTTCAAGGTTAATTTCTTCAATTTTAATTTCTTCCATTTTAATTACCTGCTTTCAGCTAAAGTACATTCCTTCAACAACTGTTTCTGCATACCTAAACAAAGATGAATCATCATCAACATTGACTTGAGCATGATCAAACCAATCGTTGAAATGATATTCAACTTTGTACAATGCTCTATCAGAAAGATAACATTCTAACCAATCACCAGGACCACCAGTTGATAGTTGAATTTTCAACATTTCTATCTTATCGTAACCCAAAGCATACTCATGCATTGCATCATAAGCATCTTGACCTTCATACTCTTCATCATTGTCCAAAGCATTAAAGATATTAAACATATCTTCTTCTCTGCTTGCTAAACGCTCATCAATTCTTTGAGCACATGATAACTGTTCAGATGACATTATTCACCCTATCTTTCTCTGCTTTTTCATAGCCTAATTCATACTCATTTAAAATATTTACGCCAGAGACCTCACGGACATAATCGACCATCTCGATTGACGGAACGTCTTTCGAAGAATACATCAACCTATCATGGAAACCTCTAGCGAACCAATACTTCTGCATAAATGATGCGCCCTTAGTCATCAGAATTCTCATCCTCATTTTCAGATTCATCATCTAAGTTTAATTTTATAACTTTTTGTATATTGTATTTACCAATATCCTTTATGTGGACCTCACCATCAAAGTTAATTCCTTCAGTAGCCCAATTAGACATGGCTCACCAACTCGTAATCACAACTTACAAAAGTTCTATTGCCGATAAACTTGCTTAAAGTCTCTCGCTCAGCAAACATATCAGCAATTTGCTGAGCTTCAGATTCAGAATCAAGTTCTAAAATTGTCTCCTTAGTGACTTTAATTTTATATTTACTCTGCATTTAAAAAGTCCTTTACACCTGAAATGCTTATATTTTTACCAATAATCCTACGAATCTTTGTCCTTTGCCTAGGAGAATAGCCGCCCCATATGCCAAAAGATTCTTTGTTCTCTAAAGCAAACGTTAAGCATTCCGCTTTCACCGGACAACCCCTACAAATTATTTTTGCATTTTTTGCTTGCAAAGGGTCTCCAGGTTCAGGATAAAAGAAACTGGTTTCGTGATTTTTACATAGGCCATTATCATACCAAGACAAATCACTTCCAATATGGGACAATTGTTCCACCCTCCTCTAATTTCGGAATTACATCATTAATCATTGATCCAATGAATCGCTCGTAGGCGTTTTCAGAAAGTTCGTTCAAAGATGAAAGCAATGTTGTCAAAATATAAGCAACACTTATAGAACCCATAACTCCATCAGATGCTGACATTGCAATATTCATCATTGCTAGCATTCGACCTTCTTCGGTATCTATATCGTGAATAACACTTAATTGATCAATTAAAGATTTCACTCCTGCAACATACTCTGATGCGTCAAACACACCATCTGGAACTTGATCTTTTGTTCTTTCAATGAAATCAATAAAGTCTTCTTCTTCATCATAAAATGAGTCCATCAGTTAATACAACCATCCACTTCTTTTTCATCTTCCATCATAAGAATATGATCATAATCAGATTCATTAGGTATAAATTCTGCACTTTGATCCATCATCACTTTACCATTGCATACTTTGTGATAACCAGCAAAGCCCATTCCTTCTTCACGATAAAAAGTGTAGAAAATAAGTTTTGGGAACATAGTAGAGATATGATTCAAAGCATCTGTAGCCGGACCCCAAGCAGTTTCATACTCCAATTCTAAAGTCGAAGTATATTCATCATTAAGGTACACATCATTGACAACCAATTCACAATCGCCCCACTTAGTACCCCAATTACTAATTGCCCAATCATACCAATCTTTGTAGCCATAGTTTTCAATATTGTCTTTGTAAACTTGAGCAGAAGCAATTGCTTCAGCAGCACGTTCATCATAATACTCTTGAGTCCAAGTACCATCAGCAACAAGATTTACCCAATTTGGATGAACAGGATTTTCCAAATCTACAAAAGTAGCAGGAGTGTTTGCCAATACTTCAGGAATAGGATAAAGATGACGAATAAAACCACCATCACCACGATCCTTAATTGCTTCTTCAAAGGCTTTGACGTTATCAGTCAAACCATAAATATTAGTTGTATTATAACACCAATTAGGCATTTTCTTCCTCCATTACTTGTTGTTTTGCTCTATTTTCTAAATCATCAAAATACAATTCAATATCATCACGAATGATGGATAAAGTAGCCATATCCTGATGCATAATTGTAAAATCCAAATCGTCAAGATGACTAAATGAATTATGCTCATGATAAGCAATAGTTAACTTATCAAGATTTCTTTTCAAGATTAACAACTCATCGTCAGTTAATCTAAAATTACTAATACTCATAACTATCTCCTTTAGTTGAGTAAACCGTTTTCAGCAAGAAACTTATCAACTTCTTGCCTATGGTATTTTCTTAAAATATCATGATCATCGTAACCCAATTCAGGATCACAAAGATGAGCATACATCTCAGTAATTTTTTTAATCTCATTCTTAAGATGAGACCTGCGCTTTTCCCAAACATCAAGATCATTCAGATAGGTGTCAGCAATTGTTTTCTTTGACTGTTCATTGAAGCTTTCTTTTTGCGCAATTAGTCGCTGAATAAAATCATAAACAGCAGCTTCTTGATAACCAATTCTGTCAATTGAATTATTAATAGCATCCAACTTATCATTCAAAGAAGGATCTTTTTCATCAAACTCACAATGAGCACACATATAATCTGGACCCCACCAAGAACCAATAAAAGTTCCATGATGACAGTATTGACGAGGATCATTTATATCTTCATCGTAGCTCATAATCACTTCTTTCTGACCATAGTAAAAGCGGCATCAAGAGTAGATGTTGATTTAACAATATCTCTTTTGTGCTGACCCAGCCTAAATTTATAAGTAGAATTATGCCACTCATTCCAATGATAAATAGCTTTAGGATAAAGAGGATGATCCCTATTAAAAGATAAAAACTTGTTCATGTGAGCAACACTATTAGTATCACCCTCATAACCCATTTTTTTCAAAGCGTTAACAAGATAACCAAAACGCTGCTCAACAGTAACTGCCATTATATCTCCATTTTAATTTGCCCGGGTACTTCCTTACGAGAACCACCAAGATTTGTGTAATGATTCCAAACAATCTGCTTCTCATTCTTATAAGCCCACTCATTCCAGAACTCAGCCTCATCAAATTTACAAAAGTCAAGTTCAAAAGCTGCCTCTAATAATTGTTCATCAGAAGCAGGTTCATGATAAGAACAATAATCATGCTGATTAATTTGATAAATCAAATCACCAGCAAGTTCTTCATAATCACCAGCAACATGAATTACATACTTCAAAGGCTCAGTGTATTGCAATCTCCAAGCAAGATCTTTAATTTCTGCTTCAAATTCACGCTCAGATAAATCAAACTCATCAGCAACAGGATAATCTTCCAAAGCATCATGCCATTCCATCAAAGCATGGAAAGCCTCAGTCAAATTATGATATTCAACCTCGCCCTTATTCTTCAAAACACGAACACGCAATTGATCCATTGAACCAACAGCCCAATGCTTAACACCAACAATATCAAAATCATCAGGAAAACGATCCATCAAATCTTTACTGATAACATGAAAGTTTGATTCCTGAAGAACATCATCAGAATTCAAAGCAAAATTAATGCCAGCAAAAGACCAAGTGACAAACATTTCATCATCACCAAACCAACCAAAATCACTAGGTCGCTTCAAACACTTTTTTGCCATATCAACAAGATACTCTTCGGGTGCCATTAACAATTCACCTTCCAATCAGATTGAGGCATAACCATACCATTCAAATAATCTTCCATGCCTTCTTGCGTTCCGCAATCAGAACAAATCTCAGTAGCATTATCAGTACGACTCAATGCACCAATGTATTCACCAATCCTATCGTTATTTGGAACACCGCCCAAACAACGAGGACAAATAATATTTCTAATCATATTGACTCCTTTGAATTATCATCAAGTTCAATACAAACATCATCATATCCCATCTTGACCCATTCAAGATAAATATCATGTGCTTCATTCATAGATACATTCTCAACGTCAGGAACACCCCCAACCCAAACAGTATATTTATTACTCACATCATCTCCTTTCAATTTAAAACCAAGGTGCAAAACCATCTGTATACTGAGCACAAAACTTTAGCCACCAAGAAGCATAATTCCAATCAGCAAGAGCTTCATCAGTAGAATTATAATAATCAGTCCCATTTGCTTCAACTGCTTTAGCAAAATCATCAGTATGTCTATCAAACCAATCAGCAAGTTCTAGACAGTCACCAGTAAAAGCAAAACCTTGTTCATACTGATCATCTTCAGCCCATTCAGGAATTTCATGACCACCATAAAAACTAGGGTAAGGAGTTTTAATTTCGTGATCACTACTCAAAAGCAAATCAATCATCCATTCACCATGCTTACCCCGATACCAGCAAGGAGTACCAAAAATACCACCAACAGCGCCATGAATCAAATCAGTTTTGTCAACTTCTCTTTTCCAAGGACATTTGCCAGCATCAATAGTCAATTGACAACTAAATTCACCATCCTCATCTTTCACTTGTGTACCTTCTGCTTCACAAGCATATGTTGCTGGAATGCAATCAAGACCCATCTACATCATCTCCTTCATTGCTTGAATTTCAGTTATAAGAGCAACCCTTTTGCCAAGAGCATACCAATCATAAAGATGAATATCTTTAGAAACATATTGTGAATAGTCATCAAAAATCTTGCTTTCAAGATCAATCAAATCATGCTCCCAAGTATAAGGATCTGAATTATCATGAATGTTTTGCAAGAAATAAAGCATCTTCAAAGAAGCATTCTCACGATGAGCAGTAAAACTATCAACAACAGAATCTTTTGAACCTGACCAATTAGGCAAAGATTTGCTCACAGCATTTGAAACATCTTCGCTATACAACCATTCATCTTCAAACAATTCATCATAAAACTCATCAGCAATAAGACAACCAACAGCACAAGAC
>Ga0181568_10006301_pt1 | contig 10377 bp, 7 predicted proteins | sample 101ome_20_FD_133758 | JGI IMG/M metagenome (GOLD analysis project Ga0181568, IMG submission 133758) | Coastal salt marsh microbial communities from the Groves Creek Marsh, Skidaway Island, Georgia - 101404AT metaG (megahit assembly) | ecosystem: Environmental > Aquatic > Marine > Intertidal zone...
GCCGCGAGCCGAGCGAACCCCCCAACGTCCGGACCCACGGGGAAGGTACCAGTTTGGGGATGAAGTGTGAACGGCTCCTTTTTGCGCCCCTCGCCGATCCGGAGGCCGTGAAGCGATCTTCACGAGAGGAAGGGGAAGAGGCCCCTCCGGTCGAGCCGGGGGGGCCTCCTCCGATCTGCCCTGAGTTCAGGGGCGTAGGCTAGGGAAGGAAGTTCACGGTGCACGGCTCCAGCTCGGGCCAGACCGCGGCCGTGTCGATCACCAGGAGGGCATCGAGCGGGGGACTCCCCAGAGTGTCGACGATCGGGAACTCGACGGTCGCGCCCGAGGGGTTCGCCGCGGCGAAGCCGGCGGTGACCTGGCAGGTGATCTCGAGAAGCCCGGTCTCGACATCGCAGACGAGGGTGTGGGCTCCGACGAAGTTGACCACCGAAGCGGAGGTGACCCCCGTGGGGAGCAGGCTCGTCTGGTGGTAGTCCACCGGGCTCCCGCCGTTGATCCCCAGGACATCCGGACTCTGGACCGCCCCGAGGACGGTCGCGACCGAAGGGTCGATCTCGATCCCCAGAGACCAGCCCTGAATGTCGTGGAAGGACCCGGCTCCCGGGCCGCTCGGGCTCTCGGTGAGCGTGATGTCGATGACGAAGCTCGTCGCCCCGAGGGATGAGGTGACCTCCCCTCCGGAGAGGAGGAAGGCCATCCCCACCCGGATCCGCACCACCGCGGTGGTCGAGCCCAGGGCGTTCGTGGCGGTGATCGTGTGATCGGTGGGGTCCGCCTCGACGGTGGGTGTCCCCGTGATCCAGCCGGTCATCGGATCGAGGAGGAGCCCGGCCGGAAGGGGCGGATCGACCGTCCAGGCGTCGGCGGCTCCCACCGCGAGGGTGGGGACGAGGGGGACCATCGGCTGCTGAAGGGCGAGGAACGCGTCCGCATCGGAGTAGGTGAGCCCGCCCGGAGGGGGGGGCGTGTGATGCAGGGTGATCTCCGAGGTGGCGGCGGGGCCGACCTCGACGCCGCCCGCGGCCACGATGGTGATCACGATCGTCTCGTCCGGCTCCTCGATCACATCCATCAGGGGCGTGACCTCGATCAGCCCGGTGAGGGACCCGGGGGGGAGGACGAGGAGGGTCGGGGAGACGCTGAAGTCGTCCGCCGTCGCGGTGCCGCTTGTCTCCACGAGGAGCGTCACCTCGAAGTTCGAGGCCGCGCTGAGGCTGACCGTGAGGGCGAGCGGATCCGAGATCTCGGTCAGGCTCGCGGTGGGCGGAGAGAGGGAGGCGGTCGGCAGCGGGTCGTCATCCTCGATCGTGATGAGGAGCGTGGAGCCCGGTCCGACCTCGGCGCCGCTCGCCCCGACCAGCTCGAGCCCCGCCAACTCCTCGAGCTCGTAGTCGGCATCGTCGTGGAGGAGCAGGGTGAGCGTTGCCGTCGAGGCGCCCGCGGGGATCGTGACCTCCGCCGCGGCGAGGCCGAAGTCGAGTCCTTCGCTCGCGGAGGAGACGGCGGGGTCGACCTCGATCGTCACGGTCGTGTCGAACGCGGAGACCGGGTCGATCCCGACGGGGATCTCGATGGAGCCCGCGCTCTCGGGCACGGCGAGGGAGTCCTGTGTGAACTCGACGACCGGGACTCCTTCGTCGTCTTCGATCGTCACCACATGGACCACGGTCGCGCCGAGCACCCCCCCGATCGGATCTCCGAGGATGACCTCCAGCTCCTCGACTCCCTCCGCGATGTCATCATCGATGGCGCCGAGGAGGAGGGAGGCCATCGTCTCTCCGGCGGGGACGACCAAGGGGCCCGGATCGATGAGGAGGTCCGCGCCGGGAGTGGCGCTCCCCGATGTGGTGAAGGGGACGATGACCTCGTGGATCGTCGGCTCCGAGAGGAGGACGATCAGGGCTCCGCCCCCGACCGCCTCGCCGAGGATCGAGCTCCCCGTCTCCCAGGAGACCGCAGGGATCGGGACCGGCACGACCTCGAGCTCGAGGACGAACTCCACACCATCCCCGGCGGCGTTGCGGGCCGCGATCGTGTAGGGCGCCAGGGGCCGCAGCGCCGTCGGGGTCCCCTCGATCCACCCGGACTCCGGGTCGAGGAGCAGACCATCCGGCAGGCCGGGGTCCACCGACCACTCGGTGACCGCTCCCGCCACGGTCGGCTGAAGGGGCTCGAGGGGGACGCCCAGGTGGGCGGTCGTCGGTGAGGGGTAGCTGAGGTCGGCAGGGGCGGCGGGGGGGCTCGATCCTCCTCCGGACGAGCCGCAGCCGCTGAGCGAGACGCCGACGACCAGCAGGAGGCCGGCGACGGAGGATCCACGGAAGATCGTGGATGAGCGCATGTGTCCTCCCATGCGAACTCGGCACGCCACGCCGCCGGCGACGCCTACGGGGACTCCGCCGCGCCGCATCGGGGATGCGGCCGGAGGGATCCCCGGCGGCCCGGAGGGCGGGTGCCCTTGTGAGTTTTCGAGGAGTCGGTCTTTCCGGTGACCGACGGTGAGATCAGCGAGGCGCGAATAGGTGCTTCACCTCAGCTGCTCATTGCTCCTGTTACGGAAGCTAGCACCCGAAAGGGAGGTGTTGAACGACCTGTCAGGGCAGGTGGACCAAGGTCGACCTGCCCCACGCGACTCTCCTGTCCGTCGATCACGATCCGGCGGCGTGAGGCAGGCGTCGGAGGCGGATGACATGCTCGCCGCGGAGGTGCTTCTCCGTGCCGCCGGGGGCCAGGACCCACAGGATGTGCCGACAGCGCGGCCGGACGGTCGGGGGGGGCGCGAAGCCATCCGTGAGGTAGATGATGCCGTCGAAGGCGCGGCGCAGCTCCTCCTGGCGGATCCAGCGCAGCGCCGGGTCGTAGCCGGTCCCGCCGCGCCCCCGGGCGTGGGTCGGGGGTCGCCCGTCGTAGGGTCGCGCACTCTGGACCGCCGCGTCGCACTCGATGATCACGACCTCGGCCCCCGCCCGCCAGATCGCATCGACCTCTGAGAAGAAGCGCTCCAGCACCGGGATCTCGATGGAGCGGGAGGTGTCCACGACCACGGCGAGGCGGCTGGTGCGCCGGAGGCGGAGCCCGGGATAGGTCCCGAAGCGCCGGCTCGGTCGACGGATGGTGTTCCGCAGCGGGGCACGGCGCACCGACTGGGCGAACCGACGGAGGGTCCGCGTCCAGTCGCGCGGCGCGCGCCGGTGCGTCAGCAGCTCCTCGATCCCCCGGGTGACCTCCCCGGGCAGCGCCGAGCGCGTCTCCTCGGAGACCTGCTCCCACGCCTTCTCGATCGCATCATCGACGAGCTTCGCCGCCGCGGTCCGACGGGAGTCCGGCTCTCCTTCGGGCCCCTCTCCGGGCCAGGGGCGATGGCTGCCCGGTCCGATCCCCCGCTCCTGCTCCGGATCCTCCCCACCCTCGAGCCACTCCGCGAAGGCGGGGCGCTCCGTCGCCGCGCGCTCGAGCGCCCGGTAGTAGTGATCGAGCGACTCCCCCGGCCGCAGACCGAGGGGAGCGAAGTGCTCGATCGTCACCGCGTTCGCGGGGAGGGGCCAGGGCGGGACGAGGGCGTTGACCACGAGGTCCGCCGCGATGCCGAGGATCCTCGGGTCCCGCCCCGCATCCCGGAAGGGATGCCGGAGGAGGAGGTGGAGCACCTCGTGCTTCAGCACCGCCACCCGCTGCGGCTCGGGGAGCCCGAGGATGAAGCGGGGATTCACCATCAGCTTGCAGACCCCCTCACCGGGGTCGTGGAAGCCGACCGCGGCGGTCCGCACGCTGCGGGTGATCCGCCGGGGAATGCCCGACAGGACATGGGCGAAGAACGGCTCCTCGACGAGGAGGACGCGCACCGCGGTGTCGACCGCGTCGCGGGCCCGCGCATCGATGGTCGCATCCTCGTTCGGGTCGTGGGACATCGCTCAGCCGGCGAGATGGAGGGCGACCGCGCTGTCGAGGAGCCCGTCGGTGACCTCGGGGCGCTCGAGAGCGAGGAGCTGCTGGTGGATGCTCACCGCGAGGTCCTTCGGGAGCGAGATCAGGAAGGCGCGCAGGTTCGACTGGACCTTCTCATCGACCCCGAGCTCGGGATCCCCCGACCGCACCACGACCCGGGTGGCGAGGACATTCAGGCGGTCGATCCGGTCGCTCTCCACCACGCGGGCCACGAGGGCGGGGATCGCCTCCGGGCTCGGAGCGGTGAGGACCTCCTCGGGGGGAGGAATGCGGTCCATCTCTCCGCGGAGGAAGGCGATGAAGGCGGTCACCGTGGATGGGTCGAGCGCGCTCGCCGCGAGGGTCTCGATCAGGTCGAGGTCGCCGGACCAGTCCAGCTCGCGGATGGAGCGGAAGAAGTGGACGAGGGAGCGCGGCGTGGTGCGCTCGCCGCGGGTGATCAGCTCGGGGTAGAGGAGCACGAAGTCGATCGCCGAGGAGGGGAGTGCCTCGCCCGTGCCGGGCGCCGAGGCCCACTGGGCCCAGCGCGCCGGGTCGAACCCGAGGGTCACATGGAGCATCCGCGTCGTCATCGCCGGATCGAGGGGGGTGACGGAGTAGTCTCCTCCCTCGGGGTTGGCGGTGAGCACGATCCGCCACCCCGGGGGCAGCTCCCAGGAGGGGAACCGGCCGAGCTGGAGGAGCTGCATCAGTCCCCGCAGGATCCGATCATCCGCCCGGTTGAAGTCGTCCAGCAGGAGGATGCCCGGCCCTGCCGCGCGGGGGGCCCAGGCGGGCGGCCGATAGACGGTGACCTCGGTCCCGTCATCGGTCGCTTCCACCGCCGGCAGGCCGTGGAAGTCCCCCATCTCCTCGAACTGGGCGGGGGCGATCTCGATGAATCCCCACCGCTCCTGCCGCGCGAGGTCGCGGACGATCTCCGTCTTGCCGACGCCCGCCGGCCCCCAGATGCAGAGGGGCGGCGCGTCCGCGCGGGCCGCCACATGACGGACCAGCTCGGCGAGGCGGACGGCATCCACCCTCCGCCCGATGCCCTCGCCGTCGGAGGTGCCGCCACCGCTTCCGTGTCTCACTTCGACCTCCGTCCGGGGATCGGTGCCGGGGGAGGCCCGGGCACCGCGGATGATCGTAGCGAGCCCGGGGGAGCGGGGCGAGGGTATGGGCGGTTATGATCCGGCGACCCACCCGCCGGTTCGGGTGGTCTTCGCTCGACCCCTTCCCGAGGAGCCCCGTGCCGATCCCGCCTCCCGACCGCGAGACCGAGGAGCGCCTGCGCCGGGAGGACCTCGGGCTCGCGCCGGCGCTCGCGGCCCGCCTCGACCCGAGGCCGGACCTTCGGCGCGCCCTCGCCACCGCGATGCGACTCGCCTGGTCGCACGAGCGATGGGCACAGCGCCAGGGGGTCGAGCTCTGTCGCACCCTCGCCGCCACCGATCCGGATGCTCGACACCTCCTCCTCGCCCCACTCGATCCGCGGGACATCCGCGAGGACCCGCTCCCCCGGGTTCAGCTCACCGACGGTCCGTGGATTCCGCTCGAGGTCCTCGCGGAGCTCGCGGCGTTGGTCGGACCGGGCGCCTGGGGGGAGGAGGTCCGCGAGCTGACGATTCGCGAGACCCCCGCCGCGTCGCTGCCGCGCCTCCCCGCGAGCCTGCGCTCCCTCGTGATCGAGGATGCGCCCCACCTCCGCCTCGACCCGGATCCCGGTGGCGAGGCGCTTGATGCGCTCCAGGTCGTCCGAGCCGAGGGGGTGGAGCCGTGGTCGGTGGAGGCGCTCAGCGGGCACCGGGGCTGGGTCCGCTCCCTGCAGTGGGGACCGGGGGGCGCGTGGATCGCCTCCGGAGGCTCCGATGCCGGCGTGCGGATCTGGGCCGGAGAGACACTCGATGGGGAGGCTCCCTCCCGGGGGGGGGCGCTCCGGGCCGAGCTGACCGGGCATGCTCGTCCCGTCCTCGCCCTCGCCCCCTCTCCCCGCGGGTCGGAGTGCGCGTCCGCTTCGGTCGACGGCACGGTTCGGATCTGGCGCGAGAGCGCCGGGCGCTGGCATGAGCACGCGGTCCTCGCCCACGGCGATCCGAGTGACGGTGACGGTCCCCCGGAGGTCGGCTCGGTCGCCTGGAGTCCGGATGGGACGCGGCTGGCGACCGCCTGCGACGATGGCGAGGTCCGCGTCTGGAGCGTCACCCGGGAGGGGTGGCGACCGACGCTTCTGCGCGGGGCCAAGGGCTCCGGTCACGCCGGTCCGATCCGACGGGTGGCCTGGTCCCCCGAGGGTCTTCGGCTCGCCTCCACCGGGGCGGACGGAACGGTGCGGCTCTGGGTCGATGAGGGCGGGGAGTTCACCGAGGGGGGGGTCCTCGCGGAGTTCGGTGACTGGGTTCGGGCCCTCGCCTGGTCCCCCGATGGTCGACGGCTCGCGGCGGGGAGCGACGACGGATGCGCGCTCCTCCTCCACTTCCCGGTGGGCCGGGCCCGCCGGCGGGGCGCCCCAGCGCGTCGCGTCGAGGTCATCACCGCGCTGACCGGGGCCGAGGGCTGGGTGCGGTGGGTCGAATTCGCCGACGGGGGCGACCGGCTGGCGGTGACCGGGGACGATGGGGTGCTCCGGCTCTATCCGGTCACCGAGGAGAGGGAGCTCGCCCCCGAGGGCGCGGTCGAGCATGGGGTGCGGATCACCGCGGCGGCGTGGGCCCCGCGGGGGCAGTTGATCGCGACCGGCGATGATGCCGGCGTTCTCCGCGTGATCGCGACCTCGGCGGGGAACCCCGTCGTCGAGGGGCACGCCGCCGATGGCACGATCGGAGCGCTCGCGTGGCATCCGCGTCGCGCCGAGCTGTGGAGCGGCTCTGACGATCGCACGATCCGGGTGTGGCGCCCGTCCCCCTCCGGCCTCGGGCCGGTGTGGGGGAGGATCCTCTCGGGCGAGACGCTCAACTGAGGAGCAGCGGCAGGAGGGCGCCGTCGAGGCAGAGCCCCCACGCCCAGCGCGGACGCTCCGGCCCGAGCCCGACGATCGCGCCGGTCAGGAGCAGGGCGGCCACGAGACATCCTCGCGGCAGCAACCCCAGCAGCGCGCCGAGGAGGCTCGCGGCTCCGAGCGCGACCGCGGCCAGCGCGAGGAGGGCGCGCGTCGTCGGCCCCCCCAGCTCGGTCGCGATCGTTCTCTGCCCGATCCTCCGATCCGCCTCGACATCCCTCAGGTCGCACGCGACCGCGTTCACGAGCAGGATCGGAAAGACCCAGGAGAGGGCGGCGATGATCGAGGGGAGCGGCACCGGACTCCCCGCCTCGAGGAGCGGCAGGAGGACGGTGGCCCCGGTCACGAGGGTGGCGACCATCAGGGCCTTCCCGACGGGGTGGTCCTTCGGGCGCGACCACGGTCGGGAGATGGGGAGGGGAACCGCGTAGAGGAGGCAGAGCGGCAGCCCCAGCAGGATCGCGAGGCGGGTCTCCCCCGCGAGGAGAGGGAGGACTCCGAGGAGGGATCCCCCCGCCGCGACTCCGACGAGGAGAATCGCCCGGGGGAGCGGCCCGGGCGTGCTCCGACGGTCGATCCCGCGATCGAGGATGTAGATCAGCGTGGTGGCCGCCATCACGGCCATCGTCAGCGGCGGGGAGACCGGGACGCCGAGCACTCGCGAGACGGCGACGACGAGACCGGCCGCGGCCGCACCCACGATGAGGCGGGACTCCACGGAGAGCGTGAGGAGTCGGATGGTCCCGCTCACGCCGGAACCTCCGCATCCGCGCGATGCGCCTCGATCACCTCGTACCAGCACGGTCCGCGTCCGCCCAGGCGCACGCCTCTTCGCTCGATCCGGGTGAAGCCGGCCGACGCGACCGCGGCGCCCAGCTCGTGGATCGGATGGCGTGCGTTCCCGGTGAGAGCGGCGAAGGTGTGCATCGGCAGGTCGTGATGGAGGCGCTGCAGGTGGCGATGCAGGCCGGAGCCTCGCAGGGGGGCGAAGTCCGCGATGAGCAGGCGTCCCCCCGGCGACAGCCACCCGTGGAAGCGACCGAGGAGCGCCTTCACCTCGTCGGCGTGGAAGACATTGAGGAAGAAGCACGCGACGACGACATCAGGGGGAGTGGGGGGCCGGTGATCCCGCACATCCTCCTGCCGCAGCTCCACCGCCGCGCCGGGAGCGCGGCGCTCGAGGCGTCGCCGCGCGTGCGCCAGCATGCGCGGGCTCGTGTCGAGCAGGCTGGCGCGCGCTCCACGCCGGACCGCCGCGACCGCATCCCGGCCGCCACCCGCTCCCGCGAAGAGGACCCTCTCTCCCGGTTGGATCCGATCGGCCACGATGCGATGGCACGCCCCGATCCCCCCACCGCTCCACAGCGCGGCGAGGGGGTCATAGAGCCGGACCAGTCGATCGTATCCGTGGACCCGGGTCGGTGATGCGCTCAAGGAGCATCCGACCGCCGGGGATCGCGCGAGGCTCGAGACCCCCGACGGCCCCCCGTTCGGGAGTCTCGAAGCAAGCAGTCTCGAGGTCCGTCCCGTTGATCGCTCACTCGAAGATGGCCGCTCCCGCGGACTCCATGAGCATCCGCCACCGTCCATCCTCGCGACGGTAGAGGTTCCCCCAGAGTCCCCGGGCGATGAGCGTCCCTTCCGCGTCCTGCATCCGCCAGACTCCACTGGCGATCGCATGCTCCGCGTCGAGCATGCGGACATGGAGCGGGATCCCCCTCAGCGTGGACCCCCGGAAGGGCGAGGACTCACCGAAGTTCTCCTCGAAGCTGCGTCGGATCGCGTCTCGGCCGATGAACGGCTCGGGGGCCGCCGCGACAATGCGCCATGCGTCCTCGGAGAACTCCTCCGTGATCGCCGCCGCGTCCTGCCGGTTCCACGCGTCGAAGAAACGCTGGAAGTGCGCTTCCAGCTCGGGGTCTCCGACCGGGATCCCCTCGACCTCGGCCGAGCCCGGGTCTCCCTCCGGCGGCAGCAGAACGGCGCCTTCGGGGATGGTCGTGTGCGCGGACTCCTGAACCAGGAGCGGCCCACCGTCCGCCTCACGGCTGACGTTCCCCCACAGACCCTGATCCAGCACCGCTCCGGCCGCATCCCGGATCGTGTAGCTTCCGTGGGCACGGAAGTAGCCCCCGGGGAGACTCTCCACGGCCCCCGTGGTTCCTTCGATCTTCGTGGCATGGAGAGGTCCGTCGGGACCCAGGACCTTGGTGAGATTCGCCTCGATCGCTACCAACCCCGCGATCGGAGCCGTCTCGCTGCTGAACGCGCAGATCGCGTTCGCTTCATAGGACCTAATCAGCGCGGAGGGGCCGCCATCCCAACGAGACACGAAGTTGTTCAATTGCTGCTCGGCGAGCGCATCGATGGAGGAAGGCACCGGAGAAGGGCGCAGGTAGAACACCGCCAACCCGACCAACACCAGAAGGGCCAGAAGGAAACGCATTTCGCTGCTCCTTGCCAGATCGGGAAGTGGAAAACGGACCTTCGATCGACGGGTCCCGCTATCATCTGCCGACCTGCGGAGCCTAGTCCGATGGGAATGGGAAATCCAATGCCCCGGGATGGGTCCGACAGGTGTCTTCTGCATCTCCCCCGGAGGATCGCGAGGCCCGTTTCATGCTCCTCGCTGCGAAACACGCTGCGAAAATCGATGCGGAGCATCCGCCTCGGCGCTCCCTGCGGCGGAGGACGCTCCGGTTCGTCCTCTTCGCCGCACTCGGCCTCGTGCCCGCGTGCCGGGGCGCGACGCCTCCACCGCTCCAGCTCCTCAACGCCGACTTCCGGGTGACCTACGCCGAGGCTCGCGCCCGGTCCCTCGCCGCGGAGGGGCCGATCGTTCTGGCGACCGGGGATGAGCTGATCCTCTTCCACGAGGGCGCGATGGAGCGGCGGGTCGCCATCCCTTCGGCGTACCACGACCTGAAGGCGGTCGCCCATCTCCCCCTCGCCATCTTCGTCACGCTCCACGATCGGGGGGGGCAGCTCGACGAGAGCACGCGAGCGAGGCTCGAGGGGCTCCACGCCCGGGCCGTCGGAGCGCGCGCCGCGGCGGAGAGCGAGAGACTCCCGCCCGAGGCGCGTGTGCGCCAGGCGCGGCTCCTCTCCAGCAGCCTCGAGTTCCTCGACGCCACCCTCAGCTCGGGTCGGAGCGAGCCAGCGGAGGTCACGGCCTTCGCGCGTCGCAGTGCTCCCCTGGTCCTCGAGAGCGCGAAGGATGCCGCACGGCTGCAGATCGAGGGGTATGACGCCGTCATCGCGGAGTGGCGCTCCCGCATTCCTCCGGAGGAGTGGCAGAGTGCCAGCGCCGTCGTGAGCGGCTCCGCGCTGCCGCGAGCCGGCGCCCTCGGCGTGCAGTACTTCGCGCAGCTCTTCGGGGAGTCCGGTGAGGGGCGACGCGTCATCTACTCCGAGTCGGTCTACGACCCCGAGCGGATGCTCCGCCTGCGAGC
>Ga0181568_10006313_pt1 | contig 10362 bp, 10 predicted proteins | sample 101ome_20_FD_133758 | JGI IMG/M metagenome (GOLD analysis project Ga0181568, IMG submission 133758) | Coastal salt marsh microbial communities from the Groves Creek Marsh, Skidaway Island, Georgia - 101404AT metaG (megahit assembly) | ecosystem: Environmental > Aquatic > Marine > Intertidal...
ACGGTCGTTTTGATGATCGTTCTGGCGGAATTCAAGCAGACACGGCCGATTGCCATTCTGCTCAGCGCCGACGGAAAAGTCTGAGATTCGGTCAAAACCCAATGAAGGTATTGAGCAAATCGCGGAAATTCCTATTAAAAGAAGGATCGGTGGAGGTTTATCCGAAATTTCCGGGCGGTTGGCTAATGTTTAATAAAGGGGCTTTCCCATGAGTGCTTTGCGTAAACTACTTATTCTGACGGCGTCCGGCGCGCTTCTCGCGGCGTGCAGCGGACCCGATATTGCCATGCTGAAAAGCATGCCCAGCAAGGGCACGGCGTTCGACAAGGGCTTGCAGGCCGGATACATCCAGCTTGCGGAGGACGAAGCCAAGGAGCAGGATTTTGCCGACGCCGATCACTTCGGCAATAAGGCGACCATGGCGGCGAACGGACAGAATGTCCTGCCCGACCGTCTGTACGAACGTAAAGTGCCGAAGAAATACCAGGCCGAGCTTCAGGCCGGATGGCAGCGTCTGACTCTGGCGCGTACGCATGGCGGCAAGACCAAGGCTCCGCAGGAGCTGGCGACCGCGCAGACGATGTATGACTGCTGGATCCAGGCAGCCGAAGAAGACATCCAGCGGATCGATATTTCCCGATGCCAGATCGGGTTCAACGCGGCGATGGCTCAGGTCGATGCCGCGATGAAAGAGAAGAAGATGGCCGCACCGGCGCCGAAAGCGCCGAGCAAGGAAAGCCATCTCATCTACTTCTCGCACAACAGTGCGACGCTCGCACCGTCATCCGCGATTGTCATCAACGACGCGGCGGCATCGATCGGCAAGGGAGCAAAGGCGACCTTCGTGATCGGTCACACGGATACGTCCGGCAGCGACGCCTATAACAAGCAGCTTGCCGACCGGCGCGCGAATGCCGTCATCGACGCGCTGCGCAAGGCGGGCGTGAAGGCGCGTATCAGCAAGGTTGTCGCCGGCGAGCGCGACCCCAAGGTCAAGACCAAGGATGGTGTGCGCATGGGCGTGAACCGCCGGGTCGAGATCGCGATCCTGCGCTAACGCGTTCCCGGAAAAACGCTGACGGGCGGGTGCTTCGGCGCCCGCCCGTTTTCGTTTCATCGTCGAAAGAGGATGTGCACCCGCCCCATGGCGGGTTTTTTTGCGTTCAGGCGGTCGGCAGATCCAGCTTCACGTCCTCGCAGAACATGTACCCGCCGCCATGGACGGTCTGTATGAACTGGCTGTCGTTGTCGCCCGGGATTATTTTTTTACGCAGCCGCGACACATGGATGTCGATCGTGCGGTCGTAGCCTTTCATTTCCCGTCCGCGGACGGCTTTGACCAGTTCTGCGCGCAACATCTGGCGGTTGCTGTTCTTGACGAACACCTCGAGAAGCGCGAACTCACTGGTGGTCAGAGAAATATCTTCGCCGCCCGGCGCCGTCAGGCGCCGATGAACGAAATCCAGTTTCCAGCCGGCAAACTGCGCGGCGATCGCATTGTCAGCAGGGTTCACTTCGTCCCGTGCCAGCCGGCGGGACAGACTGTTTATCCGGGCCGACAATTCGCGCAGTTCGAACGGTTTCTGGAGATAGTCGTCCGCGCCCAGTTCGAGCGTCAACACGCGATCCGCCATATCGCCCTTACCGCTGAGGATAATGATGCCGACGCTGGAATTGGCGCGGATGTATTGCGTCAGCGCGACGCCGTCCTCTTTCGGCAGGTCGAGGTCGAGCAGGACGAGCTCGATTGATTCGCGCTCCATCGCGGCGCGCATTTCCTCGCCGTCTTCCGCCATGACCGGACAGTGGCCGCGGTCCCTGAGATATTCCGCGATCATCGACGAAAACGCAGGGTCGTGATCGACTATCAGGATGCACAATTGTTCCGAGTTCATTTAGGCAGCCCCACACTCACCTACCTGACATTAGGGCAGTATGGTGCAGCGCCGGAAGCACGGCAACATGCTGAAACAAACTGATATATAAATTTTATTGTAGATTCAGTCGTTTCACGGCTTTCTTTCAATAGACAAATGCAGAAGATTCGAGCCAGAGACCCGCGAGCAATGACAACAAGCGCCTACTGGTCGTCGACAATCAGGTGGAAATTACCGACCTCATCCGGGAAATAGCGGGGGCCGAGGGATGCGAGGTCCATGCGATCCAGCTAACCGAGGCTGACGCATACAGCCAACTCGACGACGATAGCCAAGCCGTGGCGATGGAAATCGACCGTGCACTCGGCGCACCCGACCCAGCGCGCCCTGAGCCATCGCACATTGAATCTGAGGCTAGCGATGAATGATCTGAAGCACTGGCAATTCAGCCTTCGCCTCGAAATTCTGGAGCCTTACTCCGACTTGAATATAGAGCATCGTGGTGCCGAAAAGCACGTGGAGTTTCGACCGCTGGAAGATGAGACTCTGGAGGCCGTCGAGCACGTACTTGAGCGCCGTGCAGGACAGATGAAAGCCCTGGCTCAGGTCGCTATCTTTGATGCCTCGAGCCGGAATGTGCGGAGATTGGTCTGCGAGCGCTAATGTGCGGACGCTTACACCCCCGATCGTGTTAAAGGGTAACTGGCACTATGTTTTATAGTTACCGCTATTTAGTGAATTTTTTACGTCTTGGAATATTAAGGATTAACTCGGCCGCTTTCGGTCGCAGTATATCCTCATCATTATGACCAGGATACAGGGTGGGCTGGCGACGCTGGATCTCGGTATCAATCCGGTCGATCAGTTTCTCGCACTCTTCCACGTTTTCGCCCCGCCCAATGGACGCATATGCAATGCGTCGACCATTCAGCAGTTCTTTTTCCGTAATGTAGCGAAAGTCTGTCAGGCGCCGGTGGATGGTGCGGGCTTCTCAGTCTTTGTCGTGTCAGTGTGCGAGCCGCAGCCGTCGGCAAATGCAGGGGCCGTGGCAAAAGCCATCATCAGTGCAGCGAGAATGAACAAGCGTTTCATGCTAGGTCTCCAATTTGTTACACAAGAAGTACGCTGTCGGGCGCTAATCGGATCTCTGCGCTTTCATCCTCCGATACGCATTCTCGTAGAACAATCTTCCCAGTGCCGGCACGCAAGGAACTGCCGCCGAAATCGCCGCAGACGAGTTGAGGCAGGCGAACCGCTCCTATCCGAAATAGCCCAGAAACTGCCACCACAGATACAGGAGCGGCATCATGACGATCCAGGCGGTCGCGCACATCGCGAGGATCATCCGCGCCAGTTGTCCGGCGGAAATTCCGCCCAGATGGGCCGCCAGGATGAAAGGCGGAAACTGATACGCGAAAAAGGCCATCGCCCAGCTTAAGGGCTGGGTCAGCAGCACGGTTTTCAACGGCCATCCGGTTGCCGACGCGATATCGGCGGCCAGGGTGCTCATGATCGCCGGCTGTCCGGGGACAGTCGTCACCAGGCTCATCGCCGAGCCCACGCCGCCCACGATGGCGAAATTCAGAAAATCCTGTCCCGCGTGAAGCGGCACGGTGTCGAACAGGAAACGGCTGATATATGTGCCGAGCCCCGCCTTGGCGACGACGGCCCCCATACCGATTACGCCCGCGACGAAGAACCAGGGCGCATAGGAAATCTTGCCCATCATGATCGACGCCGGAACCATCCCGGCGCGCGGCAGCATGCAGATTACCGCCGCACCCAGCGCCACCCAGGCAGGCGAAACGCCATGCGCGAAATCCGTCAGCCAGAGACCGAGCGCCGCCGTCAGGACGATGATCAGGCGTGTCTGTTCGGCGGACGATCTTGCCGGCGGCATCGCTGAGCCGGTGTTTTCGATCCGGTCCGGGAACAGCGTCCGGCAGATAAGCGGAACGGCGATCATCGAGACCAGACCCATGACCGGGAAATTGGCGGTCAGATATTCGGCATAGGTGAACTTGAGACCGTGAATGCTCTCCGCCGCGCCCAGCCAGCCCAGATTGGGAACGGCCGCCGGCAGGACGGCGAGGCCCGGATAAATCGATCCCGCGGCGACGGCGAGTCCCATGCCGGCGCGGCCCCGGCTGCCTGGCTCGAACCCCACCTGATCGGCCAGCGCCATGAAGATCGGCATCATGATGACGATACGGCCCGTGTTCGACGGAATGATGAAACACAGGACGGCGCCGACCAGTGTGACGCCGCACAGGATTCCGAAATAGCTGCGCGGGAAGATTTTCAGCAGGCCGCTGGCAAGCGTGCGACCGAAACCCGTTTCCTGGACGGCGGCGCCGATGATCAGCCCGCCGAAGATCATCCACACGGCGGCCGAGTGAAAACCGGAGAACACCGTCGGCCCCCCCGCATCCGTCAGCACCATCGCCAGAAAGAAGAAGATGATCGCGGTGAAGTATTCCGGCACGACGCCGCTGGCCCACAGCGATACCGCGATGACCACGACGGCCGCAATCCGCATCATGTCGGGGGATGCACCCGAAGGCGCCGGCTGCAACCAGAGGAATGCTCCCAGGACGAGGCCGATCACCGTGACGGCGGCGGGCAGAATGCCGATTTTCTTTTCCATCGCGGGAAACTGCGCGGCAGCCGGGACGGTGTCAATGCGGCATGTCCGGCCGTCGGTCTCGGTCGGTTGCGCACATCCGCCCCCCGCGCTATGTCGAAGGTTCGCAACACGGGATCGACCATGAACAACGCGGAACTAATCGTCCAAATCCTGAAGAAAGCCGGCACCACGTACGGATTCGGCATTCCCAGCGGCAACGTGCTGCCCCTGATGGAGGCGATGCGCGCGCACGATCTTCCATTCGTGCTGACCGCGCATGAAGGTTCCGCCGGTTTCGCCGCCGATGTGATGGGGCGGATGACCGGTGCGCCGGGGCTGGGGATCGCAACGCTGGGGCCGGGCGCGACCAACCTGGCCACCGGTGTCGGGAACGCCTGGCTCGACAGGTCGCCGATGATCGCGATCACCTGCAATCTCAACACAGACCAGCTTGGCCGTCGCATCCAGATGTATATCGATCATCACCAGCTGTTCGCACCCATCACCAAGGCGACGCTCGCGCTGCGCGAAGGGTCGGTAGCCGAAACCGTCGTCGAGGCGATCCGGATCGCCATGTCGGAGCCGCGCGGGCCCGTACATCTCGATCTGCCGGAAGACGTGGCGGTTGCGCCGGCAACGGAAGCTGTTCCCGACATCTCCGCATTCGACCGCATTGCTCCGGCGGAAAAAGGATCGATAGATGCCGGTCTGGAAATTCTTCGCAGCGCTAAAAAGCCCGTTGCGGTCATCGGATCGAGTGCGATGCGCATGGAAAATACCGGGTTGCTGCGGGCGTTCATCGAGCGCCACGGCATTCCGTTCGCCACCACCACCATGGCCAAGGGCATGATCGACGAGGATCACCCGCTGTCGATTGGCTGTATCGAGCGCGGAAAGCGCCAGATGCAGCGGGCGTTTCTGCGCAAATCCGACCTGATCGTCGGGCTGGGATACGATACCATCGAGGTCGAGTACGAGGCCTGGATCGCCGACACGCCTTTGCTGCAGATCGATATCGAAGCGGTCGACGCGGCGCCGTCCGTGAACGTGCGGGGCGAGGTAACTGGCGATCTCGATGCATCCCTGTCCGCCATGGCGGCGGCTGCGGCATGCGACAACGACTGGGTCGATGCAGATATCGCGGATCATCGGGAATCTTTCCAGGCCGCCCTGCGTCCCGCTTCTGAAAACCTGACGCCCCACGAGGTCATCGACGTGGTCCGCGACGTGTTGCCGTCCGACGGCGTCCTGACCTTCGACGTCGGCGCCCATACGCACCAGATCGCGAGTCAGTGGACCGCGCATGCGCCGAAGACCTTTCACATCTCCAACGGCTGGTCGTCGATGGGCTTCGGCCTGCCGTCCGCCATCGCTGCCAAGCTGGCGCGGCCGGATCTGCCGGTGGTCTGCGTTCTAGGCGACGGATGCTTTCAGATGACCTGCGGCGAGATGGCGGCGGCCAGGCGGCTGGGCATCTGCCTGCCGGTGGTGGTGCTGGACGACCGCTGGCTCGGACTGATCCGGGTGAAGCAGGAACGCCGCCAGCTGCCGATCTACGGCACCGCGTTGCAGGAAGAAGAGTACCGCGATCCGCCAGCGCATTATTTCGGCGTGCCTGCCGTAGGCGCCCGCAACGCGGAGATCCTGCGTGCCGAGCTCGGCAAAGCCTTGCGTAGCGACGGGCCGACTGTGATCGAGGCCATCGTCGATGCCGAACACTATTCCGATACGGTCTTTGACTGAAATCAAGGACATCCGGACGAATTGCGTTAATTCTGCCCGGGACTAAAATACGAAAATACACCGACTTTAATGGAGGTTCCTATCCGATGAGCTACACACTCGAACAGCTATCCGCCGACTGCCGCGCCGCAATGGATGCCGATCCGGGACCCGCCGGCCGCGCAAAGGTCCGCGATTTCGTCGCCAAGGCCTGCAAGGATGACGATTTCGTGGCCACCCATCTCGGCCCGGACAACACCACGCCGCGCCAGGTGATCTATGAGGACGACAAGCACGGTTTCTGCATTCTCGCGCATGTCTATGAAGGCGCGAAAGGCTCCAATCCGCACGATCACGGTCCCAGCTGGGCGATCTATTCGCAGGCCGACGGCGTCACCACCATGACCGACTGGGAAAAGGTCGAACCGCCCAAGGACGGGGAACCCGGCAAGGTGCGCAAGGTCAAGGACTACGACATGCACCGGGGCGATGCGTATCTGTATAACGAGGGCGATCTCCATTCGCCGTCCCGTACCGATACAACGCGCCTGATCCGGGTCGAGGGCCAGAACCTGGCCGGCGTGAAGCGGGATACCTACAAGGCGATCGACTAAGACGGTCGGCAACCGGTAACGAAAAAAGGAGACCCGTTTCGGTCTCCTTTTTTTGTACAACTGTCGGCGCTCTTGCCCGGTGGCGCCGCTCCGGAATGCGTAATCCTGGCCGTTGGGCGGTCGCAATGTCCGATCAGGCAGCGCTTTCCAGCGCGATGAGCCCCATCCCCGTCGTCATCGGCGCGTAGTAGTTCCGGTGTACCCGGCTGACGCTGTCGCCCAGTGCGCCGCGCATGGTCAGCCACATGATCAGCTCCACCGCTTCGGCGCCGGCTTCCTCCATAATGTGCTGATGTGTCATTTCGGTCAGCGCCATGGGATCAGCTTCGATCTTGTCGAGGAAATCGTTGTCGAACTCGGTGTTCAGGTGCCCGAAGCGCGCGCCGTTCAGCTGGTGCGACATGCCGCCGGTGCCGAGGATGACGACTTTTTTGTCCTCGGGAAAACTCTCCACGGCCTTGCGGATCGCCTGTCCGAGCTTCCAGCAGCGCAGGGCCGTCGGCAGCGGATGCTGGATGACGTTGACCGCCACCGGGACGACCTGCACGGGCCAGGTTTCGTCGTGGTCCCAGCACAGATGCATCGGCACCATGAAACCGTGCTCGACCGCCATTTCCTGACAGACCGTGATATCGAATTCATCGTAGACGAGCGAATTGCACAGATGCCATGAAAATTCCGCATTGCCGGGAAAGTCGGGCAGGGGGCGACGGCCCCAGCCTTCGTCGCCCACCGGATAGGCGTCCGCGGCGCCGATGGCGAAGGTCGGGTATTTGTCGAAAAAGAAATCGCAGCCGTGGTCGTTGTAGACGACGATGGCGATGTCGGGCTTAGTTTCTTTCAGCCATTTTTTGACCGGTTCGTAGCTGTCGAATAGCGGTTTCCAGGCCGGTTCGTTGTGTCGGCCCTGGTCGTGGACGACTCCGATGGACGGGACGTGCGATGTGCCGATGCCGGCGATGATTTCTGCCATGGTGGGAGCTCTCTATCTTGCGCCGGCGGCGTTGCGGGTGGCGAGAAACTCTTCATAGGTTTCGCCGCGCTGATGGGCGCCGATCTGATACAGGCCCTCGCCGATCACGGCGCCGATTTTCATGATCATGTAGATGTTGCCGCCGTGTTCATCCATGATCGCGCGCCAGTCGCGATCGCGGATAAGCTGGCGCTCGACATCGGTCAGATCTGCGGCGGCGAGAACGGCTTGCTCGTCCGCCAGAAACGCCTTGCGGTTTTCCGGCTTGCACATCGACATGGCGAACTTGTTGAGCCTGTAACCTTTTTGCGTTTCTTCCGACGTGAACACCTTGGTGTTCTCGATGGGCCGTGATTTGTCGACTTGCTGAACCATGTGGCCACCCTTCTAACAGTATCATTTGATATAAAATAATGCGCGCGGTCGTGCAAGTGGGAAGCTTGCCGGCAGTCAGTTCATCGCCGAACCGCCATCGACTGCCAGCACCTGGCCGGTAATGAAATCGCTTTCGGCGCTGGCGAGAAAGATGCAGGCGCCGACCACGTCTTCCGGAACCTGTTCGCGCTTGATGGCCCGCGTCTGGGTGCCTTTGGCAATGTGGCTGCGCACCGTTTCCTGCGCCAGCACGGCGTCGGTCATAATCCCGCCCGGCGCAATGGTGTTGGCGCGGATGCCGTCGTCGCCCAGTTCGCGGGCGATCGACCGGGTGAACGATATCACGGCGCCCTTGGACGTGTCGTAGTGCAGCAGGTTGGTATAGCCCTTCAGCGCGCGGCCGGACGATATGTTGATGATTTTGCCGTATTCCTGTTTGCGCATCTGGGGGACGACCGCTTTGGTACACAGGAACATGCCGTTGATGTTGACGTTGAGCACCCGGTCCCATTCGTCCTTGTCGATCTCGAGGATCGGCTTGGCGGGGATGTTCACCCACAGCGCGGCATTGTTCACCAGCACGTCGATCCGCCCGAAGGCCTCGACCGTTTTCGCGGCCATGTTCGCGACTGCCGCTTCGTTGGTGACGTCGGTTTCGACGAACAACGCCGTGCCGCCGGCCTGTTCGACCTCGGCGATCAGGCCGTCCGCAGGAGCGATATCGGCAATGACGACTTTCGCTCCTTCCGCTGCGAAGCCGCGCACGTATGCGGCCCCGATCCCCTGCGATCCGCCGGTGATGATGGCGACCCTGTTTTTTAGTCGGGACATGAACGTCTCCTCGGTCAGGCGTTTAAATGATCCTCGGCCATCCAGCGGCCGATGGCGGTCAGGCGTTCGTCCTCGTCGAACTGGCCCAGAATCTGGACGCCGACCGGCACGTTGCCCACCGCCAGCAGGGGCAGCGACAGCGCCGGCATGCCGACGACGGACGATCCTTCGTTGTAGACTGCGCTGCCCTGGTCCATGCCGACCGGACCGGGGCCGGGCGACGACAGGGTGATAAACGCGTCGGCCCGCAGGCACAGCTGACGGTGCAGGTCGCGGATTCGGACGCGCCGGTTCAGCGCCTCGCGGTATTCCGCCTGGCTTAGCCCTTCGGCTTCTTTCAGCCCCATTAGCAGGCGCGGCGGTATCTGGTCTGGATATCGTTCCTTGTATTGCAGCATCGGCCACTGGAATTCGAACCGGTACAGGCTGCGCCACAGTTCCGGCATGCCGGCGAAGACCTGTTCGTAGGCTTCGATCGACGGGTCGTCGGTGCGGTCGAATATCTCCACGCCGGCATCGCGTAGACTGTTCAGATAGCGTTCGAAAACGGCTTTGGTCGCGTCGTCGGTCTGATCCCAGCCGGCGGTTTCCAGGCGGATCAGCCGCGCGGGCTTGCGCGGGGCAGGGGGCATATCGCCGCCGAACAGGCCGGGATAGCCGGGATCGCCGCCGCCGAATTTCGAAATATGGCGCGACATGATCCATACATCCGACAGATCGCCGCCGAACACGCCGAGATGGTCCATGCTGTGGGCGGCCGAGAATACCCCCTGGCGGTTCAGCGCGCCGAACGTCGCCTTGATCGCATAGGCGCCGCAGAAGCTGGCCGGCCGAATGGTCGATCCGCGCGCGTGGGTGCCGAGCGCACCCGGAATGGTGCCGCCGCCGACCGCCGCCGCGGTGCCGGACGAAGAGCCGCCCGGCGTGCGCGTCAGGTCGTGCGGATTTCGGGTGCGCGACGGGTCGCCGCCGCCGAATGTGACCGTGACGGTCTTGCCCAGGATGACCGCACCGCCCTTTCGCAGCGCATTCACCGAGGCCGCGTCGCGGATCGGCTGGTGTCCTTTGAAGAGTTCGCTGCCGTACTCGGTCGGCATGTCGACCGTTTCGATCAGATCCTTGATACCAACGGGCATGCCGTCCACCGGGGAAAGGGGTTCGCCGTCGGCGTAGCGTTTGGTTGCCTCGTCGGCGGCGGCGCGCGCCGGTTCGGTATTGACGATCTCCCAGGCCATGACGTCGTCTTCGATGGCGTCGATCTTCTCGAGGCAGCGTTCCAGATAGGCGCGCGGCGTATCGGCACCGTCGCGGAATTTCGCGACCGCGTCATGGAACGTCATCAGC
>Ga0181568_10006319_pt1 | contig 10356 bp, 16 predicted proteins | sample 101ome_20_FD_133758 | JGI IMG/M metagenome (GOLD analysis project Ga0181568, IMG submission 133758) | Coastal salt marsh microbial communities from the Groves Creek Marsh, Skidaway Island, Georgia - 101404AT metaG (megahit assembly) | ecosystem: Environmental > Aquatic > Marine > Intertidal...
CGGCTTCATCGGGTAGATCTACCTGGCCAAATGCGTCAACCACGTGAGCAAGGGCCGGCCGCTGCCGGTTCTCCGTCGAGGTTTATTGCGGCATGGACTGGTTTACCTCAGTACTCTGCCAGTCGATTGGAAAGATGGCGTACGACAACTCCCGCAAGAAGGTGCTCGCGGTGTCTGCCCGCGTGTTCTGGTCGTTGCCTTGTTGTTTTGACACGCTCCTTCCCTCAACGCCTTACCCTGCCGCCTGCAGTAGGAACTCGAGCAAGAGCCAACAGCGGCGCTCGAGCCGCCAGAATAAAAATACAAGGCTGCCTTCTTGCGCCACCTCGGGTTGTCGTGCAGCTCGTACAATGCCACCCCCTAGCATGCACTAAGTCAACTGCGATGCTGGCCATAGAGCCGCGGGGACTAGCGGGGAGGGCTAGGGCTAGGGCCAGCACGAGGGGTGGGTTGCCCCCACCCAAGGTCTCTAGGACTACACGTGGCTCTGCTTGTTATCGGAGCTGCGGCCCCCACTGGCCCATGGGCTAAATTTGGGCTTTTTATTTATAGCCCCCTTATCTACTTGTGGCAGCCAACTGCCCGGCCCCGCTGCCCGCTGCCCGCCCCGTGTGTGCTGCGTCTCCGCTTACGCTTACTCGCACACGACAACACCACCCGCGGTTTTCAGGGGGGGGGGCGGCCTCGCCCTCTGGCCCTCCATCCCGGCGTGGTGTAGGAGGTGGCGGTGCGGTGCGCGCGCGCGCAGGCATCTGGCGCCACTCCTGCGCCGTTGTCCCCGCCCCGCGCGTCGGCCTCACACGCTTGTCGCTCCTCGTCCATGCGGATCTCTTCGGCGTTCCGCTCCTCGTTCTCCAGGTCCTCTCGGATGTCTTCAAAGTTGACGGCGTCCTCCGGGCACGTCTGGGCGTCCTCGTCCTCGGCGGTGCCGCAGTCGTCGCCTCCTTCGTGGAGGCAGATGGCAACTTCCTCAGCCGTGGGGCCCGGGTTGCACGTGGCCGAGAAAACGCCGTGGTCGTCATCGTCCTCGAGCAGGTCGACCAAGTCCGCCGAATCGTCGATCTCCGGGTCGTCGAGCTCGTCCTCGTGCCCGTTTTGCCCGCCGGCCGCCGCGGCTGCAGCTGCGGCCGCAGCTGCCTCGGCTTCCTCCGCCGCCGCAGCCGCCGCCACCGCCGCCGCCAGGTCCTCGTCGCCTCCCGGCGGCGTGACCCAAGGGCCTGCTGCTCTTCCTCATCCTCGCCGGCTTTAGCCAACTCCTTCGGGTTGGCCCAGTACTTGTAGATCCAAAGGGGCGAGACCCAGTGCTCCACGCCGCGCTTGAACGAGGGGGGGTATCTTTTATTGGCCCACGGAACTGGCATGTTGCTCAAGGCCTCGAAGAACACCGCGTCGCACGCACCCAGGCCCCGCCACGATCTCGGCATCATTGTCGCGCCCGGGCGCGTCAGCACGTCCGAAGAAGGTGCTGAGCTCGTCCGTGACCAGCCGGGCCTCGGTGCGCTGCTGCTGCTGCTTCTTGAACTTGTGCGCCGGGTCAAGGAGAACCTGCACGTTCGCACTGGGGGCCGACGCCAAGACGAGTCTTGGGCCAGAATTGCATCCCACGACAACCAACCTCATAAGCAAGCGGGTGCCCAAAGGACTGTGGCCGCCGACCAGGCCAACACCAAGCCTTCCCTCCAGAGTGGAGGACGACTGCAACTGGGGACCGGCGGAAAAAAATCCTGGCCCAAAATCACAACACACGACGGCCAACCGCGCGAGCGGGTGAATGAAGGGCTGTTGCCGCAGACCAGGCCACGGAGTCTTTCCTCCACAGTCGTGGCAGACGACCTCGACGACTAGGGACCGACGCCAAGAAGGTCCCTGGCCCAAAATCACAACACACGACGACCAACCGGACCAGCGGGTGAACGAAGGGCTGTGGCCGCTCACCAGGCACCGGACCTAACCTCCGCAGTACGTAGTGGAGGATGACCTCAACGACTTGGGATCGACGCCAAGGAGACTTCTGGCCCAAACCGTAACACGCGACGGCCAACTGCACCAGCGGGTGAACGAAGGGCTTTGGCCGCTCACCAGGCCACTGGGCCTTCCCTTCACAGTGGGGGACGACCGCCAAGACTTGGGACCGACGCCAAGGATGCTCTTGGCCCAAAATGACAACCCACGACAGCCAGCCGCACCAGCAGGTGACCAAATGGCTGTGCCTTGTGCCCGCCGATTGGGACAACGAGCCTTCACCCCGCAGCGGGGGATGACCGTGCCACGACCGGGGAGTGATGCCAGGATGATCGAGGCCGATATCAAAAAGACGAGCGTTCACTCCACCGCAGCGAGGGATGTCGATGCCAAGACGAGCTGAGGCCAAAATCAGAATCACGAGCACCCACCAACGCGGGTACTCGGATCGTGGTCAGCGAAGGTCAGCACAGGGGCGAGCGCCATGAAGATATGCCCGAGAGAGGCAAGGGCCGTGTTGGGAGCCAGGGCTCAGGATATTTGAGGGATGGCGGGTGGAAAATAAACACCCACTCGGCGCTGCTGCGAGTGCAGGGGCGGCGAGGGAGCTCGCTGAAGTGCACGCCCGCTGCGCCTGGCGTGGCCGGGGTAGGGAGGTGACTTCAGAGGCGGCCGCTGCGCACGACAGCGCGGCCATGCGACGTAGTTTTTCGGCGAAAGGGCGAAGGATGAGGTACAGCCAATCAGGATTAAACCCGAAGAATAGCCGACCGACCAATCAGCCAGGTGAGCCCGACGTGGCCACACATTATTAAATGCCCGGGTGGGTGTTCTGCTACTGCTCAAGTAGTCCAGTCCATTTCGCTGAGGCCTCACTCTCGCCGCCGGGTCTTACGACCCTAAGGCCGCAGAGTGAGGATTCGCTGGAAGATGAGCGATCACGCCGGGGGCAGCCAGCGGCTAGCCGCTGGCTTATTCCCCTGACTGGCTTACCCTAGGGAAGAGGGAAAAGGAGGAGGCGAGGCACCGGGCCCTGCGGCCCGAGTGACTTGCCTCGCTGTCGCTTGATGAAGCTGGAGTCATGGTTTCTAGCACGCGAAGTCATGACGCAGATAGCGCGAAGCGCTGCTTGGAATTCCGCCCGATGCCAGGAGGGCAATTGGGGAGCCGATGGGAAGTAAGGGCTGCAGGTTAGCCGCTGGCCCGAGGTCGGTGTCAACCGAACCCCGACACCAGCGGCTCAGGCTCGGTGCGAATTGAACCGAGCCCGCCACCAGCGCGGGAGGCAACCCCGCGGTGGCAGTTCCAATTATTGCTCAATTTCACCAGCGCTGAATCGCGCTGGTTCAATTCCCACTACTGTACCAAACATAGGGCGCCTCTTAGAGTTTTGAGGGGGCGGGTGGCCCACTCGAAGCTCGAAGATGCGGCGGCGGTTGAACTCCGGGCGTTGTGCAAAGTGCGCAGCGCGCTGCGGTCCCGCCGGCCAGTTACGTAGTCCCGCTTGGGCCTAAAGACGCGCACTGCGGTTCTTTAGAGAAGCACTGCGCGCTGTCTTCTTTAAGAAGCCGGGGGGGGCATTAAGGGGCGCAGGGGCGATCACGGCCCGACCGCCTTAGCGGCGGCATCGGAAAGCACGTGGGCGACAGGGCAGCTCGAGGAATGCCGCGGAGGCCCGTCAACCACGCAGGGACTTCAACCGGGCAGTCCACCGCATCATCTGCAGCTCCGCGGGCGTTTGCAACAGCAAGAGCCAGGGGAAGCGCGTGCGGCAGCAACTGTGACCCGGCTCGCCCGCCTGAGCGGGGGAACTGAGGCAGAGCGACTCAGGGCTAGGTCGAGACACGGCAAGACCAAGAAATCACAGCAAGCTAACGCAAGGCGGGTCTTCTGGGGTCGTTGTCAGCGCTCCTGGTGCGCCCGCAGATGCGGGTGTACCAGGGGCCAAGAACGAGGCCGAGAGTCGCCGCGTCCGCGTGCCCTGCTACCGGCGCTCGCTGTGCGAGGGCCAGGAGGGGGGGTGCGGCGACCGCAAGCTCGCCCGTTGCGCTCGCATCGGCGAGGGCAACCGAGCCCCCGGGAGTCGAGGCCGAAGGGCTGCGTCACGAACACGCCGCGCCGAGAGGCCGAAAGTCGACACACCAACACCACACCGCGTCGAGAGGAAGCCGATGGACGAGCACCAGCGAGAGGAGGCCGAGAGCATGCGGCGCCTTCTGCCTGGGCTGCGCCACCGTTTGACGGGGGTGTCCAGGTGAGACATTCGCGGGTCGACTTTTCGCCTGCTTGGCAATGATGATGATTATACAATGATAACTACTCTACAATTGCGCCGCTGCGCCCACTCGCCCGAGACGAGGAATGGCGCTTTGTGACGGAAATAACAAAAATAAATGAATATTACGCGCCGTGCGTACTCGAGTCCCCTCGCATCATCCGCCTTTGATGCGCCGCTCGTCTGCTTCGACTTGCGCGGGCCTTAGACGCCCACTCCATTCAGCTCCACTGGTGGGTCGGGGGCCAGAGGGGCTTTCGGAGCTGCCCCCGGCGGAGCCACCCCCGCGTTCAAAGCCGCATCTGAAGCGCCAGCCTCGTGGGCGGCCGTGCCGTGCCAGCCTCGGGTGCGCCCCCGTTATGCATGAAAGCACCATGGAGTGCTCTGCCACCCGCACTTGTCTGAATCACGCACCACCTGCATCACCTTACTACCTGTCGCTCTCTGACATGCAACGTGCCAGGCTGCCGCCCCTACTAGTACAGCCGGCATGTTCTCCTTCGGCGCCGCCCTGCCGCCGGTGCCGCGCCTTTCGAGTTTGGCGGCGCGTTGGGCGGAGCTCCAACCGGGGCAAAGGCGGCCGCCCTCGACGACGTGCTCAAGGCCGCCCTTCTCACCCTGGCCGCAGGCGAGGAGCGCGCACCCGCCCTGCTCGCCGCCGCTTTGTCTGGCGACCGCGTGGGGCGGCTTGGGTCGACCAAGTACTTAGTGCTGCCCGGTGCCGCGGTGAAGACGAGTGAGGTCAAGGAGGGTGAACTTAAGGCCGGGGACCAGGTGGTGGGCCGCGGTCCAAAGGGCCTCTTTGCGCCGCTCACCGCCGCCGGCATTGGCACTTACCTCGCCGGCGGCGCGGAGCTTGCGAGCGAGCTGGACGCCAAGCGAGCCATCGATCAGGTTAGCGGTTGGCCAGGCGGTGCGGAAAGCACCCTGCTCGTACCGAGAAATTTTATTAAATTCTGCCACGAGTGTGCACTGTAAATGCTCACTGTTCTTTGGCGTTGCCCCTCGCGGCTGTGATCGAGCGAGCCCGTCCGGGGAAGGTGTTCAACCAGCCGGTCAAGTTGGAGGCGGGTGTGATGATGAAGGTGCGGGGCATCCTCGGGAAGAATTCGGCGTGTAAATGGGATTGCCCAGGGCTGGGGCTGCGCGCCGAGATCAAGCTAGCGGGCTTGTTCCTAGGTGGTTCAGCCTGGGAGCTTTGTAAGTTAGTAAAGGAGCGCCTTCTATGAAGCTCCGTGTATATATGCAATGTTTAGACCCAACCCGGTCTTAACGACAGGCGCTTTGGGCCTATACCACGGCTTACTCGCATGGCCGCGGTGTCCGTCGTCGGTGGAATGCTTCGATTCGCGCATCGTAGCTCGCCGATTGAGACGAGAGCCAAGTGGAAGCTTGAGCACAAATAGCCAGTGCAAAGTACCTTAACACTTCCAGCACTGCTGACTGTGGTGGTAGCTTCGCTCACGGAGGCCACTGTCTGCTGTTGCTGCTGTGGCAGTACGAAGAAGGGGGCATGCCGGGGCATAATACCGGTCCTCGGTGGCCAGAACCACCACGCGCGCGAGCTCATACTCTTCTGCGGTTTACGCCTAGAGCACCGGCGAAAAGCTGCGCTGCGTCGGCGACGGGGCTCTGTGTGAAACCAGCTCCGTGCATCCGGCTACGTCATCTTTTACGCTTAACCCGGCGACCGGTTACGTGAACCTCACGTGGCTTTTGAACTACGTCAGCTATAGCACATCCGGGCTCGTGATGCTGAATCGTACAAGGTGCGGTTTCGCTCGTCTCTTCGCTCTGTTCGAGCAACACTGCAGCATCAATGCCGAGGCCCGTAGCACATGGTCGCAGGTGGCTACTTCTGTCTCTGCGAGTGAGATTTTTTTTGTTGGTTGCGTGTGGCCGTGCAAGTGACGTGCAACTGATCATGATCTTCTGCATTCTTCTTAGTTCTTTTTTTCTTCTTCGGCGCTTCCCCCGAGGCGCCCTATCACCGCGGCGGGGAGCAGCCCTTGGCCGACGCCTCGAGAAAAGCGTCATGCTTCGCGCGCACGAACGCGGCCACGCCGCTCGCGAGCTCAGCCAGCGCAGCCGCGGTGGTGGACGAGCTCCCGTCGCCGCCAAGGAGGAGGTCGTGGCCACAGCTTGACACGTTGAGCGCCTCTACGCGGTCGTTGCGCGCCTACGGAGAAGACCAGCGACAAAGCATGGGGAAAAAAGTGAAAAAAAATATACATTTTAGAGCTCAGCTGAAGAAAAGCAATGGAGAAAGGCGAGATGGGTTTAAATCGGAATAATAAAAGCCATTCGCGTTCTAGAACCAGGTTTTACAGCCCCCTTTCTGGAAATGGTTTCTACCTGGAGCGCGGGCACCTCGACGGGCGGGCCGACGTCCTTGGCAAGGCCGTCGCCTTCGCCGAAGCAAACAAGCACAGGAAGGCCGCTCGCCTCGCGCTCGAGCGTCGCGAACGCTTTTCCGGAGTGGTGCGCCACCGCCACGGCTTCGGCGAGCGCCACGAACACCTTTGAAAGACGGGGCGGCAACCGCGATGTGGCACGCGCCCGGCGAAGGCGTCATGACAGTAAAAAATGTAAATTGGGGTTGGCATCATGAAACATCGTAATCCGAACGAGTCGGTGCAAACTGTGACGGAGGCAGGTGAATTCACACGGAAAAGCACAACACCGAATATTTGGCATTGATGTTGGTCTTGGACGCCACACCTTGCGAGAAGCGAGCCAGCGGTCGGATAGGCAGCGGAGGTTCACGTTCGACGGCAGTGGAGCTAGGCAGGAGCCGCTGGAGGGGCCGTCGCAGCGGCTGTAGAGTAAGGCAGCGGCGGGCGGGGAGGTCATCTTGTGAACGAGGAGCGAGGGGTCGCGGAACACGTCGTCGAAGAGCTCCGAGACCTGTAAAAGGTTGGGGGAAGGAGTTGGTGGCTACTTGAGAGTGGGTGTAGGGTGTAAGGTGGGTTCAAAGAATTGAGAAAAAGAGGTAGGAATGATTAAGTGCGACCGAGGGAACGTCATTGCGCCATATTGGGGCAAGGAAGAATGGCAGCTCTCGACTCCTTTCCTCGCTGGTTTACCGGCTCGACGCCAAAGGGCGCGATGAGGCTCACGGACTCGACGTAGTCCCGCACGGTCGGCAGCGCGGCGTACTCGAGCGCCACGCACCCGCCGAAACCAACCCCAACCTGGGCGCAGCGCAGCGCAGCGCAGCGCAGCGAGGAGCCGTGCGATAAACCGAGCGAACAAGCCAAGCACACAAGCCAAGCGGGGAAAACATCGGCGTCAAACATGGTCAAAATCAAGAGCACACGCCCGGAAAAGTTACTGCTTCCGGCGCACTTGCATCGCTCGTAAGAAACGATGCAACCACGGCGGTGCTGGCTTCATCGTGGCATTTCCTTCTGCAGGCCAGCACTGCTCAAAGCCACTACTTAATATAACTCACGACGTGGTGCACGCGCGTGGCTCCGAGCACGTCGGACCGGAACTTTGCGACGTGGTCGGCCATGGCCTTGGGGCTCATTTCTGCCGCGGACTGCGAAACAGAAGGCGAAGAAAAAGAAGGAGAATAATAATAATAATAATAATAAGAAGAAGAAGAAGAAGAGGTTTGAACGGGGCAAAAAAAATGACAGCAAACGTGATCCTTGGGCGAGTCTCGTGTGGACTCTCAACCGTCCGCACACCTATTTTTGTCCCTTTGCGTAACCGTTGGCCCTTCGCACCTGAAGGCGGCCCTTGGGCGGGACGTGATCGCCGTGACCAGGGAGGTCCGGCACCACCTACGGCAAAAGAAAAGAGCAAAACAATGGAGCAAACAGAGGGGTTAAACAAAAGGGCGCATGAAGGTCGATTTGAGGGATCAAACAGCAGGCATCAGGAAAAGCCAGGGAACAGATTTACTGCCGAGCATGCCGAGGATTCAAAGAGAAGAAGCGACGTACACGAAGAAGCGCAACAAAGAAGCGAGCAGCGGCAGTGGGCGGAGCCGTGTTTAGGTACACTCACGATGTGCATGGCCTTGAGTTCCTTGCAGCTCGCGACAAGGCGGTGGACGTCGTGCTTGTCACAGAAGGCACCGTGCAGCACCAGCACCTGCCAACCAAAGACGCGGAAAAGCAATAGGTTTGGCCATGGGTCTCCGATTAACCGATGACGGTCAAGACAAAGAGCACGGACACGCGGGAATGAACGTTTGGAAAATGCGTTGCCTCGGGCTCTTCCCTGTGTTCCGCGCGTGCGCCCGCACCGTCGGAGGTCCGTCGTGCGCGACGCGCTTGTGCCCCGCGGCGGTCGGCGGCGGCGTCTCAAGGTAGGCGCACGGTCGGCCGCCCAAGAAGCGATGCTTCACGACCTACACAAGCACAAACAAGAACGAGAGAGAGACAATTGGGAGAGCGAACTCAGAGAAAGATGAAATGAGAGGACGGCGTGGTGCACATTTCAGAGGCCCATTAAAATTGTTCTCTGGAAGAAGACACACGCCAGTCGTGTACAAATTCAGCACAGCTTGCCACTCCTTTTGGGGCTTAGGTTCAACCTTGCCGCGCTGTGCTCGCTCTCACCAGGCCAGAGCGGAGGCCCTGCCAGGCCCGGGCCCAGCCGAGGAGCAGGCCTGGGGGCAGCAGCCGCGACGCGAGCAGCCGCCCCAGGACGGCGCACGCGGCGGCGCACGCGGCGGCGGCGAAGAGGCCGTCGAAGAGCCCGTCGGGGAGGTCGTTGGGGAGGGCAGACAGGGTTTTCAAAGAAAACAAGGTCGGCAGGGTCGGCAGGGCGGAGAAGCTCGAGCTGGCCGTGGTAGTGCTCGTGGCGGTCGAGGCTGCGGCAGCGGCGTCGGCAACGGCGGCAGCGGGCGCGGTGGCGGGAGGCGCGGGAGAAGCGAATAGGCTTGCTGCGAGGATAGCGGTGCGGGTCAGCAGGCTGGGAACGCCGAAGTGTGGGTCGGCGAGCGCGGCCCAGAGCACGTCTAGGCGCACCGTCGGCACCTGTGTGGGCAAAGGGGGGTTCCCAGAAAGACAGGGGGTCGGACAGATAGACAGAGAGACATGCAAGCAGTCAGGCTGGCAAAGGAGTTGGCAAATAACCGGTAGCATGACATAAAAGGAGTGCTTATTTTTGCCTATTTCGATCGCCCAGGACCCCTTCCTTCCTCCCTGCACTTGAGGCGATCCCTTCATCCTTCGCCAACTCTGTCTGCGCGGGCGTGTGCACAGAGCGTGGACCCGTTTACTCACGGGTACGTGAAGCGCCACCCCCGCGGCCATGGCCGTCGCCTTGGCGAGCGCGAGGCACCCGAGAGCCGCGAGGCACGAGAGGAGGAGCGTCAGCACCGCCTTGACCTAATTTCCACGCGCAAAGCCGATAAAAAAGGTTTGGCCGGAGAGGGGGGGAAAGGGGGGGTGGATGGTCAGAGCAGGGCTCGAGGGCTCGAAAACGAGAAAAACTGTGCCCCGCAAACGCCAATCCTTCCCGCACCATCACCACCACCACCATCATCACCACCGCCACAACCACAAGGACCACCATCACTACCCCACCACCACCACCGCCACTTCCGCCGCTGCCACACAGGCGAGGCAATACCCGCTTGAGGTTGAGGCCGAGCACCGCCGCGAGGAAGAACTAGCCAGCACCACACATGCAACAGTCAGGAGGCAGAAGGGAAGATCGCATAGTCTAAGAGACAAAGGAAAGCATAAGAGGATCGCGCTTCGAAGAAGGCATGGTTCAAGGAGCCGCCTGCCGCCGTGGCGCTACTGTCTACCACGATTGCACTTGCGCGTGAGGTTGCGGTTGCAGACGTGGTTGCGATGCACGGCGGGTCTTTGCAGTTGAAGTTGCGTTTGTGCCATCACTCTGCGGGGGGCGCCACCTCACCCGAATGTGGTCCTCGAGGGGGTCGTCTTGCCCTGGCGGCCCACCCCCGCCGCCCGCTCCACCATCCTTGTCGGGCGAGCCGGGGCCAAAGGCTGCATGTGTCGCCGCGAGGACCACCCCCGCAGCCTTAAAGACTGAGCTGGGCGCGACCACCGCCGCTGCGCTTGGCGCCGAAGCCGCCATCGAGGCCACCCGCGACGATGGTGACGAAGACGACGACGACGACGACGCAG
>Ga0181568_10006320_pt1 | contig 10356 bp, 10 predicted proteins | sample 101ome_20_FD_133758 | JGI IMG/M metagenome (GOLD analysis project Ga0181568, IMG submission 133758) | Coastal salt marsh microbial communities from the Groves Creek Marsh, Skidaway Island, Georgia - 101404AT metaG (megahit assembly) | ecosystem: Environmental > Aquatic > Marine > Intertidal...
ACTGTTCGTAACATTATATATTTTAATTTCAATTTTATTGTCTGACATTTGTCTAATTAGGGGCAAACACCCCCTTGGTAATGTTTCTGATTGAAATTTTAGAACATAATTATAGTTTCCTAAGTTTTCATCTGTACCGACTAATAGGGGTGAATAGCATCCGGTTACGGCACCGACTCCCCAATTTCTACCGTGACCAGATATGATAGAACTTAGTAGTTTTCCAGAATCAGAATGTTCATATCCCAAACGCAATAATGAACTTGCTATTTTCAGCTTTCTTGAAGAATGATGAAGCGCCCTAATAGCATAATCAAGGTTGCCGGTAACGTTATATGCTAAGGTAAAAAAAGATGATGATGGCTCATCATAATGTGATGGTTTTAAATCATCTAGATAATACCAATAAATCATATCTTTCCGATTGCCTATGTCAGTCAATCTTATCCTCTCAGTTTCTGGGAAAGACAGCATTAATTCTTTATCTGACTCATGAGGTATCTCATTTAATAATTTTTCTACTAAACTGTCGTATGAAAAGTCTGAAAAAGTATATCGGTAATAGTTTAGATTATTGGCAACCGTATCAGCATATGGCTGTGTGATAATTGACATAGTATTTTCTATAATTTTCTTAGATGCTTTATAAAAAACCTCTTCTTTTGTGTAGAGGTAAAGTTCTCCAAAAATAAAAATTACACCAGATGCAATTAAATTTTCATATCCCTTATATATACTTTCTGGATGATGATGGTGACTTGAAATGATATATTTTTCTTTTGAAGATAGCATATCTTCAGAAAAACAATCTTTCCAATTCAAATCCCATGCCAATGGCGCACATTTATTAGATAAAACTAATTTATTGGCAAATTCTCTTGCATAATTAGTTGCCCAATCAATGTATTTAGAATCTTTTGTAATTCTCCATGAAATGAGAGCTATATGAATAAATCTTAAATGATCTGCAGTATTATAAGATACCGCTTTATCTTGGTTGATATTTTGACTGCCAAATTGCCAACTCTTAAAGTTATTTTTTTCATAGTCAAACCAATTAACATTAGTGGATGAGTGATTATCAATAAACTTAAAAACAGACAAAATTAAATTTTTTGCTTCATCGTCATCTGGAAATAAGTCTATAAATCTTGGAATAAATCCAAGAAATATCTCTGTTCCATGGTGTGCATCTTCTAATGGATAATAACCATCTTTTAAATTGGCCTTGGTCCAGTTAATAAGTGATTTGCCAAGATAAAATAAAAATTTTTTAATATTTTCATTTGGGCTTATTAGTTGGTCTTGAAATAAAGAGATTGAGTAGTTGGCATTGTCTCCCTGAAATGTGGTTTTTCCAAAATTGTTTATAGCTTCTTGTGATAATAATTTTTTTAAATCACGATTAATTGAAATAACAGACTCAAAAAAAATTTTCATTTTTATTGGATTCATTTAAAAATTAATATGTATAAAATAAACTTGTAGCTTACAGATAAAATAAAAATGAGAAATGAAAAAAAAATAACCTCTCAAATCATAAGGTTTGTTGATAATAAAACTAAAAAAATTTTTTCAGCTTATAGAATATTCCAAAGAAAGGATGGCGCTAATCTTGTTTTTTATCCAGTACCAAAAAATGCTAATTCATCATTTAAAAAATTATTTGTCGAACTTTTAGAAATTGATGAAAAATATATTTTTTTGGATGATGAAGTTCCTATGATCAAAAAAGATCAATATTCTAAAAATAAAGATAACAAAAATTGGCTTTGGTCCTTTTTGCCACCAAAACCAAAGTTTGTCGAGCTTCCCGATTCTTTAGATACAATAAAATTAGCTGTCGTTAGAGATCCGATAGATAGGTTTTTGTCAGCATACAACAACAGAATTCTGTGGCACCAAGATAATGATTTTCAAAATCTATCAATAAAGGGAGTTATATCAAACCTAAAGCAAAAAAATTTTAATAATTTGCATTTTCTTCCACAAACTTATTTTTTGGGAGATAATCCAGATTACTTTACTAAAATCTCCATCATGCCTTCCATAGATGGTATTACTGATGAAATTTGTAATTTTTTTGAAAAAAAAATATCTTTGAAACAGATACAAACAAATCATGGATTAAATCCAATATCAAAAGATAATTTAGAAGATTATATTGATGATCTAAAAATGATTTATAAAGACGACTATAAATTTATAGGGTCAATTAATTCAAATTTAATATAAGGCGTAAATTTGATTTGGAGCGGGCGAAGGGATTCGAATTCTTCACTCACTCGGTTTTTATAAGTAAATTCACTATATTTCACTAAAACTGTATTGCAACTGTATTGCACGATCGAGAACTGCATCTTGTTCTATTTGATAAAGTCATTTTAAAGTGTGGAATTATTAAAGATTATTAAATCTAGTATGATTTATCAACTCTGCACTACTTAAAACAGTCTTTGATATGCTATGACGACGCCTTGATATATTTCAATAACAACCCAAATTGCAACCCAAATTGCAATACCTAATAATATAATGAAGATTAAACCCCAAAAAAGTATGCCAAAGAAATGCCATAATTTTTTAAAGATACTTTTTTTAGAATCGCCTAATGCCTTAAAGTGTACATCTGCCTCCCATACCCAACCAAAAACATGAGTTCCTATCCAACTCATTAGATAAAGAAATAAAATTGAAAACAAAATAAACAATATAGTGCTTATCTTTGTATCAGTTATGTATTGAAATAAATCGCCAACAGTCATTTTATAATCGTTTAGTTTTCTCTAAACACTTATAACGTGTAAATATTTTTAAACTTTTATAAAAATCAATATCTTTTTCATCACTACTTTGAATTTCAGAAAGATATTGAATAATTTCAAAATCTAAATCATATCGATGAATTATAAATTCTAAATTTAAATTACCACAAAACTTTGTTTCTAAATCTAGTCCACAAGTATTTTCAGTTAATTTATAAATAAGATGTGTTTCTGTAGTATCTTTTATTTTTACTTCCTTGTTACTCAAGTCAATCTTGTTGATTAATAAGTAATCTTTGTAATCATCAATAATAATTTTTTTATCATCTATTAGAAAATCAAATTTTTTATTCCACCCTTCTTTTGTATATTTTGAGTCCTCAAATGTTTCATGTTCGTGTTTTTCTTCTGTTGCAATACATGATAAAAATAACTCCTCTGATAAAACTAAATTACTGAAAAATATGAATAATATTGAGATTAAATACTTCACCACTAAATTTTAAACATTTGAATACGAATATCCAAATTATAATTATGCTACTAATTTAATTTGATCACTTTCTCGCAATAGAATTTTACGAACCCATGAATGTGCAATCAGTAATCATTATTAAAAATTACATAAAACTATTTATAAGAGTTCGTAGTCACGCAGATAAAATTTTTGAAAAAAAATAATGACAGATAAGGTGTTACAAATGTGCGTACGAACTGTATTGCACTGTATTGCAAACTATTTTCTAAAATTGTTGATTATCTTGTTTTTTGGAGCGGGCGAAGGGATTCGAACCCTCGACTTCAACCTTGGCAAGGTTGCGCTCTACCCCTGAGCTACGCCCGCTTTGAGAAAAATACTTTATAAACCTGTCTTGTATATGTATCAAGATAAAATAATGATTGTTGTTATTTTGAAGTTGTAAAAATATCTTTAAACACCATCTATAGGATATGTCTAATGTAATAGATATTAATCAAGATCAATTTTTAGAGGAAGTAGTTGAAAAATCAAAAACTATCCCTGTTCTTGTTGATTTTTGGGCACCCTGGTGTGGGCCTTGTAAGCAGCTTACACCTGTTTTAGAAAAACTGGTTAATAGCAAGAATGGAAAAATAATTCTAGCTAAAGTTAATGTTGACGAAAACCAAGCTATAGCTTCTCAGCTTAAAATTCAATCCATACCAACCGTTTATGGATTTGTTGACGGAAAACCGATTGATGCATTTCAAGGAGCACAACCAGAAAGTCAAATTGAAAAAATGATTGATAAATTAATTGAAGCCACACCAGGAAATGAAATTCCAAAATTACTTGAAGAAGCTGAGTCATTTTTTAAAGATCAGAAATTTGATGAGGCTTTACAAATCTATGAAAATTTAATTTCCTTAGACCCAGGTAATCCAAAATGTATTTCTGGTATGCTGAGGTGTTTGATACAGCTTAATCGCTACCAAGATGCATCAGAAGTTTTAGAATCTTTAGATGAAAAAACTATTGAGGATCCAGAGATTCAAAAAATTAAAAAATTAATTGAAAATATGAAATCCTCTTCCGAGGGCAAAACAGTTGAAGAATTAAAATTAATTTTATTAAATGATATAAATAACCACGATTTAAGATTTGAACTAGCAGAAAAATATTTTTCTCAAAATCAAGTTGCTGAGGCATTTCAAGAACTTTTACATATTTTCTCTCATGATGCTAAATGGAACGATGAAGCGGCTAAGAGAAAATTATTAGAGTTTTTCGATTTATTGGGTTTTGCTGATCCAAATGTCATTGAAACAAGAAAAAAACTATCAAGTTTAATGTTTAAATAATGCAGGACTCTATTAAAAAACTTTTTGAAGTTGATCAAAAAAAACTTCCCAAAAATATCCCCTTATTCCCCTTAGAAAATGTTCTTTTATTGCCTTTTGGAAAACTGCCTTTAAATATTTTTGAGGAAAGATATATCAAAATGACATTGGATAGTCTCAAAAGTCACCGTATGATTGGTGTTATACAACCTAAAAATAATAATAACGAATTATTTATGATGGGATGTATTGGTAAGATTACTTCCTATATTGAAACTCCAGACTATAGAATAGTTTTAAACTTGGAGGGTGTTTGTCGCTTTGTGCTTAAAAAAAGGGATCTTCACCCCAATGGTTATTATCAAGCTGAGATTGACACCAAGGAATATACAGAAGACCTAAATACTCTAGAACCTCAAATTGATCGTTCAAGTTTAATTCAAAAATATTCAAATTTTTTTAAAATGAAAAAGCTTGAAATTGACAAAGATATGCTTTCTGAAACATCTAACTTACAGCTTTTGTCAACTCTAGCCATGCTCGCGCCTTTTAATAAAATTGATAAACAGGCCATCTTAGAGTCATCTAACTTACTTGAGAGACTGAATATAATTAATTCAATACTTGATTTAAATACTTTTCAAGTTGTGGCTAATAACGGGAGCCAATTAAACTAAGCTAATTCTTCCCATTGCTTGTTTGATAAAGATATTTCTGAGAAAAGAAATATTAAGTAACGATTGAAATCCAAATTTAATTAAGAGCTTATTAAGATTATTTTCATTTTCATAAAATGAATTTAATAAAGATGTAAATGATAGATAAGCAAAGTTATCTACTCTTCTTCTTGCATAATAAAATTTATATAAGTTAGGGTCATCAATTGAATATTGATCTAATAAATTTACAAAAGTAGTGATATCTTTTACTCCAAGATTCCATCCCTGTCCTGCAACAGGATGTATAGATCGAAGAGTATCTCCAAGTAATAATAAGTCATTTTTAATAGGAGAGCTGATATGTGGCGTAATAGCAAAACTATTAATATTCCCATTTAGGACAATTTTTCCATGTGTGTTATTAAAATAATTAGAAATAAGAGAGTGAAAATTAATATTATGATTGATTTTTGATGAGTAAATAAAAGTTGAATATTTTTGACTTTTATTTGGTGCTGGTAAAACAGCCAAGGGGCCCTTTGATGTGAAAATTTCATAAGCGTTATTTTGATGGTTTTTTGTATGATTAAAAAAACCTACATATGAAATATGCCCTTCATCAAAAGTTTTTTTATCAATAATTAAATCATTATTGAAAAATTTACCTGCAGTTAAGATAATTTTTTTAAATTCAATTTGTTTATTTGAGATAACAACTTTTTTTGATTGAAGAAATTCTTCAAGAGAAATATCGATATTTTTATAAAGACACTTTCTATCTAATAAAATTTTTCTTACCTTTTTTAAGAGATCTTTATTATAAACAACCGTTCCCATATGCTCTTCTTTATTTTCAAATATTAGCTCTTCAGAATTAATATAATCTTTAATAAAGATATTTTTGATTGGCTGAGTTTGTTTTAATTCATTCCATAAGTTTAAATTTTTTAAGAAATCTCTTGATTTTGCATTAACCGCAAGAGTTCTTGAGTCATCAATACTTAGGTTTCCTTTATCAATGACCAAAACTTTATATTTTTTTTTTAACAGAGATAATGCCGTTAGGCACCCGATCATGCCTGCACCAACAATCAAAAAGTCATATTTATGTATTTTATTTTTTATCAAGACGCATATAGTAAATTTTTGTAGATGAACAATACCTATATTCCAAATATCTTAAAAGACAAATTATCTTTATTTTTGAACTACTTCTTGGGTCTGATTTATTTATTGGTATTTTTTTTTCTTATAATTTCGCTATTTAGCTTTGATATTAACGACAACTCTTTTTTGACTAATTCTAGTCAATCAATAAATAACCTAGGGGGCGAGATAGGATCATATATATCCAGTTTTATTTTATATACATTTGGATTAACGGGCTATGGGTTTATTATCTTTTTTTTCATTATGTCGGTTTTGACTTTAACGAAAAAACGTCCTAAACAGTTCTTTATAAGGCTCTTTTTGTTTTTTATAAGTCTTATTTTAATACCTCAAACACTTTTACAAATAAAATTAGATATAAACTTTATAAATCAAATTGAAGATTGGGGGACAATTTCTCGAAATTTATATTTATTACATGAAATTAATTATATCAGCTATGCTTTATCTATAATTGGAGTTATTTTATTTTTATCTTGCTTAAATATTCATCAGCTTTTTAAAATACCATCATTTAAAATACAAAATTTTTTAAAAAAAGAAAAAAGACTATCTGCTGTTTCTTATAATAAGAAAGAGCCAATAATATCAGGAATGCCGGTAAGCAATCTGGTTAGTAAACCTATAGAAGCGAATCATGAAGCAACAACAAATTTTGAAAGAAATAATTTTTCTTCTCCATCTCTTGATATACTCGAAAATGAAAAGATAAACTCAAAACGCAAACTGGAAAAAGAAAATGTAAAAGAAAACTCAAATTTATTAGAAAGAGTTTTTAAAGACTTTAATATTGAAGTTCAGGTAATTACTGTAAAATTAGGACCTGTTGTAACTTTGTATGAGATATTGCCCTCTGCAGGAACTAAAATTAATACAATAATTAATTTAGCAGGCGATATTTCCCGAAGTATGGGTGTAGGGGCCGTTAGGATAGCTCAGATATACGGCACACAATTTTTAGGAGTTGAGATACCTAATAAATACAGAGAAACTGTTACAATAAAGGAATTATTAAGTGATAATAATTTTAAAAATACTGATCATAAAATTCCTATTTGTATTGGAAAAGATATATCTGGAACAATTGAAGTAATTGATTTGAGTAAGACCCCTCATTTATTAGTCGCAGGAACTACGGGTTCTGGGAAGTCAGTTTTCATCAACACTCTTTTAACCAGCATTTTGTATAAATTTTCACCAAATGAGTTAAGGTTAATATTAATAGATCCAAAAATGCTCGAGCTGAGTGTTTATAATGATATCGCTCATCTTCTTACCCCAGTAGTCACAGAACCAAAAAAAGCAATTATTGCTCTGAAATGGGTATGTAAAGAAATGGAAAGAAGATACTCTCTCATGAATGAAGAGAATACAAGAAGTCTCGAAGGATTTAACCTAAAAGCATCTGAAAAACTTCCTTATATAGTAGTATTTATAGATGAAATGGCAGATCTAATGATGACAGCAGGCAAAGAGGTAGAGCATTATGTGCAAAGACTAGCGCAGATGGCCAGAGCTTGTGGTATTCATTTAGTAATGGCAACACAAAGACCAAGTGTAGATATAATTACTGGTAGCATAAAAGCAAATTTTCCATCAAGGATAAGTTTTCAAGTTGCTAGCAAATATGATAGCAGAACAGTTTTAGGTGAAATTGGAGCCGAACAACTATTAGGGAATGGTGATATGTTGATGTCTAAAAATGGAGGAAATCTGATTAGATATCAATCAGCTTTCATATCAGACAATGAAGTAAATAAGTTAATTAAAGAAATAAAAAGAAGTCAACAAGTAGAATATTTAGAAGAACTCGAAGAAGTAATTAACAATAATGATGAGAACTTTGAGTCATTGAGTGAAGAGGATGAAATACTTATTTCAAAATCAATTGATTTAATTAAATCCACTAATAAAGCTTCGACAAGTTTTTTACAAAGAAATTTCCAAGTAGGGTATAACAAAGCAGCAAGAATAATGGAGGCTCTTGAACAAAGGGGTGTAGTCTCGTCTCCTAATCATGCTGGAAAAAGAGATATATTAATCAATAATTAATTGAAGATTCTTTTCAAAAGAAGTGAAATTGATTTCAAAATTTAATTTTTCACTTAATAAACTTTTTAAATTTGTGAGGTGTGTATCAAGTTTGTTGATTGAAACATTTTTATCTTGAGTCCAAATTAAACTATAAAGCTTATTCTTATTTATACCTTGAGGGTATTCTATTAGTTTAAATAAAATAATATTTTGAATATCGCTTAAAAATATTTTTTTTTGATTGTTACAAATTTTTCTTAGATAGGGAAAAAATAATGTATTTCCAATTTCATAATTTATCTTAGAGAATTCTATAATCAAATCTGTCATTAAAATATTTAAACTAATAGGTTTGAAATAATTTTTTTTAAATTTATTAAAAAATAGAGTAATTTTATCATTATACTCTTCTATTTGTAAAATAGAGGCATTTTCATTATTAGTATTTCCTAAAATTATTCTTTTTTGATCAAGCAAATTATTAAAAGTTTTATGAATGAGTTCATTTTTACATTTTAGCTTAATCATTTTTTTTATTGTATTTAACAAAATTGAAGTGTTTAAAATATTTGTCATCTATTGGCATAAAACTACAATTAAAAAAATTAATACTTAGATTGTTTTCTGATGACTGCACGCCTATTCTTTTTATAAAGTTTGAAGAGTTTTTCTCTATGGTAATTTTTAAATTATTTGTTTCATAAGTGTCTCGAATAAGTGGATAATCTTGGATGATATCATTAATATTTTGGATGATATCTGTATTTTTATTAATTTTTTCAACGATATCTGTATTAAAGTTATGAATGAGATAAAAACTATTATTTTTATGGATTAGTGTGTAAAGCTCATTTTCAAAATACTCGTATCTCATATTTTTATTTTTAAAAAGTAAAATTCCGTTTTGGATTTCTCCTGATGTGTAAACCTCTTCGAAATTACAACCAATTTCTAAAGATAGACTAACATTTGTATATAAAAAAAAAATTATGAATAATTTTTTCATGAAAATATTTTTGATCCAATCCTTATCATATTAGATCCACATTTAAGAGATAGTTCGTAATCATTACTCATGCCCATACTTAAAATCAGTTTTTTATCAATAGAGTCTCTAATTTTTTTCATATGATTGAAATATGGGACAGGGTCTTGTCCAAAAGGTGGGATACACATCAATCCGCTTATTTTTAAATTATTGATGAAACAAAAATCATAGAGTTCGGACACATGCTCAGGGTAAACGCCAGATTTTTGATTTTCACTGCCTATATTAACTTGAATAAAAAATATTTTAGTCAAAATATTATTTTGTTTGTTGATTTGCTTAGAAATTTCCAATACTAAACTTTTTCTATCAACGGATTGTATCGCATGAAAAAGATTTAATGCTATTTTTACTTTATTTGTTTGAAGCGGGCCTATTAGATGAAGAATGTATGATTTTTCATCTAAATTTTTAAATTTGTTAAATGCCTCTTGAACTCTGTTTTCTCCAAATAAATTATATCCATTTTTGATTAAATTTTTTACTGAACTAAAAGATTGATTTTTTGATACGATTAGGAGCTTTGATTTTTTATAATTTTCTAACGCTTTCTCAATATTGTAGAGTTCTTTAAAGTTGATAGTCAAAATTATAACTTGATATTATGTTTTCTATATATTGATCAATAAATTTTTTTTCTTTTTGGGATATTTCTATAGAAATATTTTCAGGTGAGATTGGATTATCTTCAATAAATTTTTGTATAGTATCGTATTTAAGTTCGGCGTTAATCCCTGATTGAATAAGATGAAGTATAACAGAGCCCAAAGTATCAAAAGTATTCGATATCAAATCCTGTTTTAAGATTACTTTTCCCTTATGAACATTTAAAACCGTCGGGCTAGCCCAACTATCCACGTGGGTATGCCATCCTTTTTTA
>Ga0181568_10006326_pt1 | contig 10351 bp, 7 predicted proteins | sample 101ome_20_FD_133758 | JGI IMG/M metagenome (GOLD analysis project Ga0181568, IMG submission 133758) | Coastal salt marsh microbial communities from the Groves Creek Marsh, Skidaway Island, Georgia - 101404AT metaG (megahit assembly) | ecosystem: Environmental > Aquatic > Marine > Intertidal zone...
ACAATACCCGCAACCACACTGTGGTTGATGCGGATGGTTCCAAGGGTACCACTCTCTTCAGAGAAGGTAGGGATAGCATCAACTGATTCTGAACTAGCTTTCTTTTTTGTCATACTTTATAAATCTACTGTGTTTTTCTGAAAACATCTTTGGGTGCTCGAGCTAAAAACTCCCCCACATAGGAAGTGGTCGCTTCACCTTGTCGAAATCCAGGGTCCAAAATAATTGCTTTAAGGAACTCGATGTTGGTGTCTATACCGCGAATGATGTACTCGCTAAGTGCACGATACATTCTATCAAGGGCGATTTTACGGGTGCTTCCGTAGCTTACCAGCTTGGCAATCATACTATCATAGTAGGGAGACACCGTGTATCCACCATAGACATGAGAGTCCACCCTGACTCCATGTCCCCCGGGTGCATAGTAAAGACCAATCGTACCCGGAGAGGGCGTGAAGCCATTAGCTGGGTTTTCGGCACAAATTCTACACTCTATTGCATGCTTGTTAAACGAAACCTCCTTCTGTGAAATCGTAAGTCGATTACCAGAAGCGATATGAATTTGTTCTTTAATTAAATCAATACCAGTGACTTCCTCGGTTACAGCATGCTCAACTTGAATCCGAGTATTCATCTCAATAAAATAAAAATTACCCTTAGCATCGACGAGAAACTCAATCGTTCCAGCGTTAACGTAATCGGCGGCTTGCGTTGCTTTAATGGCCGCTTTACCCATTCGTGCCCTAAGATTTTTATCCAGAAAGGGTGAGGGTGCTTCTTCGATTACCTTTTGATGTCTTCTTTGAACGGAGCAATCTCTTTCACCAAGGTGGATTACATTACCATGTTTATCAGCTAAAACTTGAAATTCGATGTGCCTGGGGTTTTCAAGGTATTTTTCTACATAAAGTGCACCATTCCCAAAGGCCTTGGTTGCCTCTAATCGAGCGGATTGAAATTCTTTAGCAAAGCTAACTGCGTTATGGGCGATTCGCATGCCTCGTCCTCCTCCTCCGGCAACAGCTTTGATAATAACAGGAAAGCCAATTTTTTGAGCAATCTTTATGGCTTCTTTCTCGTTCTCAATAGGACCGTCGCTTCCAGGAATGATGGGGACACCGTTTTTGCTAACCGTTTCGCGAGCCATGGCTTTATCCCCCATTTTACCAATGGTTTCAGCTTTTGGCCCAATAAAGTTTATGTTGCAGGAAGCACATTGTTCAGCAAACTCAGCATTTTCTGAAAGAAAGCCATATCCAGGATGAATTGCATCAACATCAGCGATTTCGGCAGCACTCAAGATACGATCGGCTCGTAAATAACTTTCAGAACCGATGGCTGGGCCTATGCAGATGGCTTCATCAGCCAGTTGAACATGAAGAGATTGTTCATCAGCCTCAGAATAAACGGCAAGAGTTTTGATACCGAGTTCACGGCACGCCCGGACAATCCTAAGAGCGATTTCTCCTCGGTTGGCGATGAGGATCTTACGAATCATCAGAAATTATGAGGGGCGGATCTTGAAAAGAGGCTGACCAAATTCAACGCTTACTCCATCCTCAATGAGGGTTTCCGCAATCTCACCAGAAAAATCAGCTTGTATTTCATTCATCACTTTCATCGCTTCAATGATGCAAAGTACATCACCCTTTTTCACCTTGTCTCCCACTTGAACAAACTCCGGGTCTTCAGGAGATGGTCTACGATAAAAGGTTCCAACCATTGGGGAATTGAATGATTTTGCATCATCAAGTTTAGGTGTCGCACTTTCGGCCGTATTTGAAGGAGTTACATGGCTGACTGCAACGGGGTTAGGTTGGGAATGCACAACAACCTCAGATGGGTGATTTATACCAGCACCAGACCGAGCCATTCTGAGTTTGAGATCTTTTAGTTCAATCTCTAGTTCAGTTAGATCTGATTTTTGCATGATTGATACAATACCTTTTAATTCGCTTAAGTCCAATCTGTGGTCCTCCTAATTTGAAATTATAATTATTAACATCAAAGCTTATTTAGCATTTCATGCAATGCTTAAGATTTTTACTTTTAAATTTTATGGGTTGAGTAGATTATCACCTAGGTAAATTGACCATTCTGGATCTTCCAACTCGCCAAAAATTTTCATTTTGCTAATCTTTGAAAGAGGATCAGCCAAATTTACGATTTGTTTGAGAACAGGGATATTTATGTTTCCTGCCACATTCAAATCAGCAAATATATCCACCTGCGATTTGATCCAATTAATTTCCCCTTCACCCACTAATTTGGATAACGGCCCAGTCAGGGTTGCTTTGTCGAAGAGTATTCGATCATGTTGAAGAATAAAGGGGACTTCTAGGTGGTTAAAATTCAGAGCATCCGATGGGAGAGGCAAATTAAAGGCACCAAGCTTTTTTCTTATTCCACCCAGTAAATGTATCGAACCGATGTCAAAGTCGTAGAGCGTTAGGTTGCCCGTTCCCTCAAAATAATTTGGGTCAGAAGATGGACCTTCGGCTTGGATCGACAAATTGATCTTACCTTCTTTGCTTTTAGAAATTAACTGTCTAGTTTCGATATGCTCCTTCCTTTCCCCATCCTCGGAATTATTCCATTGGGTCGTATTCGCAAGGTTGTTAAATAACTGTCTGCTGTTGGCCTCTTTCAGATCAAAGGAAAAATTGATCCGATCGGATATTTTTGAGGTGTTTTTGAAACTAAGTCGACCATGTCCACCCGATAAGCCTAGGTCGCTAAAATTGGCAAACATAAGACCCTCGTGGTTGTAAACTTCCCCTTTTGCATAATTAAAATTTACTCCAGCATAACTGAAAGGAGTTTCAGTTGAAACAGTCAATTTGTAGGTTGTTTGATTGGAGTCAGGTTTCTCAAACAGATCATTTCTCTTAAGATCTCCACTTCCCTTACAGTAAATGATCGAAGCATTTAAATCGTTAAGTGCATTTTCAATTTTATCTCCAAGTATTCTTCTTGCATCATTGAATGGAATATCACCATCTAAGGAAAATCTTAAAAGAGTATCATCTTTAGCTCGCTTTCTAGGAAAATGTAATCTGGCTTTAAATTCCCCGAAATCATGCTTGATCTTTTTGCTAGATATGCGTGTTTCCAGACCATTTACCTCCACATCAATGTTAGATTCGAGTACGCAAAGGTCTTTATATTTTAAGTTTTGAGCATACACCTGTCCAATGGTTATCGAGTTGCCAGGTTTGCCTCCCCAAGTCCCATGAATCGAAAAATTACCATGGGAGACACTTTCGTTAAAAGAGAAGTCTTCCCAAAGAGGAGACCACCAATGTCCTAACCAATTATTGATATCGGGAGGATGGCAGGTGCCCTCGATCAAGAATCGGTAGTCAGCAGGATTCCATTTTTGATGATAGGAGCCTTCAACATGACTCTTCCCGAGGTTTCCCGATGCTTGATTAATATCTATGGACAAATCTGGATTTATATTTCCTGAAAAATAAAAGTCTCCATGGGGGGATTCTAAAACCGAAAGTTCTTTGCCGGATAAGAAAAATTTAATAACCCTTGGCTGATCGAGTTTTCTTGGAGTGTAGAAATTTAACTGTAAATTTTCTCCATCAATTATCTCAAAGTTACCCGAAAGTAACTGGGCTTCTAAATCAAAATTTTGGGGATTTAAATGGATCAGCCCGTCCATTGACCAATCGGTCAAGTTCTGCTCAATCGATAAATAAACTTTTGAAGAGTTGGAGTCAGAAAAAATATCGGCTTTAAGTGTGCTGTTTTTTTGCTTCAGATAAGAAGTCGTCGTCGGAAACTCACCCCCTATCAGCCCAGTTGATGTAAGTGATTTGTAAGAAAACCATGAATTACTAGATAAAAATTTGATATTATTGATATCGAAATTACCCTTTGACTGAAAAGAGGGATTTATCCAATTGAGTGAGAGTTTTCTAAGGGAAAGATTTAATTGTTCGGCGTGGGTTTGAAAATCAATGTTCAGTAGATTGGGATCTTTTGAATCAGTATGCCATGCCATCGATGTTCTAAGGCCTTTTAAGAGAGAAAGGTCTTTTTTTACGGTTTCATTTTGGGTGATGAAAACAGAACCAAATTCATGGTTTAGCATTCCATGAATGTTGAATTCGATGTCCGAAAGTTTTGAAGACCAATCTGAAAACTTCTTCTGAAAGGATGCAAATTGATTAATCCAGTCTGAAAAATTGATTTTCTTAGTAGGTTTGCTAGTAAATCTTTTTTGAATGATTTTGTTCAATTCTTCAAAATCAAAAGCAAGATAAGATTGAATACCACCAAACGATAGTCTGGATCTTAAAGTACTGGAATTTTGACTCTTAATATTTTTGAAGGAGAAATCTTGAAGTTTGAAGTGATTCGACTGATTATTTTCAGGAAGTATATCCATTCTGGAACAGTCCAAACTGTTAATTATTGATATTGATTCCGATAAAAATAATGAAGGGTTTAAGGAAATAGAGAGATCTTGAATATCAAAAAATTTCTCACCATTAAACAACCCTTGGATATTCCCTAAGCGGATGTTTTTAAGCCCAGTAATGCTAGGTTGATCAATCTTTACCCTGAATTCATGTGGAAGTATAGCATTGATGGGAACTTCAATAAAACGATTCGGAAATCGAATGCGAATCGTGTCTATTGAAAAATAAAAAAATTGAGTAAGGAAGATTAAAAAAAGAATTAGGCTTACACTGCTCTTTTTATTTGTTTTAGAAAAATATGTTTTCGTTGGCTTCATTGAGAAGCAATCGCTTTAAGGTTCAGAAAACTTTGGAACTTGGTACTTTCCAAGTTCGTCGATTACTTGGATACTAAGATTGGCAACAAAACCGAGGTCTTCTGAACCAACAAACCATCTTATTCCGCCTGACCTTTCTGTTAAGTTGAAGGTTAGAGGAGCCGTTTCAGGGAGGGCTGAGCTTTCGAAGCTTAATGAGTACTCCCATGGGAGCCAATCGCCATCTACCCAAACGCCCTCAGGGTCAAAAGAATGTTGCAGAAAATACTCTGCCTTGAATTGAAGGATTCGTTCAAAGGCTTCACCATTTGTTTCCTGAGAAAAAGTGGCCATGACTTTATTTTCTGAAATAGATTTCAAAACGACATTATTAGGAGTAAAATCAACAGGCAGTAAATTTCGATCTTGGTAATCAATGGCATCAACAGATAAAAATTTATCCCATGGTTTATTGACCAAACATATTAAAGCTTGTTCAGCAATATAGGTGTTCCAATAAGAGGAGTCAGAGTTAGATTTACTGATTAATATCGAATGACTGGTGCTATCTTGTTGCTCGACTTCAAGGCGAAAGCGAGGCCGATCTAGTCCTTGTTCTCTCAAGACTTGAGCATTCGGATTAAAAAGTACAAAACTGGTTACTTTCACTGTATTGAGATCATCTACCAGATCACGAACTCTTTCTAAATCTGAAATAAAGGAAAAAGAATCGGATCCATTATCTTCAAGTCCGTTCCAAGAGTTTTGATCATTTTTTCGGAGTGTAATAGATCGGTTGTTGTCGTGTATCTTAATCCGCTTAATTTCACTCATTTGAAGATTGAAAACTCTTTTTTCTCTTAGGTTAAGCTCAAGGTTGGTAAAGTTACTCAAGAAATCATTGGTTACATAAAAAGCTTGGTTGGTAGTGGTGTTTTTAATATGCAACTGATCGATTGTGTTGACCCGGGAAATTATCAAGTGGCTCCATTGACCAGATGCACGAACTTTGAGATCTAATATCCTAGCTTTTTCAGTAAGTTCATTTTCTTCTGCAAAGCCACTTATTCTCGAGCTGATAAGCTTATGAAGTAAAAAGCCAACTTGTTCATCGTTTGCTGGAAGATTAAATGGCGATTTCAAATACCATCGATCATTCTGCTTAGAAAGAGAGACCTTAGATGTGGAATTTGAATCCTGCCATTCAATGACTTCCAGTTCGTCGATTGTGTAGAGAGGAAAATTAAGAAAGGTCAGTTTGGTCCAGTCATTGAGGGGTTGATTGACTAATTCAGCAATTTGCTGAGGAGCATGCCAAATGGATTGAGATTTTTCCTCAGAAAATAGAAAATAACGACCTGTTGAATCACGAGTCATTTTACCTAAGGTGATTTTAAATTCATTGTTTTCCCCCCTGAACAGCATTTTAGATGAATTCTCATCAATGCCGTAATCTTGGGGTATTTCTCCTTTATCCTCTAATTCATCAAGAAAATGAATAAAGGTAGGATTGAGATGAGATAATTTTGAGATTAGGTTGGCTATGGCTACAGGTTCGGCAGACCATGAAATTGGGTGATGTACACTCCAAGCCATATCATCTTTTCTGATGATTATTTTTTGACTTATAACCGGATTCGAAATTTCAATTTCAACCATTTTTGAAATCATCTCCGAAAATTTAGAATTTAAATTGATCGCAGTAGTATACTCTTCATCCGAATTATAAAAAATGAAAACGGCCAAAAGAATATTAGCCAATAAAAGAAGAATGGTTCTGTTTTTAAGCATATATTAAAGCTCTTTTCTTAACCAACTTACAAAGAGTCCAAAAAATAAAACGCAGGCAGGAATGCATGCAAAATAGTAAAATAGAGAATCAAATTCACTGTCAGTCATGGAAATACTGTAGGATTGCAAAATTCTTGGAGGCACATTTAGCATATCATCACTCTCGTCGAGCCAATAAATGATATTTCTAGCAAGGGCTTGGTTGCCAGAACTGGATCGTAGTTTGCCATTTGAAAGAATTTTAGAGGATCCTAAAATGAGTAATTTCCCGGCAAATGAAAGTCCAAATTGTTTTGCTTTTGATGGATCAGGAACTGAAGTTGCCATGATTGGTACAGGTCCAGAGAGATCAAGTAATGGGTTTTTTTCTGGAGGTATATTTCTTTCGGTCCAACTCGACAGGGCGAGGGACTCTCTAGATGAAAAAATTAATTCATGTGATAAGAAAGGAGAACCCGACTGACGGTCTGCTTCTACTGGGCGGCAGCGGTCTGACAAAATAGAAAATCCTTCATTAATCAAATTTTTAACTAAAGGGTGGGTTGATTCTCTTTGGTATGTTCTTAAGAAGTACGAACCAGAAAATAAGTCGAAGTTTTGTCGATTGGAGTCGTAAATTAACATGTCATGGCAGCGTAATCCCCATTCTTTCAATATGGGTCTTAATCCCAAAGCAGGGAAATCTGTAAGGGCAAGTTCTTCGATTGGGTCTAACGCAAGAACCAATCCCCCTTTGCTTTGGTTTATGAAATTTCGAATCATGGAAACTTCTTTATCTTGAAATATAGCTTTCGGCCCAATAACTATTAATCCCAAGGCATCCGCAGGAATCCTTTCAACGGTTCCGAGATCGATGCTTGAAACTCTAATGCCTCGGTCTTCAATGAGTCCTCTGAGAAACGAATTACCGCTCTGAGGATCTGAATCTTCGGGACTGGATTCACCATGGCCACGGGTAAAGTAAATAACTTTTTTCTGTTTAGGGGGAGCAGATAATTCAAGAATGGCCCTCAGCAATGTTTCCTCACCTTTAAATTTGCCAGGCTCCTGTATGCCATTCTTCAACTCTTTCCAATCCGAGTAAAATCCCGATTCCCAAATAGCTTGCCTGGCCAGTGATTCAGTAGATCTGAAAACTTGCTGCGTGTCATAAGGATTGGTACCCTTTTCTTCTTTGTACCTAAATATGATTTGTTTTCCGTTTTCAGGGGAAGCAGCAACCAATAGGTTTGGTTGGTTAATTTTATATTGATCCAGAATATCATCTTTTTTTCTTGGAGCCAAAACATCCACCCTGTGAACCTTTATAGGGTAGGGGGTATCAGCTCTTTTTAAAGCATCTAAAAGAAGATCCAAGTCATGCATTAATCTTTGAACTATTTTGGGCAACTGCGAGTCTTCCGTGATGGTGATGATTAGATCCACTGGTTGCTCCATACGATTTAAAAGAGCTACACTTTCCTTGGATAAACTGTATTTTTTTTCAGCAGATAAATCGATCTGCATATCAACTTTTGAAATAAGAAAGTTTAAACTTAGACTCAAAGTCAATAAAAGCGTAACCACAGACCAACGATCGAGTCTGCGGTTCCTTTTTGCATGTTTAAAATCCATAGATCAATGCTTCAGTCTTTCCAAAGTAAGGGTCGATAGGCATATAAATAAAAAAGCGAGTACTAATTGATGAAGCATGGTAGCCAAGTCGACAATACCAACCGAGAAGTGTTGGGCTTTACTCAATCCTTGGTTAAGAGAACCGAGACACACATCAATAATTCCTTCAAGGTGAGTCGGGGATGAATGGTCACGATACTCACCGAAAGAAAAAGCCATAACTGCAAGATACAAAGTCAATAATGTGAAGGTGAGCATTCCTGCAACCATTTGGTTTTTGGTTAGCGAGCTTGCAAATATTCCAACCGCGGTAAAGCTGGCTCCGAAAGAGGCAAGAAAAACAAATCCACCCAACCAGTGCTCTTGCTGATTGAACCCCAAACTCAAGGCTTGATTAGGGAAACCATACCATAAGAGCAAGGGAAAGCATAAGGCGAGGGTACAAATAATCAGAAAAAAAATAAAGGCAGCCGACCATTTTCCTAAAACAAGCCCGAAGGAGCCAACGGGAGCAGACATCAAGGTTTCTAATGTGCCTAGTCTCCTTTCCTCTGCAAATGATCTCATCGTTAAAAACGGAACCAATGCGGGTGCCCCAAAAGTTAGACCGATAATAAGTGAAGAAAGTGGGGGCAAAACCCAATCAGTTCGAGCAAATCCTTCAATAAAAAACCGAAAACCGATCCCCAGAAGGGATAAGAAATAAAAACTGGATACATAGGTTGCAGGAGAAATGAAGAGACGAAAAAGTTCGTGCCGTAAAATATGCCAATATCCCATCATTTTTTATTTCAAAATATTTAAACTTTCTGAGCGAACTGCTTTGTGCTTTCCTCTTCCTAAGTAGTCTTGTATCTCCCAGTTCTTTTTGGTCGCTCGTAAAAAAATGGTTTCTAGGTCGGGTCTTGAAATCTGAAATTCCGAAATACTCAGCTGTTCATTTTTAATCAGTTTACGCAGTATTTCCTCCGCCTTCGATTCCCCTTCGCTGATGGAAAAAGTATATCTACTTTTCTGAGATTTTTCTATTTGGTCATCGTGAATTAGTTCACAATTAGGTTCTATGAGGCGGATTGTACGATGAATATCTATTTTATTTTCTGTGGTAACGATTTCAAAAATTGTTTTGTTAATGAACATTTCTTGTAACTCAGTCATGGTTCCTTCTGCAACAATTTGTCCATGACTCAGTATGATCATTCGGTCACAGCAGGCCTCCACCTCCGAAAGAATGTGACTCGAAAGAAGAAACGAGACTTCGCCTCTCAATCTCTCCATCATCTTTCGCGTGATGGCAGCCTGCCTCGGATCAAGCCCAATTGTGGGTTCGTCTAAAATGACTAATCTTGGTTCAGCCAACAAGGCGTCCGCAATTCCAATTCTTTGTCGAAAACCTTTAGACAAATTACCAATCATCCTTTCTGAAACACGCCTTTCCAAATCGCAAGCATCCAAAACTCTTGCTATTCTCTCTCGTTTTCTTCCCCCCTCTAATCCTTTTAGATTTGCTCGGAATTTCAAATATTCAATAACTCGAAGATCTTCTGGTAATGGGTTGTTTTCCGCTAGAAACCCAATGTGCTTTCTGACTGCCCCTTCTTCTTCTGCCAAATCTACACCACATACTTTAGCTTCTCCTGAATCGGCAGGGATTAAACCCGATAAAATGCGCAAAGTGGTACTTTTGCCGGCACCATTTGGCCCAAGGAATCCAACGATTTCACCCTTGGCAATCGAGAAACTAATTCCTTTAAGTGCTTGAATTAATCCATACCTTTTTCGCAGATTAATCACTTCTACAATCGGTAAGGGCTTGGTTTCAGTAGTCATATAAGAAGAATCAAGCTTATTGGCTTAAGCAGGCTAATGCGAGACCATCTAATGTAAGGTTATGGTGGATGATTGCTCCATCTATGTGAAAATTCTCAGCTTCACCACCTGTCTCAATGATTGATTTCACCACTTGGCCGTTTTGGCCCAATTCGCAGCTTATTGCATCAATAATACCGTTAATCATGGGTAAGTAGCCATGCTCGATTCCGTTCATCATCGCCATTTTTGTACTTTTACCGATAACCTGTGAGCAGCTTAGTTTCTGATTGAGTTTAATATTCGGAAGCAGTGCGGTTTGATTGCTCAAATAGTCAAGCATACCTTGAGGTCCGGGAAGAATGACTCCTCCTACATAACCTCCAGATTGAGTAATGACATCAA
>Ga0181568_10006336_pt1 | contig 10342 bp, 6 predicted proteins | sample 101ome_20_FD_133758 | JGI IMG/M metagenome (GOLD analysis project Ga0181568, IMG submission 133758) | Coastal salt marsh microbial communities from the Groves Creek Marsh, Skidaway Island, Georgia - 101404AT metaG (megahit assembly) | ecosystem: Environmental > Aquatic > Marine > Intertidal zone...
ACATGAACCTACCACTTTACTCGCTCGTAAGGTGACGGATGTATACTCGGCTTCGGTGGTTTATCAGGTCTTAGAAGGTCTTACTTGCCTTAATCCTACCACGCTGGAGCCTCAGCCGAGTTTGGCCGAGTCATGGACGATTTCAGAAGATGGTTTAACAGTTGTATTTAATATAAAAAAAGATGTTTACTTCCATGCGAATGACATCACAGGTGAGGAGCGAATGCTTACTCCAGACGACATTGTTTACTCTATTGAATTGGCATGTAAACAAACCATGGGAGAAGAACCGTCAAGTGCGTATTCTGGAATTTATAAAGACTTGATAGAAGGTGCTGAAGAGTATTACCTTGGGCAAGCTGATCATGTGTCAGGGTTGAAAGTTGAGGGCCATAAATTGACCATTCGACTGCGCAAGCCAGATGCGAGCTTTTTGGATAAGCTAGCTTCAGCCAATGCTTCAGTTGTATTGAAAGAGGCAGTGGAGGTAGGAAGAGAAACCGATTTGATTGGGACGGGTCCGTTTATATTTAAGCAATACAGAGATAGAGATGAAAACACTGAAATTGTTTTGGTGAAAAACCCTAAGTACCACCTATCTGACGATGCAGGAAATCAGTTGCCTTATTTAGATACGCTTTTGTTTATTGTAGAAAGTAAAAGTTTACGTCAGTTAGAAATGTTTGAAGAAGGAAGAATTCAACTTATTGAAGGTTTGCCTCCAACACGCATAACGAACATGTTAGAAGGTAGGATGAATGATTTTAATTCGTCTCCTCCAAAATTAACATTGAAGAGGAAGCCACTTCTTGCAACACAATATTATGAATTTAACTTATTGAGTGAGCCTTTCACTGATATACGCGTCCGAAAGGCAATTAACTATGCCGTAGATCGTGAAGATATAATACGAAATGTGCTGAATAACCAAGCTCATAGTGCTGGGGATGCTGGAATTGTTCCGCCAGCAGCTTTCAGTGGGTATAATTCTAAAGAGGTAAGAAAGCATGGATATTCATTCGATCCAGAAAAAGCGAAAAGGTTGTTGGCGGAAGCAGGTTTTCCGAATGGCGAGGGTTTTCCAACGATTGACTTAAAGTTTAATTTGGGTACAATACATTCTGCTGTTGCCGATCAGTTTGCCAAACAAATGAAAAAGTACCTAAACATAAATGTAAATATTGATGGTCTATCATTTGAAGATAAATTGGAGAGTCAACGTAATGCTGAGGGTCAAATAACTAGGACTTCATGGTACGCTGATTATTACAGTCCGGAGACATTTCTAATGAATTTTTATGGAAAATATGTTCCTGAAAATCCGGATGAGCCTTCGTTGTTGAACTTGTCAAGGTATAAGAATGATGATTTTGATCGCGCCATGGATATGGCAACAACGTCAGATGATCTAGCAGAAAGATATGCATATTTTGTAGAGGCAGAAAGTATTATGATGGATGAGGCTCCTATTATAGTGCTTTGGTATGAAGAAACGATAAAGGTAACCTATTCTAAAGTGAGAAACTTGAGGCTAAATGAGATGAATTTCTATCAATTTAGAGATGTTTATATCAAGGAATGGTCAGAAGAAGAATTCAAAGAAGCGAACGAAAATCAGCTTAAATAATTACCCCCTATGTAAATATGAAATTCCAACTATTACTTGCTTTTGTGCTTGTTTTTTGTGTATCTACTATAGGTGCACAGATTACCCAAAATGTACGTGGAACCGTCGTAGACGTAGAATCAAAATACCCTTTAATTGGAGTAAAAGTACAACTTTACACCTCTGATTCTACCCTATTTCGTGCATTAACTGACGAATATGGTAATTTCGAATTACGTAACGTACCAGTAGGTAAGTATGAAATTACGTTTGATTATAATTTTTATAATTCCTCGAAACAAACGGTTATCGTTCAATCGGGCAAGGAAAGTATTGTTAACGCGGAGTTGGAAGAAGAAATCATCACCACCGAAGAGGTAGAAATCATTGGTAATGCAAATAAAGATGTTCAAAATGAAATGGCACTTGTTTCTGCGCAACAATTTAGTATTGAAGAAACAGAAAGGTATCCTGGTTCTCGAGCAGATCCGGCGAGGATGGCTAGCAATTTTGCTGGTGTTCAAGGTGCGGATGATACACGAAATGACATTGTAATACGGGGGAACTCCCCATTGGGATTAATTTATAAAGTAGAAGGAGTTGATATTCCAAATCCAAATCATTTCGCTATTTCAGGCTCTGCTGGTGGTCCAGTAGCAATTATTAATAATAAGATTTTAGGGAATTCTGACTTTTTTATGTCTGCTTTTCCTGCTGAATATGGAAATAGTATTTCTGGGGTGTTTGATTTAAGGTTTCGAAATGGTAATCAAACAAAGCACGAGTTGACAGGTCAATTTGGTTTCTTGGGAACCGAAATAATGGCGGAAGGACCAATTAACAAAGAAAAAAGATCAAGTTACCTAATTATGGGACGTTACTCTACATTAAGTATGTTTCAAGCGATTGGTATAAGTATCGGTACAGATGCTGTTCCTGTTTATGGGGATGGTGCATTTAAATTTTCATTTCCACAGAAAAATGGTGGTAACCTATCTTTTTTTGGAATGGGTGGAGCTTCTTCGATAGATATAGTAGTTTCTGAACAAACTGAAGTGGTTGAAGAGGCTTTTGGCGAAGGAGATCGAGATCAATACTTCAAAACATCTATGGGTATTTTTGGTGCTACTTATAAAAAGCCACTAAATGAAAACACGTTTATCAAAACAACCATTGCTACTACGTTTGACACGCAAAATGCAAATCATAATTTCTTGATTCGCTCATTGGATACAGCTGTGGTTAATGGCGAACAATCTGTGAGTATTCGTACAGATAGCATTTACCCGCTAATGGGGTATAAATTCAAAACCAATCGACTTTCTTGGTATGGGGCAATTAATCACAAGATTTCCAAACAACATATCATCAAAGCAGGTTTTAATGTGGATGGGTACTGGATGAAAAATATTGATTCAGCGTTAAATGCTGCTCATGATCAGTTCCGAATTCGTCATGATTTTGAAGGCATGTCTTTTTTGATTCAACCGTTTGTTCAGTACAAATGGAAAGTTAATCAGCATATGGATCTTACTGCTGGTATTCATAGCCAATATTTCTCATTAAGTAATAGCATTAGCTATGCTGAACCAAGATTAGGATGGCAATACCGTTTGAAAAACAAGCAAGTATTGAGCGCAGGTGCAGGTTTGCATAGTCAAACACAACCGTTATATCAATACACTTATCAACGATATGACGCTCAAAGTAATCCAGTGTTACATAATAAAAACATGGACTTCACGCGCAGCTTTCATTCTGCTGTTGGTTATGAGAAGACATTTGAGAAATCATTGCGCTTCAAGTCAGAGGTTTATTACCAGCAACTATATAATATTCCAGTGGATATGAAGCCAAGTGCTTTTAGCTTAATTAATCAAGGTTCAGGTTTTCAAAGATTTTTCCCAGATACTCTGGTAAATAATGGTACGGCTAGAAATTATGGAATTGAATTAACTGTACAGAAGTTTTTTGATCAGTCTTTCTTTTATATGATCACTGCTTCCTTCTTTGAATCAAAGTATAACGGAAGCGATGGTGTTGAGAGAGATACTGACTTTAATGGGAACTATGCGGCCAATTTTTTGGCCGGAAAGGAATTTAAGATCAAGGACAAAAACGTTCTATCCCTAGGATTGAAATTCACTGTCGCGGGCGGTAGAAGATATGGAGATGTTGATGTTCCAGCAACGCTCGAGGAAAATGAGTTGATATTTCAAGATGAAGGATTTAATTCACGACAATTTGATGATTATTATCGTTTAGACTTCCGAACAACATATAAGATTAATACTAAAAAGTTGACCCATGAGATAGGTCTGGATCTGGTGAACATTTTGAACACGAGGAACATTCTCGCTTTGTCATACTCACCAAGTTTGTCCGATCCCACGGCTGAACCGATTGCTGAACGTTACCAACTTGGGTTTTTACCTATTTTCTATTATCGTGTAGATTTTAGGTTGGAAAAGCAAAATAAGAACTAGAAAGAAGCACTGGCTTTTAGGGTATTGTATATATGTGATACGCTGCAATTGAATTTATTTGCCAGTTTTTGCATGGTATATCCATCCTTTTCACGGAGACGTTTTATTTCTTTTTTGTCTCCAGTTGTTAAAGGATCTGGTTTCCCCATTCGTTTTAGTGTGCCACTTGGGCCATATTTTTTTCTACGAATGTCCCATAGTTTTTTCATATCTCGTGATGAACTGTCAAATGCAATTTTACACGCTTCCTTGTGGCTTGTCCATTTAAGATTACTTTTCTCATTGTTTGATACGTTTCCATCTAAATGAATAACAACTTTATGCTTTCTGGGGTGCTTATTGATTACGAATGCTTCACCCACTGCTTTATGAACATATACGGTTCTTAATTTCCCCTTGTCATCGATTAAGTCAGTCATCTGGTAATTATTAGAAGGGTGAACACGTAGTTTCCGATCTTTCGATTTAAAATGCATTGTTCTGCCTGATTTGAAGACTTTTGTTCGTTCTTTTGAACGTATTGCGCCTTTTGAAGAAACTTCGTAATCACTGAACCCTGGAATAGTTGCCCACATCTCAATTAGTTTTGGATTAAATTAAAGAAACAACAGGTCAGGAAAATAGTTCACGTAGAGGGTTTAATTTCTTTGGTTCTCATTGAGGTTACAGCAAAAATTAGTGGCATTAATTTCTTTGGTTTTAGCGTGCCTAATTCATAAGATTGTTTATTTTTGTTTCAAAATAACGTATATGAGTTCTAAAGTATTTTTTGAAGGTTTAGGTGATTTCATACTGTGGACAACACAGATTTTATTCGAGAACGTCGGAAACATGTTTAATACAGCCGTTATTTTACTTGGTTTTGTGGGCTTATTCTACTGGTTGAATGTTCAGCGCAAGTTCAATAACGAGGCATTGAATAACCCCGATCAATTGAAATAAAAAATTACAAAAAACAATCTTCGGTTGTCTTTTTTTGTCTTACTTCCTTAGTCTATTCTTAATGGGTTACTTTAGCGGTTGTATTCGTTAAATAAGACGAGGGAATATTAACCCGGTGTAAATCCTTCAAACGAAACCGTAGCAGTTCCTTGGGACAATCCTTTTTTCACCACCCTTCCTGTTTGGTAAGCAACAAAAAAATGCCCTTCTTGCGAGGGTCAAGAGCACTCAATGCAAACATGAGTTTTAGTAATCTCCATGCTAGGAGTAGCACTTATTTCTGTTGTCTTAATATATTATGTGTTATGCCCCATACATATCTCGAAGATACTGTTAGAACCTTATGAAGTCAACGATATAGGCAGTTTTTCGCTCAGTATTCTTGAATTTCGGACTAAGGTCACAATCATTGGGATGAATAGTCAGTGTAGCAAGAACCAAATTACCTAGTTCGCTTTTTCTAGGGTAAATGAAAAGGTACTTCCTACGTTTGGAGTACTTCTTACATTGATTGTTTGATGGTGTGAGTCGATAATGTATTTTACAATAGCGAGGCCAAGTCCAGATCCTCCTTCATTACGGTTTCTACTTTGTTCGACTCTATAGAAGCGTTCAAAAATTCTAGGAAGTTCTTTTTCTGATATACCTGGTCCGTTGTCTGACACTTCCGTCATGATAACATCGTCGAGCGAATAAAAACGGAGTGTTGTTTTTCCTTGTTCGTGGCCATAGTTTATGGAGTTCATGATGAGGTTGGTCAAAACTTGTGCAATTTTAGCACGATCTCCCATGACCATCACATCATTATATTCTCTATTAAAACCTAATGATATGTTCTTATTTTTTGCAGGTATCTCCAATGAATCAATCACTTCACTTGCTAATTCTGCGATATCGAAAGGTTGAAATGCAATTTCAAAACGGTCAATCTCCATTTTTGTAATTTCATCTAAATCCTCCAATAATGAGGTGATTCTGTCTGTTGCTTTCGACGCTCGTTCTAAAAATGTTCTATTTACATTTTCATCCTCTAATCCCCCTTCCAGTAGCGTGAGGATATATCCTTGAATGCTAAATACGGGTGTTTTTAATTCATGTGCAAGGTTTCCTAGGAACTCTTTTCTAAATTCTTCTTGCTCCTTCAGTTTTGCAATTTCTTTGCTACGCTCTAACGCCCACGTTTCTGTCTCCTTCTCCGCTGCTTCGATTAAGTCTTTTTGCAGCGAGATTGTTATTGGTTCGTGAGTAGTTGTTTTCCCTTTGCGAATAATGCGATACAACAGTTTAATTCTCTTTTCAATGTGTTTTTCAATCAGAAAGTAAAAAATGAACAATGCAGACATCGCGATAAGAACACTGCCAAGGAGCACTAACGGCAGATTATAGGTGTCCATAACTAGCTGTATTATTCCCAATAGAAGTAGAGAACTACCAAATAAAATGGCACTTCCAATAAAAACGATATGTATAGGTTTTTTATTTTTCACACTTCATTATAGGTGTAACCTACACCTTTTATAGTGCGAATGTAATCATCTCCTATCTTTTCTCGTAATTTTTTGATATGAACATCAACAGTTCGTTCTCCTACTACCGTATCATTTCCCCAAACTTTCCCTAAAATTTCATCGCGCGTAAAGACTTTACCAGGCTTGTTCACGAGTAACTCGAGTAGCTCAAATTCTTTTTTGGGTAATTGCAAATCAACACCGTCTTTTATTAACAGAAAACGTTCTCGGTCTAAATACAAGGAGGAGTCGCTTATTTTTTGAAGTGCGGGTTTCGTTTTTCTCCGCCACAATGCCTCAATTCGACTTATGAGAACTCTTGGACGGATCGGTTTTGTTATATAGTCATCTGCACCTACTTCAAAACCGGCAATTTGAGAGTAATCTTCTGAGCGGGAGGTGAGAAATGCTATGATTGGTTGTTCAATATTTTTTTCTTCTCTTATTATACTGCATACTTCCATACCATCCATCTTTGGCATCATTACATCAAGTAGGATTAAATCAGGTTGTGTTGATAGTGCAATTTTTACACCTTCTTCACCATTATCCGCCGTGAACACATGGTAATTCGATTTCTCCAGATTGTATTTTAGAAACTCAAGGATATCTGATTCATCATCTACTATAAGTATTTTTTCTTTTAAGCGCATTGTTCATTGAAATATTTTCATAAAAGTAGGGTTGGAAGGTGCTTTTTTTGTTTAAGAATATCTTACGTTAAAGTTATCATATCTTATATAAGGTTATAATAAGATTAATCCAACGTTTATAAAGTATCACATGTTCTTAAAAGATTGAAAATCAAATGTTTAAAATATTTAAATTAATGTGTTATCGCACAAGTTCTTCCTTAATGTTTTGATAACATACATTTAATTGTTTGATAAGTTTTAGTTTACAGCCATTCTAAATAACTACCCCATCTTTGCATCATCAATAAAATGTAAAAACAAAAAAATGCAAAAGAGAAATTTAAAATTAGCTTTAGTAGCAGGAGTACTTGCGGTAACTGCTATATCATGTAAGAAAGAAGGCTGTACAGATGTAAATGCTAATAATTACAATGAAGAAGCAAAGAAAGATGATGGTTCTTGTACGTATGATTTAGTAGATGAGTCTGTGGTGACAGTTTCTTCTAATATTACGTCAAATACGACTTGGGAAGCATCTAAAGTATATGTTTTGGCTGGTCGTATCACTGTAACGAGCGGAGCAACCCTAACTATTGAGCCGGGAACAATTATTAAAGGTGAAGTTGGAACAGGGCCTAATGCGACAGCATTAATTATCGCCAGAGGTGCTAAATTGATGGCGGAAGGAACAGCTACTTCTCCTATTATCTTTACAACTGTTGCTGACGAGATTCAACCAGGTCAATTTGCTTCGCCAAACTTAGATCCAACTTTTAATGGTTTGTGGGGAGGTTTGATCGTTTTAGGTAACGCTCCGATTTCTGCGGATGCTGATGCAGTTCAAATTGAAGGAATTCCTGCTTCAGATCAGAATGGTCTTTATGGTGGTGTGGATGCTGCTGATAATTCTGGTGTGCTTCGTTACATTTCTATTCGTCACGGTGGAGCAAACATTGGAGAAGGAAACGAAATCAATGGATTGACTCTAGGTGGTGTAGGTAGCGGAACAGTGATCGAAAACATCGAAGTAATCGGAATCCAAGATGACGGTATCGAGTGGTTTGGTGGAACTGTGAATGTCACAAATGCGTTAGTTTGGAATGCTGGTGACGATGCATTAGATACAGATCAAGCTTGGGCAGGTACTATGGATAACTTCATCGTTATTTGTGGAGCTGATACAGATCATGCGCTAGAAATTGATGGTCCTGAAGGTACTTTACTTGCTGGACACACTTTAAGAAATGGTTCAGCTAAAGGTGCTACTGCATCTGAGTTGGGTGATTTCAGAGCGTCAGCTAGAGGTACTTTTGAAAACATCTACTTTTTCAATTTCCCAGATCCAGCAACTGACGGAAGAGGAGATTTCTCTTTATCTTCAGGTTCTGATATTACATTTACAGATGGAGATTTAATGTTCTCAGGTCTTGAGGCTACATCTCCTGCAGGAGTTATGTTAGCAGACGTATTCAAGGCAGGAACTGATGTTCATGCTTCAGAGGTTGCTGCTGGTGCAAACACAGTTGGTGCAGACAAATCTGTATTTGCGAACTGGACTTGGGCAAGTGTAGCTAATGAATTAACTGACTTCTAGTAAGCTAGTTATAATAATAATGTTGATTAATAAACTCGTCACTTCGGTGACGAGTTTTTATGGTTTAAAAATAAAGGACATGTTTTTACAAAAGATTTTTACACTCTCTCTACTTTTACTACTCTCTTTTTCAAATTTATATAGTCAAGATGGATTTATACGCGGTGCTATCTTGGATGATGTTACGAATGAATATTTACCTGGGGTTCGGGTTTCTGTAAAGGATCAACCCAAAGGAGCTTATACTGACTTGGACGGTAAGTTTTCCATTAAAATTGCTCCAGGAACCTACAGCTTAATTATCTCTTTTATTGATTATGATACAGTTGCTATAAATGATGTTGAAGTGATTGCCGGTGAAGTAAAATTGCTTGACGAAATTAGACTGGGAGAGCAGGTCAATAATTTCGACGGGGTGACCATAACTGCAGAGCGAAAGAGGGATACAGAGAATGCTGTACTCTCTTTAAAAATGAAATCACCGAATATGATTGACGGTATTTCAAATGCAGCGTTCAGAAAAACTGGGGATTCTGATGCTGCTTCTGCCATGAAGAGAGTTCCTGGTGTTTCCCTTGCTGGAGGTAAGTACGTATATGTCCGAGGGCTTGGTGATCGCTACAACAAAACAATCTTAAATGGGTTGGATATTCCAGGTTTAGATCCCGATCGAAACACATTACAAATGGATATTTTTCCTACAAATGTGATCGAAAACATGATTGTTCACAAATCCTTTAATGGTGATTTACCGGCTGATTTTACAGGTGGTTTGATAGATATCGAACTTAAAAGTTTTCCGGATGAACCTGTACGTCAGATTTCACTGCAGGGAGGGTTTAATCCAAATTATCATTTCAGAAGTGATTATTTGACGTATGCAGGTGGAGGATTGGACTTCTTAGGAATGGATGATGGAACGCGTGATATACCTGCCACAGGGAATATTCCATTGTTTGGTGAAGTGATTGGAAACCCGAATGGTACCAAGGCAGAACGATATAAGGAAATCTTATCGAGCTTTAGTAGCACACTCGCAGCGCAGCGCAGTAGAAGTTTAATGGATGTTGGCTTTGGGGGAACCGTTGGAGACCAATTTAAGAAGGAGAAGGTAACCATAGGATATAACGTTTTAATGTCTTATAAAAACACAACTGAGTTTTACAAGGAAGCGGAGTACGGACGCTACGGTTTATCAGGCGATGCTGACGTGACAGAAATGGAACAGAGGATTGTACAAACGGGTGATTTAGGCGTGAACAATGTTATTTGGTCAACGATGGGAGGTGTTGCACTTAAGACGCTAACATCGAAATACCGCATTAATGTATTACACATTCAAAATGGACAGTCAAGTGCCGGTATTTTCGATTTCGTTTCAAGAGACCAAGGGGCTGATTTCGATGCATTTCAACATAACTTGGAATACACGGAACGATCACTTACAAATTTGTTAATTGCAGGGGCACATAGCTTGTCCGATAACAAATGGAATGTGGATTGGCGATTAGCATCCAATTTGTCCTCAATGGATGACCCTGATGTACGATTTACGCGCTATAGAATTAATG
>Ga0181568_10006337_pt1 | contig 10341 bp, 15 predicted proteins | sample 101ome_20_FD_133758 | JGI IMG/M metagenome (GOLD analysis project Ga0181568, IMG submission 133758) | Coastal salt marsh microbial communities from the Groves Creek Marsh, Skidaway Island, Georgia - 101404AT metaG (megahit assembly) | ecosystem: Environmental > Aquatic > Marine > Intertidal...
AAAAACATTAAAAATTAAATCAAAAAAAACGATATTAATTAAAAGCTGTAAATTATTCATAATATATAAAAAAAAAAAAAAAGAAAAAAAAAAGCTAAGATTTAATTTTTTTGAAATAATTTTTAGTTCTAAGCGATTTACGAACTGGTTTTTTAGGTAAAGGCTTTAACGGTACTTTATTAAATTGTTTTTTTTCTTTTAATAAATTTCTAATAAACAATTGGCGAGATCTTGTAGGCATACCGGGAATAGAATTTAGTAGTTTATTATTATCATTATTAAAACCAAGAGCATTGTATTTAATATTTAAAATATTAAATTTGTTAACAAGTTTGGGTCTTGAAGGTTGAATATAGCGAATATTATTAAAGAATCTATTTTCTACATCTTCTTTTTCGAATAAAGTTTTACCAAATAAACCGGAAATATAAGCGCAAATTTCATCCATAGTACCAAAAACATTATCTTTAGAGTTATTTTTATCAAAACAATATAAAATTTGAGATAAATCACCAACAGTTTTAAGGAAAAGAAATTCAAAAACCATATTATCATCACGATTATTCAAATAATTTTTGAAAAAATGAGAAATTGCACGAACAGAAGGTTTAAAATAAGATTTAGATTTATCATAATTAGTAAAACGGTTTAAATTTTGGTTAGTATTAAAATTACGCATACTAATTTCACTCCAATTTTTAGAAAAGATTCTTTTATTACTAGTCATTAAATTATTAATATTTTTAACATCAAAAGATTTGTCAAAAACAGATAATATTTGGCAATCGTAAAGGAAAGGAACACCATCAACATAAGAAATTAATTCTTTAAGAATACGTAATTTAATAGTATTGAAAGATTTTGAAGAAATCTTATTATTAATACTATTTTTAATGAATGAATCTATAACATCAGATAAAGAAGCGTTAAATTTAGTAGAAATAATATCATTATAAAACTTATTAATTAAAGTAATTCTGTCAGATTTTTGATAGAACTCGACTTTATTTTCAAAGAGTAATATTTTTTTAATTATATTATGAAAAGCTTTAAGAACTTTAATAACATTTTCTTTTTTTTTTAATTTAGAAAAAGGGTAATTGGAAAACCAAACCACCTGTTTAATATAATCTGTAATAGAATTAAATGATTTAGAAGAAGAAGTTTTAGATTTAATACGAATTCGATATTCTAAAATTACGTGTTTTTCATCATGAGATAATATAGTAAAATGATAAACATTATCAGAGATAGGAAGAACTCTAGAAGAATCGATGAGATTACTATTATAAATATCTTTTAAATCGCTAAAAAAGCCTTTAACAAAGCCATCATTAGCTTGGTCGTAAATATTCATAGGACTTTCAACAAATTTAACTGTATAGAAATCTGATTTTTTTAAAGATTCTTTATTACAAATATAATCAAACAAAGGAGCGAGACGGAATTTCTTTTGGTCTGCATCTATATAAAGATTAATAATTTTATTAGGATTATCAAAGAAATGGTTTAAAGATTGATAATTGGAAAAACAAGGTAAAGGATTATCCAATGTTAATTTAGAATGGTCTGAGTAAGACCAAGAGAAAGAAAAAGATTCTGAAATAACATGAGCATACAATTTATTTTTAAGAAGCAATTCTTTAATCAAAGGAATACTTTTTTTAAAGGAGTCAGAAAAAATAGAGAAATAAGTATCTAAAGCAGAAAGCAACAAAGAATTATTAGAATTAGGCTTTTTCAAAGTATTAAAAATATAATTTTTAGAATAATTTAAATTATTAACGAAAAAAGAGATATATTTTTTAACAATAATTGAACAAAGAAGATTAATATTTTTAAATTGATTTCTATCAGAATTTTCACAAAAGTCATGAATTTGGTCGTGCATTAATAAAAGTAAAAAAGCGGGGGTTTGTTTTTTATTCAAAGTGTGAGAAATGAAATTCATATTAGAATCTAAAGAAGATGAATCGTTATTAAACTTTCTCTTAACCATTATAATATTAAAATAAAAAAATAAATTAAAAAAAAATGAAATTATTATCAATTACTTTATTAATAGGTAAAGCAATATAAGATTTAAAAAACTTAGGTTTAGAACCATTCCAAATTGAATAATTAATTTTATTGTAAATATTATCATGTAAATTAGAAAAATCCTTATGTAAAATTATAATATTATCGAAAAAAATAGAGAAATAAGGGTAATGTAAAAACAAATTATTCAAAAGGAAATCTACATGAGAAGTAGAAGCTAAAAATTGGTCGAAAATAGAATCATGTAAAGACCCAGTAAAATGAATTAAAACTTTAGGTTTAAGGAGTGTATAAGATGAATATAAAGATATACCGCTAAAATTTCTAGGTATATTATTAATCCAACCAAAACAAATATAAACATAAGTAGTAAATATTTCGTTTAAAGAATTAGTATAATTATCCCAAAATTGATGTAAAGTTTCTGGATAATTGCTAACATAAATCCAAGGATTGAAATCTTCATGGACAATAGGTTCTAAATTGTGACCGAATTTATAAATTAATTTTATTTGGTCAATAGGTTCAAGAGAATTATCATTAATAGAAATAGATTCATGAAGTTTAGCTAAATAAGAGTTATTAGAAGCGACTTTAATTAAAGTTACAAGGACATCGTTATCAAACATATTAAAATGAAAAAATAAAATAAAAAAAGAACCACAACGCAAATCACTGCATCTTTTGAATGTACTTAAGAAATAAAAGCGAAAAGAAAATAAGAAAGATGGTATATAATCCACCAAAAAATACAAATTACGCACATATTAAATTGAATGAAGAAAAGCAAGAAAAAATAAATGATATCATGGGTAAAAATGGTGAATGGTTTAAGAAATTTACGGAGGAAAACGGGTTAAAATATGTATGGTATAGTAAGGAAAATAAATGGATAGAAATATGGGGGAATCATTTTTCAATTGAAAAAAGTAAAGAAGAGCTAATTGAAAGAATAAGAAAAATAAATTAAAACACTTAAAGAATAAGATATATATATAAATAAAACAATGGAGTATCATAACTCAACTCTCGAATTCAACAAAGCGTTCTATAATTCGCACATTAAAGTCATTAATAGTGTATGTAAAGAACTAGGATGTGAAGATAAGGTTGATGAACTTGTAGAAAAAATTCTAAGTAAAGAATTTATTAAAATCAAAATCAAAAAAGATGAAACAAAACCGAAAAGACCCAGAACATCATATATGTATTTTAGCGAAGAAAAACGTGGAGATATTCAAAAGAATAATCCGGAATTGAAAATGGGAGGTATTGCGAAAAAACTTGGAGAAATGTGGGGAAAAGTAGATGATAAAGAAAAGAAAAAATATGAAAAGCTTGCGGAAGAAGACAAAGATAGATATGAGAAAGAGCTTGAAGAATGGAAAGATAATAAATAACTTAAACAAAAAAGTAATTAAAAAAGTAAAGATGAAAATAAACGTATCATTTGAAGAAATGAAATCAGAAAAAGTGCAAAAAATACCAAAAATAACATATAAAGAATATAAGAAAGGAGGGAATATTGTAGTAGAATTTGGAAGAATCAAAATTGAAAATGAATATATAATGTGCGCCCTGATAAATTCGTTACAATCGAGTAATACATATCATATAATAAAACTGGCATATAAAAGTAAAAATAAAGAGTCAAAAAAATGGAACAATCTAAGTATATTAGATAATGAAAATGCGTATAATCTAGGGGAAGAATTCATAACAAAATTAAAAAACGAAGAATATATAAAAATCAAACAAAAAAAGAACAAATTATATTATGAAAAAGAAGAAGTAGAACTGGAAAAAATAATATTTAAGAGTACATAGATAACGGAGGATTATCAACAGGATTTTTAGATTTATGCTTAATAAAAAGATTTAAACCGTCATCTAAATCTTGTTTAGAAAGATATCTTTTCCAAGTTTTAGGTTGTCCAAACATTCTTTTACCATGCATTATTTTACAACAAGTAATTAAATTATAAACATCACCACCATTATTCAAGAACAAATGTTTATTAGTATTTATAACATCTTGTAAATAGACTAAATTAGAAGGTTTAAGTATTTTCCATTTATCTTTTTTCAATTGAAAATCAAAAATTGAAGTTAAATTAGAAGAAGTATAAGGTTCGATAACATATTTCCAAGGAAAACGTCTATCCAAACCGGGATTAGAACCAAAAAAATATTTATTTAACTCATGTTCATAACCGGCAATAATACATATAAAATCTTTAGTATTTTCTGTAAGAAATTTATTGATAGTATCTATACATTCTTTAGAATAAGAGTCTTTATCTGAAGAGTTTCCGAGACTATAAGCCTCGTCGATAAAAAGAACACCACCTAAGGAAGAATTAAGGATTTTTTTAGTTTTTGTAGCGGTTTGACCTAAATATTCAGCAACGAGGTCTTCGCGACCAACAGTACGAAAAGTTCCTTTTGATAAATTACCAAGAACTGTATATATTTCTCCGATTATTTTAGCAATAGTGGTTTTACCAACACCGGGAGGACCCATTAAACAAGTGTGCATCATTTCATCATTATTAAAATTTTGGATAATAAAAAGAATTTGATACATTATATCATTTTTAAGAGATTCTAAACCAATTAAACTATTTAATTTAAAAAGTTGTTTTTTAATTTGATAAAGCTTTTGGTAATCAGGGTTATCAGGTTTTTTTTTAAATTTATAAGCAAATTGTACTAAATCATCTAAAGAATTTATGGATTCAATAGAGGATAGATTTTTAGTCATAATTAAATAGTTTAATTAATCTTTAAGTATTTCAGATAAAGCATTATGCCAGATATCATAAAGAAATCTACCATGTTTAGGAACCATATAATCATCTTTAGCATCCCAAGGTTTAGGACAAATATAATGAATAACATAAATAGGATTTAATTTATTAGATTTATTAAAAAAATAGTATTTATTTTTAGTGTAAGGAACATGAGAGGAGAAAAGATTATAAGAATGGTCGAGATGTAAATGTTTTTGAGAAGGCCAATTAGTATAATATTTTTGCATAACATTTTGGTCTCCTTGACATTTATCACCTTGAGTTTCGGAAATATGTATTAAATTATTATAATCGTGTAACGAAGGTTCTAAAACAAGTAATCCGGAATTAAAGTTACGTTTATCACTAATAGCCCAACAACCTGCATAAACAGCGGACATATGAGGTTTATCGAAAAGATGGTCTATATTATGAAGAACATACATATCAGCATCTAGATAAACTAATTTAGAATATTGAACTAATTTAAAAAGTTCTAATTTAGTATACGTAGCTCTCCATTTATTAAAAGGGGGCATTTTAGGTGAATCTCTTCTTTTTACTTTAATAGTTTTAATATTAAAATATTTGAGAACATCCAAGGTAAAAGAAGATAGATTTTCCGTTATACAAACATGAAGTTGATAAATGCTATTAGACTTAATTAAAGATTTATATAAAACCAAAACACCAAATAAATAATTATCAGTTGCTAGAACTGTAATAAAAGCTTTCATTATAATTTAAAAATAAAATTTGAAATAAAAATAAACAATGGATAATAATTTTGATGCGGATGAAGTAAATCTATATTTTATATTAGCTATGTTTATAATAGGTACAGGGTTTATATGTATAAAAATACATAAAGAAAAAGAATATGATTATAAAATAATAAGATGGAAAAACAATGAAACAAGAGAAAACACATGTTGTATATGTTTAGAAGAATATAAAATGAATGAAAAAATATGCATATTAAATTGTTCTCATGAATTTCATAAAAAATGTTTAGAATCATGGTTATATCAATCTAATACATGTCCATTGTGTGTGGAAGAAATATAAATTTAAAATAAATGAAAACAAATAATGTAATCATTTTTTTTCAACTTAAAGAAAAAGAAAGAAAAAGAATAATAAGAAGAATGAGACGAATTGTATCACAACCTAACCTAACAACAAACACAAGTAAATCAAATTCTAGAATAAAAAGGAACAAAAGTGAATCAAATTTAGTTTTAAAACAAAAAAAAGAAATACCAGAATATGTAAAACAAACAAAAGAAAAGATAGAACCTGTTATAAAATATATAAATACAAATATATTAGCAAAAAGTATTCAAGATTTTGAGTTTGCATACCAAATAAAACATAGTACAAATATAAGTTCTTTTATAAATTCTTTTTTATTATTTAGTTTGTTTATATATACAATTGAATGTAATGATGAAAAGAAACATCGTGTATCATTTATTTTAGGATGTATGATTATATTTCAGTTAATGAATAGATAATTTTCAATATTTGATGAAAGTTTTTTACCAATTTTAGGAATATTAGTTAAAAAAAATATATTTCTATTATTCTTAATATATTCTAAATACAAAGATTCATATGAATTAAAAGTATTATATATATTGTTAGCTATATTGGAAGAGATACCAGGAATACAACAAAGTTGAGATTTCCAAATATTTTCTTTAGAATTTTGAAGACTTTTTTTAGAATTTTGTAAAACATAATAATTTTGAAAATCAGTGTTGCAACCACCTTGACTTTCTATTTTGGAATAAATTAATTTTATAATATAAGCTGTTTCACAAATATTTTGAGAACGTAAAACAAAGAAATTATCTTTTACAATTAAAGACATCATAGAACTTAAAAGAGAATCATAAGATATACCAAAATTATTAGATTTATAAAAATTTTCAATAATATAAATAACTTTAAAAGAGCTTTTTAAATTTGTGAATTGATTTTTAATTCTATTTTTTTGTTCGTATAATCTTTTATCAATTATAGAAGAATTCAAATCATCCATTGTTTTTCTTTCTATAATAAATTTCAAATCATTATTAAATAAAATATGAATATCACCTATATCAAGTTGTTTAATTTCCAAAGGGATTTTAGAGTCATGGATATTAATTTTTTTAAATTCGTTAATTAAATTACTTTCTCTTACATCAAACAATATCAACCCTTTATTCATAATTTGTAAGTTTTTTTATTTAAGAATTTTGAACAATTGAGAAAAGAATACGGTCGCTAAGTTGACATTCGTCGTAATGAATAAAATCGGAGCGAATATGATTTTCATACATTGAACGTTCATACAAGATATTTTTTTGAACAAAATATTGGACACATAATTCGTAATCACCGCTTAAAGCAGCATATTTTAAACCGTTTAATGTTCTCAAATTTTTATTTTGCAACATGTGTTTAGCAACAGTAAATTGAGATGGTTTTGGTTGATTAAAAACATAATAATTTCTAATTTTATCAAAAATATTTAAATTGGAAAATATCTTAAAAAACACGAGTGAATCCATTTTTGCTTCCTATATTAAATTATTGGTTTTCTTTAAGAAAAAAATATAAGTTAATAATAAATGTTGCAACAAACTCTAAGATTTCTCATATTACTAGTATCCATTGTGTTAGTTCATGCGAATATTGGAAAACTATTGAAGGAATTTGTACCAAAAGATATATTAGATGCTGTAATAATAGGAGGAATACCATTTGTATTAAATTATGTACCACTAATTAACAAGTTTATATTAACTGATGCCAAAGGAATGCCTGGATTATATACATTTTTAATATTAACACTTACAAGTTTATTATTAACTGTATTGGTAAAAGAAGCTAATAAAAAAGAAGATGAACTGTCTAAATTTTTGAAAGAAGAAGTAGAATATAAATACTTTAAAATGGAGGCATCATTTATATTTATAGTTCTTATATCTTTACTAGCGGAACAAGCAGGACAATATATATATAAAAAGAATGCAGAAGAAGAACAAATAAACATCATTATAAGAGCTCTTCAAAAATTTTTCAAAAACAGAAATACCGTTAGAAACTTAAAAAAATAATCATTTAATAAATTATGAATACAAAATTGTATGATATTTTAGAAATTAATAAAGATGCAAATGAAAATGAAATTAAAAAAGCATACAGAAAGCAAGCTATGAAACATCATCCAGATAAAGGTGGAGATCCATCAAAATTTAAAGAGATATCAGCAGCCTTTGAAATATTAGGAAATAAAGAAAAAAAAGAAAAATATGATAGATTCGGATTAACCGATGATAAACAACAACATATGAATATAGATCCTATGGATATATTCAATCAAATGTTTGGCCAGTATAGTTCACCATTTGAAAATGAACCATTCTCTATGTTTACAAATTGTTATAAAAAACATAAAAAACAAACACAACAATTAAATTTTAATATAAGTTTAAATGATATGTACAACGGAAAAGAAGTGAAAATGAAATTAGATAGAAATGGACCCTGTGATGAATGTGAAGGTAAAGGTTCTAAAGAACCACCAAAAGTTTGTGTTCAATGTAATGGAAGTGGTATATTAACAAAAATTATGCAATTAGGACCTGGATTAATACAAAAGATGCAAGGACAATGTAACAAATGCAACGGAGAAGGTAAAATTATTATAAATAAATGTATGAAATGTAAAGGAAATTGTGTAAAAAGAGAAAGTATATTTATAAGTGTATATGTTAATCCGGGAGCAAATCACGATGATAAAATTACATTAGAAAACAAGGGAGATTACGATGTGAATATAAATCAATATTCAGATTTACAAATTATATTAAAACAAAAAGAACATGGTTTAATAAAAAGAAAAGGAAATGATTTTGAAATACATTATAATGTTTCTTTATACGATTCGTTATTTGGAATACATATAGGATATAAACATCTAGATAATAAAGATTATGTATTTAAATTAAAAAACAATGAAGTATTACAATACAAAAATACATATATTGCTAAAAATATGGGAATGAAATATGGGAATAAACATGGTGATATGTATATAAAATTTGATATTATTTTTCCACAACTTGTAAAACAAGTAAATAAAGATAAGATTTTTACAATGACAGATATACAAAATATGTTTGGAAATAACAATCAAAAAACAAACATAGGCACCCATATTATATTAGAAAAATATCAAGAGAACATCCAAAGAAATGAAAGAAGTAATGAGAAAGTTTTACCAGAGTGTGTACAACAATAAAACAATTAAAACATACGGGTTTTTTTTTGCAATTGTTCTACAATCCTTTTGTCTCTTTTACTCATATAGGATTTAACTGGGGTATTTCTTTTCGCACCAACTTTTTTTTTAGTTGCGCCAACTTTTTTTTGAACAACTGGGCTTTTATTAGTTGCACCAACTTTTTTTTTAGTTGCGCCAACTTTTTTTTGAACAACTGGGCTTTTTTTAGTTGCGCCAACTTCTTTTTTACAATCAAAAATATCATCATTATTATTTATTTTTTTTATCAAAGACATATATTCTTTTTTAATTTTCGCATTAAACATAGAGATATCTTTAAGATATCTTTTTAAATCTCCGTATTTAATATTATTATCACAAAAGAATTTAATTAAATCATCGGAATATGGTGGTTTTTTTTGAAAAAACGATGATATATAAAATTTAGCTAATGCAGAATTCAAAGGAACTGGTATAGACGAACGCATTTATAATAAAGAAATAAATTTATTTAAAACATGTATTTTCTTAAAAGAAATTTCAGATTGATTTAAATTAATATGAGAACAGAAAAGACATTCTGAATCAAAAGAAATAAAATCATCAATGTCAAATATATTATCAGTTAAAATATATTTATAAAGATGTTTTGTGTCTGTATATTTATAATTAATAACAAGGGAATCACAGTATATACAAATTCTTTTAACAACAAGCATAATTAAAATATTAAAAAAATAAATAAATATGAACTATTCATAATCTCTGATTTGTACACCTACAGGAAATCGTGGAATACCATATTCTGTTAGATTTTGATATTTAACTGTAAGTAAAGACCCTTTAACTTTGTTAAAATTTTCAAACCAGTATTTTCTAAGTTCTCTTGAACCTTTAGGTCTTACTGAGAATTTAAGATTAGTTTTTGGATCTTTACAAATAAAGATTACTGTACCTTCATCATTACCAGTTGCTTCACTATAATTAACAATTTCATATTCTGCATCTATAAATTTTTTATATTTTTGAATATCTTTGGACCTGTAAATTGGTTTATATACACCTTTCTTATTTCTCAAAATAACACCTTCATATTTATCTTTAAGAAACTCTTCGTGATATAAATCGACATCACTTTTATCATTTGCGATTTTTGTATCTACAAGTACCAAGTCTTGTGATTTAAATTTCAATTTACAGAGGAATTTATTACGTTCTTCGAAATTAAGA
>Ga0181568_10006340_pt1 | contig 10340 bp, 17 predicted proteins | sample 101ome_20_FD_133758 | JGI IMG/M metagenome (GOLD analysis project Ga0181568, IMG submission 133758) | Coastal salt marsh microbial communities from the Groves Creek Marsh, Skidaway Island, Georgia - 101404AT metaG (megahit assembly) | ecosystem: Environmental > Aquatic > Marine > Intertidal...
AGTCAATCCCATGTGTGATGCGATCTCCTCCAGACTCATGTTGTATTCTACGGTTCTGATATCATGTTTCATGCTACATCCTTAATGATTAAATGATACTACCATATCATTATAGCACAGATTTCTTCTAAGTCAATAGTTATTTTATAATTTCGGGCGCGGGCATACGACCTTTGATGTACGGTCGGGTTTCTGGGTCTGAGTTGTCTGGATAAAAGTTCTGGGGGTGTGATTGTTTTAGTCGATCTATGGCTTCAGTGGTGTATTTGCTACCTATTTCCCAGTTAATGGCAATCACAGTTTTTGTTCCGGCCTGGACCTTGGGCATACTTCTGTGTAACTGAAAGCTGGGGGCTATGATTAAATCACCTGGCCTAACCACTGGCAGAAAACTATCACCCGTAGGCATCATATATTCTGTGCCTTCCAAGGGATCTACATCCACATAATAAATGCTAATCCACTGTACGCCAGGATGGTTGTGCCAGTTGTCATAATCACCCTGATGCATCTCATGAAACCACATACTTTTCACAGTTATTTTATAGTTCATAAAACTTTCATTGGGCACAGCCACAGCTCTGGCATGATCATGAAATAAATCTGCTAACTTAGTCCAGAGCGTGATTTTATACATCTGATCTGCTCTGTAACACATATCTGGTGAATCATAATAGTTATAGTCTTTGCTTCCTGGGTCACGGTTATAACTTCTGTAGTTACACTGGAACTCAGGAAAATTGGCGTTATAGCTCAGTTCATGATTATACCCATCAAACACACTCACAGGTTGTTTATAGATGCCATGGTTATGATGAGAATCTGCATGATGTGAGCCTCTGTTGGGATCAGCTGATGAGTCTGGTCGATCAGACTTGGCAATCTCTATGTCCCTGAGCAGGGCTTTATTGAATGGCTCAGGGTCTGGTACACTATAACGCCAGTACTGCATTACTTACCTCGGCCGCCTCCGCCGCCACCGCCACCGGTTCTGGGTTTAATACTGTTATCTTTGTCACGAGTTGATCTGTAGATAATAAACACTCCACATGCTACCACTGCTACTACACCAAAAACAAATAATGGATCCATGATAATCTCCTTTAAAAATGTATCAACGCTCTGTCACCAGCATCATATATATGACACTGGTAGGTTATTCTATACTTATCTGATGTTATATGCTGGCAGCCAAATCTGTGAAGTTTGCGTCCAGGCCATATCAGCATGTTGCCAGGTGTAAACATCAACTTATATGTGTCTGTGTCAGACATCATAAACTCTGTGTGTGAGTCTGTATCAGCCTGTATGGGTATGGTAATGCTTATGATTTTTTTATAATCTATGTGTGGCATTTTTCTAAATAATGCTCCATCAGTGTGCCAATAAGTATTATTAATATCAGACTTTACTATGTTAAATCCAGGCGTAGCCACACCTAGCACATACTCTGGTGATCTATGTAGGTGTTTTATACAAAAGTTTTCCACTCTGATATTGATGTCTGCATAGGCATGTGCCATGTACTCTCTCAGGGCAGGATCAAATATATCATCAAAGGTATCATCACTGGGCAAACTCCAGAAGTTTTGTCCCAGACACCAGATACTACCATCCAGATTGTTAGTATCTCTGGTGTCAGGACCAGGATATGCCATGTGCATGTCAGATTCAACTCTGACTAGAATCTCACTCACATGGTCTGAATCCAAAAAGTCAGGATATTCATACAGTGAGTCTCCTGACCACATGTCTGGAAAACTTATGTCATGGTCTGGCAGTGTTAATTTACCAGTAATGTATTGATCCTGTGACTCCATGAGTAAATATTTATATGAGGGTATTATTCGTTGGTGGTAGTATTGGCAAGGGTGAGTGGGCTTGGCCTCAGGTGATACCTTATCGACCAGACAGAGACAGATATGAACTAGACAGCATACCAGGCTGGCATAACTCACATGGTGGTGCGGCAGAATATTTGTCAAGCCAGGGCTATTTGGTCACACAGGCTTGTACACCAGCACAGACCTTGGGTCAGAGTACAGAGATCATGTCAAAGGTCAGTGTACAGGATTATCATGCCTGTGTGTGGTTCATGACTGACATAACCTGGGACTTAAACCCCCAACACAATACCAATATTTCAGACTTAATCAAACAAATCAGACCCAGACAGTGTCACACTGTGAGTGACTATCAGGAGTTATATACAGATGCCAGAGAAATATTACTGGGAGAATTTGCTCTGCATATTAATCGCACTAAAATACCCACTATGTTAATCAATACTGTGGGTTATATACCAGCCAGACCTGACATATTCTCACACACCATAGAAAGTCTTTATCAGACTCTGACTGGCACAGACCAGAGTTCATACACAGGCGTTAGTTGGTACCCTGACAGACTATTAACACCCCTGAGTCCTGACTATAATCCAGACATATTATCAGAAGTTATTTCAATGAGTGATGCCTGGAAAGCACAATTCTTTAACAGGCCTGAATTATTCTGGCCTGATGGCATACACCCCAACAGACATGCTCATGAACAAATAAGCAGACATATTCAGTCATGGTTACAAAACTTTTAACTTTATCAGAGTGTGATGACATTATCACTAACTTAGATCTGAGTCAGAGTATATCAGAGGACAGTAATTATTATGGTGGCACCCAGGGCTGGCTACAGCCTGATATTGCTAAAAAATACTTGCCCAAAGCAGAAGCCCTAATAATAAAAACCCATGATATAAAATCGCTCACCAACATATATGTCAGAACATATCTAACCAACACTCAGTTAAAAATGCACACCGATCAACCAGGCTATGATGTTACTATGACAGTGTGTGTGGAAAACTCTGACCCTGACTTTACCCTATGTGTGAGTAACTTAACTCACCCAGACCCCTGGCCGTTTAACTCAGAGGGAGATCTCACACCCTATTACCATAACAGTCTATGCTATGATCTCAAGCCTGGCGAGTGTGTGAGTATGCAGGGTCGACGATATCCACACTGGCGGCCTACAAAATACAGCCTTAGCCCTAGCACATATATTTTTTATAGTTGGGAATGTCATGATCATTAATGATTATTATAAGTTTGTGTATGTACGCACCATGAAAACTGCCAGTGCCACACTGCATTATATTTTAAAACAATTACCTCACAGTGTTACAGCATATGATATCTGGGGATCACTCACTGAACATCAGAGTGTGACTGAAATAGCTCAACACATGACTGACACTCACAGAGATATTGCTGACTATTTTACCTTTACAGTAGTCAGAAATCCCTGGGATTGGTTAAACAGCATGTACTATCATGATCAATACATGATTGATATCTGGAATAGATCAGATCCGTCAGACATCACACACAGAATGTCACATAGTGTGTTCACAGACTGGATATCAGAGCATCCTGACAGGGTGACTTATTCAGACACACAACACTATCTCACACCCTGGAGAGACTTTTCAGAGTTCTACTGGGCAAATCCTGACTTGGGAACCTATAATACAGAGATCTATCTGGGTGGGCCTGACATAGACTTCTATATAAAATACGAAGATTTGTATTCAGACATTAAACGTATGTGTGATCATATACATTTACCCAGCCAGGTATTTTCAGACATCAAAAAAATCAGATTAAATAGTTTATCCAGGCCTCAGAGTGAGTATCAGACATTTACGCCAGAAATACTTAGTGACATACCTCAGAGGTTTATGACAGAAATCAACTTACATAACTATGAGCCACCCCAACATTACGCCTGATGTAGTATTTAAAGACCAGACTCTGAGTGACATTCTGGCTTGGGCGCACTATGTGAAATACCATGATGTATACTATGTAGACGACAAAAATATCATAATAACCTATTTAGATCCCACTACATATTCAGCCTATGCTATATATGAGTTGTGTAATAACAAAGTTACAAACTTCAGATCAGATTATGTCACACACCTTAAAAACATGGGATATCATTGTGTTTATCTCACAAATCAATCTGATACTCTGGCTACAGAACTCAGGACGGTCATCACCCTGGGCCATATGCATGACATGTTTTATAACACAGAGTTTACTCACAGAGTGTTGTTATGATTGTTACCAGAACATTTAAAGACTGGTGGCAGTGGTCCTGGCGGCTGGGCTCAGATCGACCTCAGGGATATCTGGATAACCTAGTGTTTAGACCAGAAATACCAGACTTTAAACCCAGTACCTACTATCATGAAGCTATATGTAACGCCCTGGCAGACATTATACACACAGATTCAGACATAGTTTTATTTTTAAGTGGTGGTGTGGATTCAGAAAGCATACTCCAAACTGCCTGTCAGAACTTTGATCCACAACTAATACGGCCTGTGTTTTTAAAGTTTGATCATAACCTAAATGACCATGAGTATTATTTTGTTAAACATATTGCTAAAAAATTGGATGTTGAAGTAACTCTGATAAACATAGACATTGAATCATGGCTGTACACTTCTGGAAGTGACTATTCCTGGCGCCACTGTAACTCAGAACTACACTTTCAGCATCCTGCTCTGGCTATGTTAACTTGGCTCAGACATGAAGTTCAGAAACTATGGGGCGATGTTACTGTGATTCAGGGCAATGGTGACATACCCTTGTATGGATTTGCCAACCCAAATTGGCCCATGTCAAGAACCTGGAGCGTAAACTACTGCTTACAGGCAAACTTTGGCACACTAAAATACTTTTATGATAACTGGCCTCAGGATATTCCATACTTCTATACATATACACCACAGTTGGTACATAGTATTATGTCAGAATTTCACAGACTCCAACTGTTAGATCATAGTGTATGGTATACATCAGAATGTCGCTCACAGGTATTTTCAGACAATTTTATTGAACAACTAATCAGAAAAAAACACTTTGGCTTGGAAAAGGTATATAAAACATATTCTGATATACCCAGATATCATACCTATCAGGCTCAACACCCCGAACCCTATGTCTACCAGGATTACGATGAATATTATAAATTACTTCAATCGCACACCACAGAATGAGTGGCAGATCCTAAAGTCCTGGAGAGACCTCAGAGATCCTACATCAGAGACTTTCTGTGGTCGATCAGAACTATGGCTACCGCCCCAAGGTCAGAGTAGTGCCACAGACTTAGACGAATTGGTGTCAGACTCAGGCATTTGTGTGTTTGTGGTTATAACACCAGACTGTGAAGTATCTGACACACATGAAATTAAATACATAGAGCCTGCTCATCAGTGTCTGGATGCTCTGGGCAATTTAACTAATCATCAGCTATGGTATAAAACACAAACATATGGAATATATTACACACCATGATTAAAAAATTAAACATAAATTTCCTTACATATAGTGCTAAAAGTATCAGAGCATTTATAACAGAAGCATTACCCATGTTGTCACCCGGCGAGGTCAGCAATCACATTAAAACACAAGTATATACTTCAAACTTTGATGTGGAACCCAGACCCAAGTACACAGGATTTGAGAAGGTAGTTCGTGAGGATGTCAAAACTCGTAAGAGACTCAGACACCATTTAAAATCGAATCACTTGGATGACAACACTGAGGTAGCCGAAGCAAAGTCACAGGATATTAAAAAATACATAGATGATACTTCTCAAGGCATAACATTCAGGGAAAGTTTAATTGAAATCGCTAAAACATATAGTGACCCTGACAACATCAACCTGGTATATTACTCAGGCGGCTTGGATTCTGAAATAGTCATACAGAGCTTCAGACTGGCAGGCGTGGATTTTTGTCCCATAGTGTTTACACTTACTTGGGGATCAGATGTCATCAACGACCATGACTTGGAATGGGCACACAAGTTTCTGTCAGAACATTCCATACCATATATTAGCCGTACCCTAGACATATCAGAGTTTTGGGAAAGTGAAGTCATAGAAGCCTATGCCAGAGACTGGGGTATAAGTAGCCCCCAGATTCTCACACAGTATCTCATGATAGATACCATACACTCTGAAATAGAGCGCATAGGCGAAGAAAAGTTTTTATCTACCCGTATAACCAGATAAATAAGGTATTCACAGAGGATAATACCATGGCAACAATTAATCACATCCAAGCAGGCGAAGTAAGATTTACCAGAGAATCTGACAGCTATGAACTCTACCTGAGTATGCCCAAGATTGGCAAGGCTAGTTTGATGCTCAGAGATCCTGAGACCCTGGAATACGACTATATGTGGACTGGACTCGACTATGGAACCAGCCCTGAGGTACTAACTGATTCTGAATGAACATAATTTGTTTTGACCTGCCCAACTGTAACTTTAATAATTTACAAAGTTTACATCAGGCAGGTCATACCATACACACAGTCACATACGGAGATACTTCCTATATAGAACTCCAGGGTATACTCACAGTGCCAGAGCTTGGCAACGTCTATGAACTCACAGAAAGTGATTTACCTAAAATTAAAAAAGTTGTGACTGACCTTGACATCGATGTCATGATAGTCACTGCTCCCTTCCTGGGTTTTTTACATGACCATTTTAGTTCTGAACTAACCTATATAGGTCCCACACATCAAGCAAGTCAGTTAGAAGTTTCAAAAGTCTATGCCAAAGAGTTTGTTAGGTCTGCAGGAGTTAAAGTTCCTGACATTCTGGAAGAGTCTGTTAGCACAGAGTTTGATAGCACACTATGGCCCAAGCCCTTGATCATTAAACCCAGTGTTACCTGGGCGCCAGCAGTCATAGTGGATGAGGGTCAGGATGATTTATTAAGTGACCATTTTAACAAAGCCAAGCCCTATGATTTATTTGTGGAAGAATATATTCATGATAAAATAGAAACCAATGTGTTTTTTACCATGGTAAACGGTGAATATGTGATTACGCACACACAGCGTATATGTGGTGAGGATCGCAACAAAAACGTTTTGCCCAGGGAATGGTATTTCGATACATTTATTGAACCTCTGTCACCTGAAGCTGATGTCATAGTCAGACAAAATGCTGAAAAGTTATTACATAAAGTAGCAACACTGGGAGGTTGTTATGAGGGATCACTGTGTGGCTTTTTAACTTCTTCCAGAGAATGGTATTTTGGTGAATTAAATGCCAGACCAGACGTACACAATAGTTTACCAGTGTTGATGTCAGGCGACGACTGGCTCAGAGGCATTACATCAGATGTCAACTTGATTAGATCATATTGGCATAACAAGGTACTAATCAAAGCCATGCCCACACTCACTGATATTAGTTTAATACCCACTGAGCGTTACCCCATAGAGCTACATGACAAATACAGAGTATATCCACCCAGTAGTTTGACTTCAGACTATCTGACACAGTCTGGTGGATGTGTTGTGGTGTCAGAGCATCGTTCAGCCATGGATGCCTTTGTCACAGAACTGGAAGCCATGACTAACTTCAGAGTCAATAGGCCATATTAATGAAGTCTAAGTATAACAGAATAATTGTGTCAGACTCAGGCTATGTGGGATCACACACTGATGTAACTGGTGCAGGTTCAGACTGGTCACCTGTCAATCATGGCACACAAATCATAAACTTAATTAAAAGTTATTCACCCGACGCCATCATACACATGCATCAGGTGCCAGAAGAGTTTAATCTGTCACAAGCCAAAATGGTTCAGCATGTCACTCAACTCAGAGACATGGCACAGCCAGACGATCTTGTCATGATAAACTGGGTAGTACACAGAGATCCTGTGATAGATTACATAGTTACTGATATTGCTGACCAATCAGACACTATTATATGTGCTGGTAACTTTGGTGACACCATAGAAAACTGGTCGCCCTGTTGTGTAGTCAATGCTAAAACAATAAGTTGTCTAAATAAAAGTAATAACCTAGCAAAACTAAGTAATTATGGTGATAAATGTATACCCATGTATGGCACTAGTGTGACATTTAGTGACGGCACCATCAGATCAGGCACCAGTGCTAGCACTGCCATCATGGCGGCCATATTATGGAGAGATACATCAGAAAGATTTCTACACAAAGTGATGTATAAAATGAGACAATATCATGAAACAGAACTGGCTGATAACTGAAATATCATACACAGACATAGATTTTATATGGCGTGAGCATTTATGGCCTCAGAGAACTTCAGCCTATGAAACCCACAGTGCCATGACCTGGCCATATACATCAGAGCAAGTATATGACATGTCAATATTCGACTATGAAGCTATATACTGGGGATGTTATGACTCTGACAGATTAGTGGGTGTAAACTCTGGTCATGCCACTTCAGAGTCTGAGTATCGCAGTCGTGGCTTATGGGTTGATCCTGATTACAGATCTCAGGGCATGGGCATCACACTATTAACTAAAACTGTGATGTATGCTGAGTCTCAAGGTTATGAAATGGTATGGAGTTTACCCAGGGTAAGTGCCCTATCAACATATCACACTGTGGGTTTTCAGGATCAGGGACCTGTTATTAGCACTGAAACGTCTGATCAGAACCAATATGTTAGGTTGTATTTTTAACTCTGTTTCTGAGTGATGTACTGCTAAAACTGTGGTCTCTCTTATTAAAGTATAACTCTATACCTCTATTAATACATATTTCCTTGCCAGTAAACTCTGACTTCTCATACTCTACACCTAATATACGAATATTGATAGGCAGTGTGAGTAGTAGGTCACACAAGTCTTGTTCTGTATTATATACAATAATCTCATCCACATACTTCACAGCACTGAGCTGAATCTGTCGTTCAATAATACTTTGTACGGGAGAGTTTTTGGTGTCTGGTCTGTCGATAGTGGGATCGTTCTGTAGGCCTACCACTAAAAAATCACAATGATGCTTGGCTTCCTCTAACATAGTGATATGCCCAGCGTGTAAAAGATCGAAGGTACTGCAAGTAAAACCCACAGTACCTACGTCTTTGTAGTCTAACTTCACTGACTATGGCCTTGCAACCAGTTTAGCATGGTCTCATAGTCTGACACAGTAAAGGGATCTGCCTCAAAGTTGTCTGACTGACCAGGCTCGATCCAGATACGCTCCACGATGCCATCGTTTACAACCATGCTATATCTCCAGGATCTGAATCCAAAGCCCAGGTTGTCTTTGTCTATGAGCATACCCATCTGACGAGTAAACTTGGCACTACCGTCTGCCAAGGGCTTGACTTTTTCCACGCCCAACTGTTTAAACCAGGCGTTCATTACAAAACTATCGTTCACACTTAAACAATATACTTCGTCTATGCCAGCGTTACGAATGACTTCATAGTTGGCTTCATAGCCTGGCAAGTGTGTGCTAGAGCAAGTGGGCGTAAATGCACCTGGCAGTGCAAATACTGCTACTCTGCGTCCTGCAAAAATGTCTGCTGATGTTTTGGTAACCCAGGCAAAGCCAGGCATATCACTTGTTTGTTCACGGTGATGAAACTCTGTCATGGGCACTCTGAGTGCAAATTGTTGTGCGGCTACTTCAGCCATGATTAAATCTCCTTGATGGTAACTTTAAGTGGGTGTCCGTTGTGTCTGCTCAACACCACTGTCTCTTGTTGTTTTTGTTCGGCAATTTCATAATAATATGTGCCCGCAACACCCTGACCTGTCTCATGTATTTTTATTGTTATTTCTTTGGCCTGCTCTAGGGTGCGATCGAACACTTCCACTAACAGACTAACCACAAACTCCATGGGAGTGAAGTCGTCGTTGTGAAAGATTACGTTATACTTCGAAGGATACTGTAGACGTGTTTGGCTACGGGTACCTGTCGCAGTTTTTTCTGATGCCATGTTAGTGTCCTTGATGGGGGAGTTGCCTCCCCCAGGTTATTATCAAGCCTTTGAGATTTTAATAGTCTTGGGCTTGGCTTCTTCTGGAATATTTACCACGAGCTTGATTCTCAGGATGCCATCCTGGAGAACTGCGCCCTCTACCTCTACATGCTCTGCGAGTCTGAGAGTTCTAGTAAAGTTACGCTCGGCGATGCCCTTGTGGATATATTCTGTTTTTGCGCCTGCTTCTTCAGCAAGCACGCCTGAACGACCTGACACCTTGAGGTGACCGTTCTCTACTGTGATCTCAATGTCTGACTCAGTAAAGCCAGCCACTGCCAGTGTGATCTCATAGAAAGTCTCACCTGATTCTGGTGTTACCTTGGCTACATTGTAGGGAGGGTAACTTGATGCTGTGATGTTTACAGGGTTTGTAAAAAAGTCATCGAATAGGCGGTCAAAGCCTACAGACATTTTGTACAGTTGTGAATTGATTAGGTCAGAATTGACGCGAAGTTGTTTGCTTGTCATGGTA
>Ga0181568_10006343_pt1 | contig 10338 bp, 5 predicted proteins | sample 101ome_20_FD_133758 | JGI IMG/M metagenome (GOLD analysis project Ga0181568, IMG submission 133758) | Coastal salt marsh microbial communities from the Groves Creek Marsh, Skidaway Island, Georgia - 101404AT metaG (megahit assembly) | ecosystem: Environmental > Aquatic > Marine > Intertidal zone...
CCAACGCAGCGGCAAGAAGTTCTTTTTGCCAGTTATCTTCCCAAAAATTATCAACTTCAGAGAGTTCGGCTGGTAGATTTTCAAGCATTTCATGAGAGTCTTCACATTCCCGAGCATGTTTCTTCTGAATTTTGCGGAACTGGTCCGTGATCTTCCACTTGGTCGTTTTCATTAACCATCCTTTGAAAGATCCTTTGCTTCGGTCGTAATCAAAACTCCCTATATTTTTTGTAACTGAAATGACCGTTTCTTGAACGACTTCTTGTGCCTCTGAATCTTTGAGTCCTGCTTTGAGTGCAGCATGGTAAATCAATTTCCAGTAAGTTTCAAAAAAACGATTCCAAACCCTTTGATCTTCAAGGTCCTTGAGTCCTACTACTAGAGTCGTTCTTGTTTTGTTGTAGTCAATTAGTTTCACTAGTCTTTACAGATAGGAATGATGATAGATTAGCCAAGTTGATGGTTAGTTCAAGTGTAAGAGGCGAATTACAGATTTTTTGAAAGATTATTCGCACAGTCCCCGTATCAATAGGGAATCTCAATCTGTAAATAACCATGAAAATTCTCAAAATTGTAATTATTAACTCTCTCGCTTGGGCATTTCCCCTCTTTGGTGATCAAAATGTTTCCGATCATTTCTACAAGGATTTATCTTCGGAGGTTGATCTTTTAAAAAGCTATTACTTAAAAGCCGAGCAAAGCTCAGAGATTGCTCAAACCCGATTTCAGCGTGGTTTGTTCTCCATGTCTGAATTATCTGCCATGCGGGCAATAGGTCAATTTACCAATGCGGATGAATCTATAGATGAGTATGTATCCAAAGTAGCTGGTGCTAATATTCGTGGAGTCTTGCCTTGGAATAAAAAAATATACAAACAAAAGTTGCTGGATAAAGCTTTGGAGTTGCGACTTTTATTGTCCGTTCAGGAGGAGGATTTGCAAGCTCTCCTTGCAGAGGTAGAAGATCAGTTAGATCGAAACAACCTCGCGAGTGCTCGTCGTACCCTTGAAAAGCTCGACGAGATGATGGCAAAACTTCGTCAGCTACAAAAAAAGTCTGACTCGGGCAAAGCTCAGGAGATCGGTGAGGCTATTGCTTTATTAGATGATACGAAAACAATGATCTTGAACGGGGTTGAACAAGAATTGGACATTAGCGAGTTAGTTGAAAAAGCTTCCCGAACGGTAAAGGATTTGGAAAGTTCAACGCTCGTTCATCCTGCACCGAAAAGGGAGTCCGAAGATTTTAAAACAAGTTCAATTTCACCATTTGATAAAACCGGAGATCTTTCTACATCCCAAAGGGCAGATGTGATAGCAAATTTCTTCGAGCCAGAAAATTCAAGTGAAGGAATTATACGCAGAAGTCATTCAGGTGAACTCACCGACTTAGTTGGCACACATTTGGACCAAGAATCGATACCACAAAGCAATTTGAGTAGAAATCCTGTCCAGATTGACGAAGGAAAAAGAAGAGGTACAGATGGGCTAAAAGTAACTTCATTGCCAGATTCACCCTTTTCAATGATTGAGACTATGGATGGGAGGAAGATCCGCGTTTCCAGGCCTCCGCAGGACTGGCCAAATGGACGTGCTAATGGATATGATAGTATTTATGATGATCGTCCGGGGGGTAATCTAATTAAAGAAGAGGAAATTGTTTTTGAAAGAGTAGTACTACCTGAAGGCAGCTATTCCGTAAAAGAAGTGTATGGGGATCGAAATGAACGCAAATGGGATTTCAAGATATCGGAGACAGGGGGCTTGGAGGAGCGTTACTCGATTACCAACATGGCAGACCTAAGTGATTTCGAAGTTAAATCCTGGGTTCTTCGAAATCAACAAAGCGAAATTGTTGATAAATTGGATGGAAACAATCTGCATTTTTCTCCGGGTGAGATTGCGGAAGGAGATTACTCCCTGGAAGTGGAGGGAGTAACTGGTTGGTCTAGTCCCTTTACTGTGGTTGCCAGCGTCTTGCGCTGAAAATTTGGAGGGAATTGGGGTGAATGCACAAGCCGGTCTAGAAAATTGTTCTTCAATGACCGAATTGGAAATGATCTACAAAGATAAAAGATCAAAGTACGAAAGTGAACTGAAGATGAACTCGGCTCGTCCGAGAAAACTTCTTCTGGAGGACAAGATTCTGAAATTAGATACCTTGTATAGGGCAACCAAGGAGAAAATTGAAGCAAATTGTTCCACTCATAAGCTTGTTAAAGCAGAGCCGTTTTTTCCCTCCTCAACGGGTGAGTCAGAGGGACAGCATATCGAAGAATTTGATATGACTGTTCCCGATTCCCCGTCCTGGGGAAAAGTATATCCACTCTGGTTTATTGAGGGAATAACACGGGAAGATCAATTTTTAGAGGAAGCAGAAATTATGGTTGAAGAAAAACCGACTAAGATTCAACCAGACGGAGGAATAGAGATGCCCATTGGTGAGTGCGAAATCAAAGTATCTCACCCCTTATTTCAGACATGGAAAAATCGCTTTAATATTACAAAAGAATCGAATTTTCCGATTGTTATAAAAATATTTCAGAGAACTGCAGATCTTACCTTAAAAGTAAATCCAGCCATAAACTTCAGACTCTTTGTAAACGGGAATGAATCCACAAGAAACTTAGATGACTGCTATAAATTGCCGATCGGTAATCCAAGCACCATCAAGATAATCTCAACTGGATTTGATGAATTTGAATTTACCTTTTCACCCACATCCGAGCATCCGGTTGTAAAAGACATCACTTTAATCCCAAGTTTAGAATATACAGATATAGTAGCGGGTGAATTTCCCCTTACTTTACATCATGCAGAACAAGACAAGTCTGTGAATTTGTGTAGGGGGGGGCATTTTCTGTTTGGAAGGGGGGATGCATGCTCGGTGAATCTATGCAAAACCTCTAACCTTCAAAGTAATCCTGATGAACTTTTTGTGAGCCGTGAACATTTCTCGGTTCATTTATCAGGTGATAAAGTATGCATAGAAGACCATTCAGCAAACGGTACATTTTTGAATGGAAAAATAGTTACAGGAGTAATTGAACTGATTGTTGGTAAAATATACGAAGTCAAGATCAAGAGACCCCACAAGAAAGGGACCCTTGTACACTTGGAATTATGCGTCCATGAAATGAAAAACCTCATTACAGACATGGATGATTTGAGTTCCAATTTTTTCATTTCTGTAAGCGGACTTAGTGGTGCTGAGAGAAATCTCACGCATATGCTTTTATTTGAAAGCTGTGCCAATGCCAGAAATGTACCATCCAATCTTTTGCCATGGACAAAGGCAATTTGTGAAGTGCTGGGTGCATCTCCTTACAATTGGATAAAAGAAAGCAGGTTTTGGCTTAAAAACTGAAAAATTTACTAAAAATAATCGAAATGAATAAAAACTCAAAAATACAACGCACCATAAAAGAAGCCGATGATTTAACCAACTGGTTTTGGGACTATGGAGTGCATAGAAATGGTGAATATGAGCTGGATAAATACCTATGGCTTAACCGTTTATATGATTCAAAAGAGATCTTAAAACTTGAGGCTCAGCAGGTCGAAAATCGTAAATCGAGTGCTATTTGGGGACCTTCGCAAACAGGGAAGTCTACGCTGGTTGCAAGGTATGTGGATGGCACAGATAAATCCACTCAAAATGCTTTATTTTGGCCCGGTGGAAAAAAGGCTTATTTTTCGCTGCCCAGAGGTAAGGAACCCATTGAAATGAGTAAAGATTGTACAGTCTTGAATCCATATAATGCTGGCATGGATGCAAGTGCATGTATCACTCGTTTTACAAAAGGATCTATGGCGGATGATGGAGTTGCCGGATTCTGGGTGAGTGACCCAAGCTTTCCAGTCGTTCTAAAATTTTCCAGTTTGAAAGAAGTAATGATGAGTTTGGCCCGTGGTTATGATGGGCAATGCAAAAGAAAATATGAGGATCGTTATTGGAACTCCGAAAAGCTCGAAGAATTATGCAACCGGTTAGATAGAGTGGGAGATGATGAGCTGGATACATCGAGCGAGAGAGAATTATTTGAGGAGGCAATCTCACTGTGTGAAGTATTGGAGGACTTAGCATTTGCAAGATTACCACGATATCAGGGACTAATTAATCAAAGTGGAGAATCTTCGATTAGGCGCATTGTACTTTCCCAAAAAAGACTTATTAAGTCTGCCAGTCGGTTAAAAAAATTCAGGGATCAAATACTCTGGGATGGAGAGGTCGTGGTAAGTAAATTTTATGAGGAACTTTTTAAGTTTGCCCGTGAAATTGAAAAAATGAGCAAAAATAATCAGATAAATTGCTCCCTTGAAGTAGCTTCCTGCCTTTTGGATATGGACTGTTATACAATGCTCAAAAAACAAACTGGCGGACAAATTAAAGAGGGGTCCAAAGAAGAAAAAGTCAGAAGATTGTTCTCTAATTTGAGAGTAGTTAAAAAAAATAATCAGATATTCATCGGAGCTGATGGTGGAATAGATGGTCAATCATTGCTCAATAATCCGGAAGAGTTTGGCATGATTCAAGGACTTGTCCGTGAAATTATAATCCCCCTGAATTTTGATTATTTAATAGATTCTCCATTTAAAAGTTACCTCGAAAAGAATGACCTTTTGGATTTTCCTGGAGTTGAGCGTGGCGGTCAGGCATCGAATGCCACTAAAATTATCCTTGAAGAGAGTGAGCAGTTGGGAAATTTCCCCTGGAATGATTTATTTAGCAAAGTTTTAAAGCGGGGAAAGACTGCTAGTCTGTTCCAGGGATATGCAAAGCATACATCCTTGGATGCCGTTTCAATCTTTCAGGATTTAGACAACGATAAACCCAATGCTAATGATTTGATCGCAGGCGTTGAGACATGGTGGCGGACAGTGGATCCAGAGCGTACTCCTGGATCTCTTTCACCAGCACCGCTGCCATTAAATTGCGTGATGACATGGTGGGCAAAAATGTTGAACGAATCTCCTGCCAACAGCTCATCCATTCTCGGTAAGAATAAATTAAAATACGAACAATTAGGATTAATTGCAGATCCGAATTTATCCAATGTGTTTGCAATCAATGACCGTTCCTTACCAAGGGGAAAACTGACTAATGATACTCAGCAGATTTTGGAAGAGCTTCTTTCCACAATAAAAGCGGAGAGTGAGTACGTGAATCTCTTTAAGACGGGTCAAAGCAAATCTTCATTTGATGCTATGGCAAGGAGCGAAGACGGAGGTATGGACTTCTTCTTCGATAACCTGAAGTCTCAGGTTGAATCGACTAGACTGAATCATCAAGGAGTCAGTGAAAATTCTAAGAATGCAATACGAGTCATAAATGATCTTCTTCAGCTCGATAGCCTAATTCCCAGAGAAAAATCAAAAGAAAAAGAAAGGATCGAAAGCTTAAAAGTTTTTGACCGTATGCTTGAGGTAAATCTTCAGTCCGATGATTCAGATGTAATTCGAAGCACTGAGCACTCGATAAAACGAATGTTCAATTTTTCCGAAAATGACCTCGATCCTTTACCGGTAAAGGAAGACGATTTAAATCTATCTTTCTTACGAACCCAGTTTCTTAGAAAAGGTCGGGCAGGGGAGGATGAAGTTTGCTCTTTAAATCAAAGGCTGGGCATTGATTCTGATTGTGACCAAAGAAAAACTTGGGGTGCTTTGTGTGTGTCAATTGAGCCGGACTTGAAAGAAATAACCTCTTGGCTCCGTAGAATGGTAAAGCAAAGAAAACAATTCAGAATGATAGATTATAGAAAGTTTTTAGCAGTTAGAATGTCCAACCAATTTATTCCACATAATAATGGTCTGGAAAAATTCTCTACCAAGAACAGAAGCGTGAATGCGATTCAATCAAGTCCTATAATTGATGGACTGCGTGTAAGACTCAATGAGTTTATCAATAAAGAGATTTCACCTTATGGACGCCCAGTTCAGTTGGGAGATGATGAGATTCTGAAAATTAAGGAATCATTTACCAAAAACCTTTTAACAAAATAGCCATGAATGACGTTGCCCAAAAAACTATCATCAAGATTTTCCCTAATTCGGGACATCAATCTAAAAAGCTGTCCTTGCTGACTTTACTGCCAAACTGGAATAAAGATAAAATTTCAGAGTTTGTGAGAGAGAACCTGGGAGGTTGGAAAGTATGGGACTCATTTACTCCATGGGTGATGTACCGCTATGAAGACAGAGATTGGGAACAGGGCGGGCCCCTCCTAAGCCTCGTTATCGAAACGAATTTAGGTTCTCCTACAAATGGAATCTTGTTCGATGTCGAGCAAATCGAATCAAGCAATGAATCTAATGAATTTGAAACTGAAAGTGTTTATGCAAGCTATGATGAAGCAAATATTGAGGAGGATTACGGAAAGGACCGATGTATACCTCTTACTTTTCTGCCCAACAGTGCCGAAGAGGAAATAGAGGTTTCTATACTTGTACACTGGATTCGTTCTACCGGTGCGGATCCTGTGGAGGTCGATTTGATAGTTGATCTTGGCAACACCCGAACTGTTGCCTTGTTGCTGGAACATCCCAGTCACGACCCAATCCCATTTGGCCACCGTGTACAGCCACTTCGTTTTATGCCCTCTGGGGAGGCTTACCAAGTACAGAATTTTAACGGAAGTGGTATTGATTTTGACGATCTTTCGATCATTGATTCTTGGTTTGTTTTAAAACGGTCAAATTTTGCGGATCTTGAACCACCATATGGAAATGATAAAATTCTCAAAGTTGTCAAAAATTGTGATGAAGAAGATGGTCAGCCTAGTTCGCGAAGAAAAATTCTAAAACTGTTGGCAAACAGCTTTGTTGAAGTATCACCAGCATTAATTGGAGGAGGTAGCCGACCTGGTGGAGCAAGAGATGCACTGGCTGCTGCTCCCTTAGATGAGGATGCACGTTTCACTATGGGTTCTCCCAAAAGATATGCATGGGATGATAGAGCAGTGGGAAGTGAAGGTTCCAGTTACTGGTCTCAAATTCCGGGATCAGAAGCTTTTACAAGCCAAAGACCATTTTACTTTGAAAAACTGGATGGAGTATTCCGTATGTTTATGGATCCCGAAGGTAAGGACTGGAACCTAGACGGATTACCCAAAGAGGAGGATTTAATACATGCACCTTTTCGCGAATCCCCTCCTAATTTTCCCAGGCGCGATTCCATCTGCTGGTTTGCACTTAGTATCATAGAGGCAGCATACAGGCAGATAAATTCTGAAAATTATCTGGAGGTTTCAAAACGCCGTACATTACCAAGAAAACTCTCTAAGGTCTCAGTCCTGTATCCTTCCGGGTGGACTCAGATGGAGAAAAATTCCTACTTTAACCAGTGGAAGCGGGCACTGAAGATATTTACAATCAATCATCTAGGTGGTTCTTCATCCATACATCTAGACTTCACTGATGGATCGTTCGGTCCGGGTTTTGAGGAAAGAGGACTGGATGAAGCAATGTGTGCCCAATTACCAGTTGTTTATTCTGAGGTCACTTCTCTAGGTGGATGCGGAAATGAATGGCTGAAGTTATATGGGGACGGAAAAAAAGTCAGGGTGATCAATGTTGATATCGGTGGCGGAACAACAGATTTTTCAGTCATAGAATACCGTGCGGAAAAAGCTGACCATGGTGCCCTCAATAAAATATCCACCAAAAGTAATGACCCAACTGCCAGACTGGTTGCTAAACTACTCTACAAGGATGGTAAAACAGTGGCTGGAGATTCCTTAGTCAAAAAAATTATCGAGAAGTCGTTAATTCCACTTTGGATCGGCACTTCATTGGGAGAAAATAAAAAGATTTCAGACGAAGAAATTAAATGGATTCTACAAATGTTTGCCGAACCAGAAAGTATCGTTTTTGCAGATGTTGATTCTCGTTTGCCCTCCAAGCTCTCACGGATCGTACGACTCGTATTTTTGCCCGTTGTAAATGCTCTTTTAGCAAAGTTATCAAGTAAGGACACAACAAATAACGAAATTGTTCTGAATCTCGAAAAGTTAGTTAATTCAGAAATGTTGAATTCTCTAAATCAACTAATGCATTCCGTTCTTTCCAATAAGATACATGACTACTTTGGCGAGTACCAAAGCTATTTTTCGGCTAAATCGATTTTGAATTTTCAGAGAAAAAAAATCGAAAAATTAGTGGATGAGGCGTTTGCTGAATTATTGGATGACCTACTGCAGATCTTCAGGGAATTTCCTTGTGACTTGGTGATCTTATCCGGCAAACCATCCGAGTTATCGAGAGTACGGGAAAGAATTGAAGACGGTCTACCCTTACTTCCCCAAAGAATAATCAATCTTAATGGGTATTGTGCGGGAGATTGGTATCCTTTTGCAGAAAAAGGAAGGGTTTGTGATGCAAAAACAGCTGCGGTTGTGGGTGCGGCCCTTCATCAGGACATTTTAAATGGGAATCTCAGAGGTTTTTCACTGCGTGAAGATCCCCATCTTCAACAAACCCCGCATTACTGGGCTTGTATTAGTGATGATACTGATTCGGATGATTTTTTTACCAATCTGATATTTGATAAAAGTCGTCTGGATCCTGACAAACCGGTTACTTTTGAATGCGACCTGCCTTTGGGTAGTATTCTCGGCAGGAAGTCCTTTCGCAGATCCAAAGGCATGCCTGAGCCAGTCTATCAATTAAGGTATGATGGAGACATGCTTGATTTTCCGGTTACGCCGCAGGTTAGGGTGAAACTAAAGTGGTCAATGAACGACCAAATGGGCGAACATATCGAGTTGAGTGAAGTTCGTTTTAAAGACCCTGCTCTGGAACTTGACCCTAAAAAGGTATCCTTGAAATTGAGAACATTATTGAATGAGTCTCACTGGATAGACTCTCCAAAATTAAAAATCGGTGGTTTAGCTGCCTAAATATACACAGACATGAAAGCTAATATTATAAGAAAGTTAGATAAGCCTTATTTTTTGCTGAGGACCCATGATCGAATTGGGCATTTCCTGCAGCCTCAGATGGAGCGGATGTTTTTTCTCGGAGAACATGGTCTTGGCCGATTCTTGCCGAGTGCTAAGATTGTGGAGGTTGATGGTGTGAAGGCAGTTAAATATACCCTGACCAAGGCACAGCAAAAAACTCTCCGTCCAATGAAGTCTATTACTCATCCGGAATTGTGTGCTTTGCGAAAGGCAGTTTCTAGCTTTCTTTCCCCTCAAGAAAAACTAACCAAGTATGAGACCGAATTAAGAAAATCATTTCGTCTGCCAGATCCTGAACTTGAACCTGAATCTTATTTACTATGGGGTAGCAAACGGAATCCAAAACTTCTTATTCTTTGGGGCGTTGAGTGCACTCCCGGCACATCCTTGCCAATCATCTCTACTAATGAGAACGGACGAGTGGAAAGTATCTGTTCAAAACTTGCTCGGAAAGTTGTGCGTAGAACGAAGGAGTGGGTAGGGACTGCAGCAATATGCTCAATGATTTTTTTGGGTGCGGGTAGTTTTTTTCTTATGAAAGATACTTCAGCACCGGAAGTTTTATCCGTTTCATCCACGAATAATCCAAAGATTGTCACAGTAATATTTGATGAAGAAATTAACTTCTCAAGTCTTGGCCCAGAGTCTTTTAAGCTAAGAAATACAGCTCATGTTCTTACTCCGAAATTTGATGGATCGAATCCTAACAAGGTTATCCTCGAATTAGAAGAACCGTTAAACGACAGAAAGGATTACTTTCTTGATTTTGGACTTACTCAAAAACCAATGGATTTAGCCGGTAATGAGGTGGGAGATAATCAGAAAATTAAATCTGAAAGACAGAGAGAATTCAGATTTGAAGATTTGGAAGCACCTAAAATCGTGGAGGTTGAACCATTGCCGCCAAATTCTTTGATTGTTCGATTCAATGAGGCAGTCTCACTCAGATCAGTATTACGGCCATCTACTTTTTGGCTCTCAGAATTTACTTTGTTAGATGCAGTTCTCGAAGAAAATCTCCAACAATCGGTTACACTGATCTTTGAGGAACCTCTCGTTAATAACGGTTCCTATCTATTGGAGGTCAAAGGATTGGAAGATGACTCTGAATACAGAAATCAATTACATGAAATCTGGAATTCCGATATCTCGATACTTTTGGTCCCGACTTAATAAGTACCATTCCCGGTGAAAATCAGTCTGAGATAATTTTACTTTTTGATGAATGTCTTGAGCCAGAGTCCGCTTTAAAAACCGAAAACTATGAAGTCGAGGGAATGGATGTCTTTTCTGTCTCTCCTTACAAACCTTACGAGGATGATACCTTGGGTAAAAATTCTTTTAAAGCGGTAAGATTAGTTACCACACCTTTGTC
>Ga0181568_10006344_pt1 | contig 10336 bp, 7 predicted proteins | sample 101ome_20_FD_133758 | JGI IMG/M metagenome (GOLD analysis project Ga0181568, IMG submission 133758) | Coastal salt marsh microbial communities from the Groves Creek Marsh, Skidaway Island, Georgia - 101404AT metaG (megahit assembly) | ecosystem: Environmental > Aquatic > Marine > Intertidal zone...
AATGGATCTATCCTACGAAACTGTAAAAATTAGTTTAAATAGAAGTAAACAAATGATGCAAAAGAATATATAATTGTTATAATATAAATAAATAGATTTTATAGTATAATGGATGTTTACTATATTACCGTTGCAACCAAACAACACCCCATTTTACAGAATATTTTTAAAAAAATAAATAAAAACAAAGAACAAATGTATGTTTTAGGAATGCACGAAGACAGATTTATTGGTTGGAATGCAAATGGAAACTTCGGAGTAAAATTAAAAGAAGTATATCGCTTCCTATTTCAAAAAAATATTAATGAAAACGCTATTGTCATTTTTACAGATGCATATGACGTCATTTACAGTGGTAATCAAAAAAATCTTGTTTCCAAATTTTTAGAAATGAATTCTCCGATTGTTTTCGGCTGTGAAACTACTTGTAATCCAGACCCCGATAGACACGTTGAATATACCAAAAAAGATGTCACGTTTCCATATTTAAACAGTGGTATGTTTATTGGATACGTTTGGGCTCTTCGTAAATGCATGCAACACTATGTATATGATGATTCACATGACGATCAACGCTTTTGGACTACAGAATTTCTTACGAAACCCCATCTAATCAAATTAGATTATGAAAATGAACTGTTTTTAAACACATATGGAATCAACCTAGACGAAATCATTTGGCTGAATGAAGTATGTACATATAAGGGCAAAAATCCCACATTTATTCACGTAAACGGACCCAACAAAAACGATTTACATAAATTTTTATAATATATTATAAAAGAGAATAAACATATTCTATTAATTTATATATAAAGATTATTTTATTAAAATGAGTTTGGAAAATAAAATAACAAAAGTAGACGTTGATGATTTGAATATATTATTAGAACAAGAAAAACAGCGAAATAAGGGTGAAGTTTGGATCAAATTAAACAAAACAGCTAGAATACAGAAACTATATGATTATGCGGATAATTATGGAAAAGAAAAGAATATGATTGCAAAGGACATTAGACTATTGAAAAACTTTTTCAAATCGTGTTTAGATAGGAATAAATTAAATAGGGCAAAAGATGTTGTCTATAATAAAGAAACGCGTGAAGTGGTTTCCATTCCTGCATTGCAATTCAATCCTATCACACGTAATTTTACATTGCGTATAATGGATACAAAGCGCGTTTCTACATTAAAATCACTGACACCCAAGAAAAGTGATAAACCAAGTGATGAAAAAGAAAAAGCATAATCAACAACTTAAAATAATGGTGTCTATATAACTATATGAACCTATTATCGCCCTTATTAAAATTTATTATGATGACAACTGCTAATAATACAATAGATGAATCACATGGTATTATACACAGTTTAAATACATTGCATTATGCACATAATTTATTTCAAGCGGAACATATAAACCATCCTGAAATAATTCCACATGAACGGATTATTTATGTATCGTCTGCTATTCATGATATGTGTGATCAAAAATATATGCATCAAGATAGTGGTGCAAAAATAATTGATACATTTTTAGAAAAAGAAATGACAAAACTGGAAATAAAGGCTGTACATAATATAATTACAAAAATGTCGTATTCAAAAATAATGAAAAATGGTTTTCCAGATCTTGGTAAATATCAGTCTGCGTTTCATGCTGTTAGAGAAGCTGATTTATTGTGTGCATATGATTTTGATAGGGCTATGATATATCATTTAAGTAATATAGATGCAGATGTGGAAGCTGCGTACGACGAGAGCGTGGAATTGTTTAATAGACGGATGTTCAAACATGAAACGCACAACTTGTTCACATATGATTTTTCTAAACAGCAAGCTGCAATACTTAAACAGCATTCATTAATGCGAATAAAACAATGGAAAAACATAATTAGGACATTTAAATAATATTACATATATAATTTTCGTTATATATATAAAATTATTTTTCGTATATTTATTAATGGAGATTAACGAAGATGATTGGTTAGAGATATATACTATTATTCACGAGATTGTACATTCTATTATTCATGAAAATATAGCTTTATTCTCTAATCCAAATATTGAAGAATTTATTTGTACAGATACGTTTGAAACATTTCAAAATATGTATGGTATTTATTTAGAAGAATCACCTGATATTTACGAAGATGTGTACGAATTAATTGAACAAATTGTTGAGTTAGAATTGGATAATAATACTATACCCAAACGATCTTTAACAATCACGTTAAATACATATGATAACGTAAACAATGAAACCAAAGATGAAATCAATGTGAAATTGGAGTATCTAAAAAGCATTCCACAGCCTCAACAAAAATCATTGGAATGGTATGACTTTAGGTATAACCTGATTAGTGCAAGTAACTTGTGGAAAATATTTGGAACCGAATCACAACGCAACAGTTTAATTTATGAAAAATGTAAACCACTAGACTTATCTAGATGCGAAACCATGAATTTTACTTCGTCGGGACCTATGCATTGGGGTGTTAAATATGAACCCGTTACTGTATCTATATATGAAGATATGTATAAAACAACTGTTGAAGAATATGGTTGTATCCAACATCCTGAATATGCGTTTATCGGAGCTTCCCCTGATGGAATAAACGTGGATAGAACAAATAATAAATACGGTAAAATGTTGGAAATTAAAAACATAGTAAATCGTGAGATCACGGGTGTTCCCAAAACAGAATATTGGATACAAACCCAAATTCAAATGGAAACATGCAACTTGAATGAATGCGATTTTGTTGAAACACGGTTCAAAGAATTTGAAAATGAAGAAGATTTTTATAACGAACATACGAAAGAATACAAAGGTGTCATTTTGCATTTTATTGATAAACCGAACCTTCACAATGAGGATGATATCATTTCTCAATACAAACCATGTGCTCCTACTTATATTTACAAACCATTTACTATTGAAAACAATAAAACAGATATTGATGAATGGGTACAAGAAACAAAACAATCCATGTCTGAAAAGAACATGGCCTGGTTTAATACAATTTATTGGTATTTAGATGAATTCTCTTGTGTTGTTATTCAACGAAATAGACGATGGTTTAAAGAGGTGGTTCCCAAAATAAAAGAATTCTGGGATACAATCGTTCATGAAAGAGAACATGGATATGAACATCGCGCCTCTAAAAGTAAAAACCAATATCAAATTACATTAGATGGAAATACCACCACATACAATACAAATATTAAAAAGAAACAGCATATATGCCTTATACGTCTTGATGAAAGCGGAAATATAGTCTAATCTATATTTGTAAATCTCAATTTGAAACAATATAAAATCAAATCTTCTTTAAAATATATATGAGTTCTTTTGATAGTGATGAAACAGAAATGTATGTTACCAAACGCAATGGTGAACAAGAAATCGTTTCATTTGATAAGATCTTAAAACGTATAAAACGGATTGGTACGGAAGCTAATATTAAAATTAATTATACGTCGTTGGTAATGAAGGTTATTGATCAGTTATATCCCGGTATTTCTACAACGCAAATTGACGAACTTTCTGCAGAACAATGTGCATCTTTATCGTCCACGCATTACGATTATAATATTTTGGCCGGACGTATTGTAGTATCCAATCATCAAAAAAATACAAAAAATTCTTTTTATTCGGTTATGAATGATTTATACCAGTATACAGATAAACATGGTAAACAATCTCCGTTAATTTCTAGTGAGTTGATGACCAATGTATATAGATTTAGTGATGAATTGGAGGAAATGATTGATTATGACCGTGATTATAACATAGAATATTTTGGTTTTAAAACACTAGAACGTGCCTATTTGATTAAAATAGATAAAAAATCCGTAGAACGACCCCAGCATATGTGGATGCGTGTTAGTATGGGTATTCATGGTAATAATCTTGAAAAAATCAAGGAAACCTATGATCTGATGTCTAATAAATATTTCACTCATGCTACGCCTACATTATTTAATGCGGGTACACCTCATCCACAACTGTCTTCTTGTTATTTATTAGCAATGGAAGACGATAGTATTTCTGGTATATACAATACATTAAAGGATTGTGCTCTTATTTCCAAATGGGCAGGTGGGATCGGTATTCATATACATAATGTCCGTGCAGCAGGTAGTCATATTCGTGGAACAAATGGTTCATCCAATGGTATTGTACCCATGTTAAAGGTTTTTAATAATACTGCGAAATATGTGGATCAAGGGGGTGGTAAACGAAATGGTAGTTTTGCTATTTATTTAGAACCTTGGCATGCGGATATTGAATTATTTTTACAAATGAGGAAAAATCACGGCGATGAAGAATTAAAGGCGCGTGATTTATTTTATGCATTATGGGTCCCTGATTTATTTATGAAACGAACGAAAAGTGATGGAAATTGGACATTAATGTGTCCAGACGAATGTCCAGGTTTGGCCGATGTTTACGGCGAAGACTTTGACACATTATATGAAAAATATGAAAAAGAAGGTAAAGGTAGAAAAACAATGAAAGCGCGTGATTTGTGGTTTCAAGTATTAGATGCACAAATGGAAACAGGTACACCTTATTTAGTTTATAAAGATGCTGCAAATAACAAATCCAATCAAAAAAATATAGGTACGATTAAATCCAGTAATTTGTGTTCGGAGATTATTGAATATTCGGATCATAATGAATCTGCGGTATGTAATCTGGCTAGTATTGCGGTTCCGGCGTTTGTAGAAGAGAAAGACGGTGAAATTGTGTATAATTATGATAAATTACATAATGTGGCAAAAGTGGTTACAAATAACTTGAATAATATTATTGACATAAATTTCTATCCAACAGAAAAAACAAAACGAAGTAATATGAGACATCGCCCTATTGGTATTGGTATTCAAGGTTTGGCGGACGTGTTTATTAAAATGAATATTTCATTTGGAAGTCAACAATCCATTGAAATAAATAAACGCATTTTTGAAACCATTTATCATGCAGCATTAGAACAATCCAATGAGATTGCAATGGAGCGATATCATAAAATAAAGAATACAGATGATAAATCTGTGCATAAATTATTTAATGAGTTTGAGAATAATCTGCGCGAAGAATTGTTGGATATGAATACGACAATTGGAAGTTACAGTACATTTATGGGTTCACCTGCTTCTCAAGGTATATTGCAGTATGATATGTGGAACGTTACCCCGAGTGATCGTTATGATTGGAATGGGCTTAAAGAGTCTATTAAAACCTATGGTATTCGTAATTCTTTATTATTAGCGCCTATGCCTACTGCCTCTACGTCACAGATATTAGGTTATAATGAATGTATTGAGCCGATTACTAGTAATATTTATAATAGACGTACAATTGCAGGGGAGTTTATTTTGGCAAATAAATATTTAATGAAAGATTTGATGGATTTAAATTTATGGAATGAGAAAATAAAAAACCATATTATTGCAAACAATGGATCTATACAAAACATGGAAGTCATTCCTATTGAGGTTAGGGAGAAATACAAAACGGTTTGGGAAATTCCGATGAAGACGCTTATTGATATGGCGGCAGATCGCGGAGCATATATTTGTCAAAGCCAGAGTTTGAATTTGTGGATTGAAGAACCCAAATACTCTACACTAACCTCTATGCATTTTCATTCCTGGTCAAAAGGTTTGAAAACGGGTATTTATTATTTGAGAAGACGGGCCAGACACCAAGCACAACAATTCACAATTGAACCCGAAAAGGTTGAAAAAAATGATTTGGAAGACGTGGAAGACGAAATCTGTGAAATGTGTTCGGCATAAAAAAACAATTCTACACTATATACACTTGATAATATATCCTTATATTATCAATTATCAACCACGCTCTTATCATCTATATTGTGTCTCATTTTTAAATAACATCGCAGACACGCTTTTACATCTACCATTGAATTATGTAGACCGGTAATCGGTTCAGTTGGGTTTAGATGTGTATATAATTCTTTTAATGAGGGCCATTTTTTCTTGTCTTTTTTCCCATCGGGTGATGCGTGATAAATGTTACATAAGTCGGTACCTTTTTTCATTGTACAATATCTATCTATTCCATGCACGCGTTCGTACATTGTATTGAATGTCATAAAACAATAAGATGCACTTTTCATTAATTTTTCACGATTTCTTTCTAATTCTACTTGGATCATCTTTTCATCAAAATCTATGTTATGGGCAACGAGTCCTTCGCAGAACATATATGCTTCGTAGAACTTCTCCAAAACCACACAGATATCTCTTCCCTCGTCTCTACATTTCGCCTTTGTTATTTTTGTTATTTCTACCACCTTTTCCGGAATTACAACATCTTCTTCCAAACGCACATAACTATCATATTCCAAAATGACTTTTCTTTGTGATAAATCGTATACTGCAAAACTCAATTGAATTATATGCGGATATTGTGATATAGGCGTCGGTGTCGTTTTACTCTGTCTTGGTAATAATCCAGTTGTCTCCACATCAAATACCAAGAACTTTGTTCGCAATGGAGGTGCGGGCACCGAATATGTTAACTCTTTATTGTCTGTCATTTTACTGTACACTCCTAACAAAACATACTTCAATTTTATACAATTTGAACGTCATATAACTTCTCACATACACTGCGAATATAACTGTACTTACTGTATATCCGATCCAATGGCTCATTCTTTATACTATCTATCAATACATAATTATCTAAAAATTCCGTTTCGTATATTTTATGTATATCGTACCCGACAATCGTTTTTAAAAAAGTATCGTGCAAAAATATTTCAATATTATTATTCACAAACCTTTCCCAATTTTTCACATAACCACTCCATTCATCCGATTCTTTATTCGGTGGTTTTGAATTTAATGTATATAAATCTTGTTTTGACTTTATAAATGCTGTTACGGAATTAGAATTATCTTCTATTCTGTAATTGTAATAGTGGTCTTTTATTTGTACAAAAACAATATTATTATTTTTTCTACGTAAATATTCTGCAAATAATACATCGCAGCATTTATGGTTTATAATATCTGGTTCCTCTTTCACTATTTTATAAAAATCATTTAAAATGTCTATTGACACCATATAACTCCAGTATTCTTGTCTTCGTTTTTTATGATTTTCATCCACACTCTCATAGACTCCACCTAAAATTAAATCGGAATCCCGTAAATCCTCTGTTGCCTTTGTTATACATTGCGCAAAATGGGATGTTCTCTCTATATGATAGGTATCATCGTCGTCGCAAAACAAAATCCATTTATGGTTTTTTCCAAATGTATCAAGTAAATAATTGTAATGTTTCATTTGTGAGGTTTTTTCATTTTGAAGACATATATTTAGGAAGTCACAACTTGCAACGAACGCTTTTATAGCAATTAATACATTATCAAACACGTCTTGTGAACTTACGGATATTGATATGTATACATATACTCTCATTCTTTGATTTATTAGAGAACCAATGCATTCTGTTAAATAGGGTATCCTTTCTTTATTTGAAATATGCGAAGCTACAAAAATACAATAATCTTTCGGATTTATTTCCATTAAATTGTATATCTATTAAATTTTATATTCTAATTTATTGGAATTTAAAAATAATCATATATTATATTATATTTATGGCAGAAACTTCTGGAGAACAATTAGTTTTTGTATTTCAATTAACAAATAAATTTTCTGTGAAAGACTTGAAAGAACCTATTTTATTAATTGCTGATAACACTTTACCTGTAAATCATGATTATAATCATATTATTAAGCATGAAAAAGATACAGACAATACTTTACAAAACCTTAAAATTACAAACGCATTTTCATTATCAGACCAAAAGATTACAGAAGATGTTACTAGTGAACGGACAGAAATAAACAATACTGGATTTATATTAATTTATAGTAAAAATCAAGAACATAAAGGTCTTTTAACAGCTGGCAATATCATTATAGAAGGCAACGGAAATCTAACATATAGATCAGATTTGGAAGTGGTTGATATTAGCAAACTTATAAGTTATGAGATTTTAACTGAATTACCTAAAGACTTTAATAGCAGTTTGAAAGAATTAAAGGACAAATTAATTAGTTTAAAACAAAACGATAAAATATCAAAAAATAAAGCTAATAAAGTTGAATCTGGTGAAAATACAGATGATGCTGGTGATATTCAAGACGTGACCATTTTATTTAAACAAGTAATTACTGAATTTATCTCATTAACAGAAAAAATATTGAATATTTCTAGTTTCAAAAAATTTATTTCATTTAATGAAAAGAATTATAACGAAGTATTAAATAAATTAGGACAGACAGCAGCTAAAAAAGGGATAGTACAAGATTTGAATACATATTATAGTAAGAACAAAGATATGATAGAAAACGTTTGGAAAAATGTAGATTTTAAAGGATTTCAAAAGTATAATAAAGAAACCGTGCGTGGAAAAAATCCACTCTTGCAATCTGTGTATGAAGATTTAATTTACACAGGTACCAAAGATAAAGATCAAGAAGACGAAGATAAGGATATTTTTTTTAAAAGTGGTAGTTATAAAGGAGATAATAATTACCAAGTTATTTTAAAAAAGTTTACAGAATATTTGTATAGGTTTAAAAACAAAAGTGCTATGTTCAGTGGAAACAATAAATCGCAATCTGAAACTATGAACTTTTTATATACTGTTATTAACAATCATTATGACAAATTACAAGACTTTGTTGATAGTAATATTTTAACTGATATTAATGGTGGTGGTGATAACCAACAAAACCAATTTCCACGTGCAATTAATACTATGGTTCGTAATATAATGAAAACAAATATCCTAACGTTTGTAAAAATAAGAAATACTCAACATAATGACGGAACCTATAATCAACGAATGGATATTCAAGTAAACAATGATAGCAGGCCGAAACATTTATTATTACAATATAATGATGATAATTTACCATATTACAAAAAAGATGGTGGCAGTTTTATTTCTGATATTGATGTTTCTAAACATGGTGATAAATTTAAACAATCTGGAAACGGTTTTAAAGTTAACAAATATGACAAAAAATATTTATTTGGTGAATTTACACAAGTATTTACTCCTGACCTCAACAATGATGCTATTGCAGAAAGAATGAATATTATCAAAGATAATCTTATATCGGATGATCCAAAACCCGTGTTTTTAATGGGATACGGCGCAAGTGGTGCCGGTAAGACAAGTACACTTATTTATAATAATAAAGATAAGACCGACGGTGTTCTTATTAAACTATGTAACCAGATTGGGAGTACGTATCCAAACATGGAAGTCCAATACAGAGAATTTTATGATTCAGATATGTGCAAGCAAGGTGATAAGTGTGAAGAAAACGATTCAGGAAAAGGTAAAACATTTACAGAAACCCCTGTTGGTGGCAATGAAACAGCTGTGTTTGAATTTAAAGATAAACAATACAAATTGAGCGAAGAATTTAACCATATAAATCATCATCAATTTAGAATTGAAAAATTAAAGGGAGAAACGGGTCAAGAGGGAAATAAAATTACTTTTCCAAAAGAAACGACATTGGGCGAAGTACTGATTTATTTAATTGATACTGACCGTCATGTAAAAGCAACTACCAATAATCCTAATAGTTCTCGTAGTCATTCTCTTATTCTTGTAAAATTTTCAAATAACACCAATAGCAAAATTGCTAATTTGATAGTTGGTGATTTCGCCGGTGTTGAAAATGAATTTGATTGTAATAATCCAAAAGTAGAAGAAGAATTTATGGATATAGTATCAGATAAACCTGATGAAAATGGGAAACCCCAAAGATTTTATAAAGCAGAACATAAAGGCAATTTACTTGATCCTATTGGACTTTATGAGATTGCCAATAAATTTCAAGGTGGTGGAACTGAAGAACAGGACGATCAGTTGCCGTTAATTAAACCAGATAATCTAGGAAACAGTTTTAATGTGTCTAGAGAGATATGGGAAAATGCTGGATATGACATATTGAATAAATTTAATGAAAACACGTTTTCTATATTTGCCAAACTGTTTATTAAAGAAGATAATAAAGAATATTCTGTATTGAAACCTGAAGAGTATACAAATTTGCTTCATTCTTTTTACAATTATAAATTCGCGAATAGTAAACCATATAGTGATTCTAATAAAAATTATTCTAAATTAGTTGATACTACTGGTGAAATTGATGCATTTGTAACCGCATTTGAAGAATATAAAGAATTTACTTCCAATGCCGACCTAATACAAAGAAAACAATCTGATTACAACAAATTTAAAGGTGTTTTAACGG
>Ga0181568_10006353_pt1 | contig 10330 bp, 9 predicted proteins | sample 101ome_20_FD_133758 | JGI IMG/M metagenome (GOLD analysis project Ga0181568, IMG submission 133758) | Coastal salt marsh microbial communities from the Groves Creek Marsh, Skidaway Island, Georgia - 101404AT metaG (megahit assembly) | ecosystem: Environmental > Aquatic > Marine > Intertidal zone...
CAACTTCCGAACGGCCTCGACGCGACCCTCGCCATCCTCGGAGCGGGTGTGGTCGGTGTGTGCACCGTGGCGGTCAACACCCGCTATTCCGGGGCCGAGGCCGAGGACCTCATCCGACGGTCCGGGGCCAGGCGGGTGCCGCCACCATCCGCGAGCACGACCGCTCCGCGCGACCCGGACAACACCGACCTCGCCGAGGCCCCCTTTGTGGTGTTCACCACCTCGGGAACGACGAGCACACCGAAGATGGTGTTGCACCATCAGCGGAGCATCGTCGACCACGCCCACGATGTCGTCGGCCGGTTCGGTCTCACAGCCGACGACGTCGTGCTCGTCGTGCTACCGCTGTGCGGCACCTTCGGCCTGACGTCGATGATGGGAGCCCTCGCCGCCGACGCCACCGTCATCGTCGAAGCCTTCGATGCTGAGGCGACCGCCGCCACCATCGAGCGCGAGCGGGTCACCTGCATGAACGGCAGCGACGACATGTTCCACCGGCTGCTCGAGACCGGGCGCGATCTGTCAAGCGTGCGTCTCGGCGGTTACGCCCGGTTCAACTCGAGCCTCACCGATCTCGTCGAACGAGGTGACCGGGCGGGCATGACACTCACCGGTCTCTACGGGATGAGCGAGGTGCAGGCCCTGTTCTCGCTCCGCGACCCGGATGGCCCGGCCGCGCAGCGCTGCCGGCCCGGTGGCACCCTCACCTCAGCAGCAGCCTCGTATCGGATCGTCGACGGCGAGTTGCAGGTGCGGGGCCCGAGCCTCTTCGCCGGCTACCTCGCCGAGGGCGGTGACGCCATCGACGACGAGTTGACCGGTCGACACCTCGACGGCGGCTGGTTCCGAACCGGTGATCTCGCGACCGCCGACGACGACCGCACCTTCCACTACGAGTCACGACTCGGCGACGTCCTCCGTCTCGGCGGGTTCCTCGTCGCCCCCGAGGAGATCATCGAGGTGATCACCTCGCTTCCGGACATCCGCGAAGCGCAGGTGGTCGCCGTGGAGCGGCCCGGCGGCACCCGACCGGTCGCCTTCGTGATCACCGGCAGCGGTGAGGAGGCCGACGCCGAGGCCGTCATCGCCACCTGCCGGGATCGACTCGCCCGCTACAAGGCGCCGGTCGCGGTGTTGACCGTGCACGAGTTCCCGGTGACCGACGGCCCGAACGGGGTGAAGGTGCGACTGACCGAGTTGCGCGACATAGCCGCCGCCGCGCTCAGCGACGACTGACGACCCTCAGCCCGAAGTCGAGCGGGAGAACTTCCGGGTGGCCAGCGCCGAGAACACGGCGATGAGTCCCACCGACCACGCCAGCGACCACCAGGCGTCGTTGCCGACCGGGTTGCCGTTGTAGAGGGCGCGGGCCGCGTCGGTGACGAGGGTGAACGGGTTCGCGTCCGCGACCGGTCGCAGCCATCCGGGCATCGTCGACGGATCGACGAAGGCCGAGGAGACGAAGGTCAGCGGGAACATCCAGATGAACCCCGCCGAGTTGGCGGCCTCGACGGAGGTGACGCTCAACCCGATGATCGCCTGCACCCAACTCAGCGCATAGCTGAAGAGCACCAGCAGCACCGTCGCGACCACCGCGTTCCATGCCCCGCCGGTGAAGCGAAAGCCGATGGCCAACGCCACGACGATCATCACCGCGAAGGTGAACAGGTTGCGGACGAGATCCGACACGGTGCGCCCGACGATCACCGCCGAGCGGCTCATCGGCAGCGACCTCAACCGATCGACCAGACCCTTCTGGAGGTCATCGGCGAGACCGATGCCGGTGAAGGCGGAGCCGAAGACGAGGGTCTGGGCGAAGATCCCGGGCATGAGGAACTGGTCGTAGTCGTCGAATCCGGGGATCACGATCGACCCGCCGAAGACATAGACGAAGAGCACCAGGAACATGATCGGCTGGATCGCGGCGAAGATCAGCAGCTCGATGTTGCGGGGGATGATGCGGAGATGGCGCTCCGCCTCGACCCAGGAGTCGCGGAGCATCCATACCACCCGACGCATCACGACTCCTCCTCCCCGGCCGCGTGACCGGTGAGCACCAGGAACACGTCGTCGAGCGACGGCTTGCGGACCTCCACGTCGAGGACGTCCACACCGGCATCATCAAGAGCGCGGATCACCCCGGGCACCACGCCGTCACCGGCGGTGATGGGCGCCGTGAACCCGACATCGTCGGCGTCGACATCGACGGGACCGGTGCACAGCGGCGTGAGCGCGCCGAGCGCCCGGTCGCGGTTCTCCGGACGGGCGATACGGACGCTGAGCAAGGCGCCACCGATACGGGCCTTGAGTTGCTCGGGGGTGCCCTCCGCGATGACCCGCCCGTGATCGATCACCACGATCTGCTCAGCGAGGCGATCGGCCTCCTCGAGATACTGGGTGGTCAGCAACACCGTCGTGCCGTCGGCCGCCAACTCGGAGATCACGTCCCACATACCGAGACGGCTGCGCGGGTCGAGCCCAGTGGTGGGCTCATCGAGGAACAGGACCGATGGCTCGGCGATGAGGCTCATCGCGATGTCGAGGCGCCGACGCATGCCGCCCGAGAAGCCCTTCACCACCCGGTCGGCGGCATCGGCGAGGTCGAACCGCTCGAGCAGTTCGGAGGCGCGCTCCCTGACCCGCGGTCGCGGGAGATGGAAGAGACGGCCGACGTAGTCGAGGTTCTCGCGGGCGGTGAGGCGCTCCTCGACAGCGGCGTACTGGCCGGTCAGACCGATCCGTTGACGCACCGCGTGAGGATCGGCGACCACATCGATGCCGTCGATGCGCGCCTCACCGGCATCGGGCGTGAGCAGGGTGGTGAGCACCCGGACCGAGGTCGTCTTGCCGGCGCCGTTCGGACCGAGCAGGCCATAGACGGCACCGGTGGGAACGCTGAGGTCGACCCCATCGAGGGCGACGGTGTCGCCGAAGCGCTTGACCACGCCGCGCATCTCGACGGCGGGGCTCTGCGACATGGTCACTGTCTACCGGTGATGGCACCGAGAGTGACGTACGGAGACGGGCGTCACCTCGCGCGAACGGTCAGACCCCGCGGGCCGCGTTGTCGAACCGGGTGTACTGGCCGAGGAACACGAGTCGCTTGGTGCCGATCGGGCCCGACCGGTGCTTGGCAACGATGACCTCCGCCGAGCCCTTGTCGGGTGAGTCGGGGTTGTAGACCTCGTCGCGGTACAGGAACATCACGACGTCGGCGTCCTGCTCGAGGGAGCCCGACTCGCGCAGGTCAGCGAGCATCGGTCGCTTGTCGGAGCGCTCCTCGAGACGTCGACTCAACTGGCTGAGCGCCAGGATCGGGACCTCCAACTCACGGGCGAGGATCTTCAGGTTCCTCGAGATCTCCGACACCTCGAGTTGGCGGTTCTCGACGTAACCGCCGCTCGTCATCAGTTGGAGGTAGTCGATGACGATCAACGAGAGGCCACCGGCCTTCGCCTTCAGGCGCCGTGCCTTGGCGCGGATCTCCATGACGGTCACACGCGGGTTGTCATCGAGGTAGAGCGGGACCTCGAGCCGGCCGATCGCCTTGCCGATCCGGCTCCACTCGGTGTCCTGGAGTTTGCCGGTGCGGAGCTTCGACGAGTCGACGCGAGCCTCGCTGGAGAGCACGCGCTGGGTGAGTTCCTGGTGGCCCATCTCGAGTGAGAAGACCATGACCGGCTTGTCGGAAGCCCGCGCGACATGCGTCGCGACGTTCAGCCCGAACGCGGTCTTGCCCATGGCGGGGCGCGCCCCGACGATGTAGAGGGCGCTCGGCTGCAACCCGGAGAGGATCTCATCGAGATCGTTGAAACCCGTCGGGACCCCGGTGACGGTGTCACCTCGCTCGTAGGCGTTCTGGATGTACTCCATCACCTCGTCGAAGAGGTCCTCGAGTGGACGGGTGGTGTCGGTGACCCGGTCCTCGGCCACCTGGAACACCCGAGTCTCCGCCTCGTCGAGGGCCTTGGTCACGTCGTCGGGCTCGCCGTAGGCGATCTCGGCGATGTCGCCGGCGACATGGATGAGACGACGGAGCATCGCCGTGTCCTGGACGATCTTCGCGTAGTGCCCGACGCTCGAGATGGCCGGCGTGGTGTTCTGCAACTCGACGAGACCCTCGATGCCGCCGACCTCGTCGAGCAGTCCGTGACGTCGCAACTCGTCGGCGACGGTCACGGTGTCGGCCGGGTTGCCCGCCGAGAACAGCGCGCGGATCGCGTCGTAGATGTGCTGGTGGGCCGGTCGGTAGAAGTCGTCCGAGTTCAGACCCTGCTCGGAGACCGCCGCCATCGCCTCCGGGGCGAGGAGGAGGGCACCGAGGACTGACTCCTCGGCCTGCAGGTTGTGCGGAGGGACTCGGCCCGCCGATCCACGGGGACGGTTGTCCACACGACGGTCCCGACCGCGAGATGAACGGCGGATAGGAACCGGTGAATCCCCGGTGAAGTCGTCATCGTCGAGTGGGGGGAAGGGTGATTCGTCGGACATCAGATCACCACTCTTCCAGCACAGGCCTGTGGGAAGGAAGGGGCAAAACCCTGTGGATTACCCTGTGGACAACTCGGTCGAGAGCGCGTGGGAGGGCGAACCCGGACCCGAGATCTGGGAGCGTCGGCCCGGGGTCGGCGCCACCGGAGGTGGTGCCGACCCCACCGAACATCAGGCCGGGGACACCTCGATGGTGACCGGGAAGGACACCTCGGGGTGGAGGACCGCGCGGACGACGTGCTGTCCCACGGTCTTGATCTGCTCGTCGATCTCGAGCTGCTTGCGGTCGATCTCGACCGACGTCTGCTCGGCGATCGCCGTCGCGATGTCGGCCGCGGTGATCGAGCCGAAGAGCTTGCCCTCGGCACCGGCCTTCGCGGTGAGCGCGATGACCGTGGGCACCAGGGTGGAGGCCACGGTCTGGGCGGCCTCGCGATCGCTGGCATCGCGGAGATCGCGAGCGCGACGCATCTTGGCGGCCTGTTCCACGGCGCCGTCGGTGGCGACGATCGCCTTCCCCTGCGGGAGGAGGTAGTTGCGGGCATAGCCGTCGGCGACATCGATGATGTCGCCACGCTTGCCGACGCCCTGCATGTCAGCGCGGAGGATCAACTTCATGATCAGACCTCCTCGGACTCGGTGGCGACGGCGGCCACTTCGGCCTGGTCGTCCACGGTCTCGTCGGTGGACTCGATGTTGCTCTCCTCGACCGGCGCGCTCGAGGTGTCGCGGGTGTCGACATCGCTCGGACGGCCACGGCGGTCGCCGTCGCGGCCGCGGCCCTGCCGCCCGGTGGAGGCGACGCGACGCGCGTACGGAAGCAGCCCCATCTCACGGGCGATCTTGATGGCGTTCGCCACCTCGCGCTGCTGCTGCACGTCGTTGCCGCTGAGGCGCTGACCGCGGATCTTGCCGCGATCGCTCATGAAACGGGTGAGGAGGTCGACGTCCTTGTAGTCGACGTACTCGACCTTCTCGATGACGAGCGGGCTGGTCTTCTTCTTGAACTTGCGGGGGTTCGCGTCGCGGTTGCGCGCGCCACGCTGAGGCTTCTTCGCCATGTCGGATTCTCCTGATCGATTCGGGTGAGAGGGGTTGTCAGAACGGTTCTTCGTCGCCGTAGACGGGATCGGGGGCACGGCCGCCGCCGGAGGAACCTCCGGAGGAGCCACCTGAACCACCGCCGAAGTCGCCGGAGCGCTCGGTGCGCTCGACCTGGGCGGTAGCCCACCGGAGGCTGGGGCCGACCTCGTCGGCGATGACCTCGACGACCGAGCGCTTCTCGCCGTCGTTGGTCTCCCAGCTGCGCTGCTCGAGGCGGCCGGCGACGATGCACCGGCTCCCCTTGGAGAGGGTGGCGGCGGCGTTCTCGCCGAGGTCGCCCCAACACACGATGTTGAAGAAGGAGACCTGCTCCTGCCACTCCCCGTTGACCTGGTAGCGACGGTTCACCGCAAGCCCGAAGCTCGCGACGCCGCGTCCGCCGGTGGTGAACCGGAGTTCGGGGTCACGGGTGAGGTTCCCGATGAGGGTGATGCTGTTCGATGCCATGTTCGGCTCCCTTCGTGATGCCGCGTCAGGCGGCAGCCGTCATGCCGCGGCGCTCGGCCTCGGCCTCGGGCAGACGGATCAGTTTGTGGCGGACGACGTCGTCGGCGAGACGGAGTGAACGCTCGAGTTCATCGAGGGAGCCCGCCGGGGCCACGCACTCGATGACGAAGTAGTACCCGGTCTCCTTCTTGTTGATCGGGTAGGCGAAGGGGCGCTTGCCCCACCAGTCGGGCTTGCCGTGGACCGAACCACCGGCGGCTGAGATCGCCTCGGTGGCGGTCTTGACCCAGGACTGGGCGACGGGTTCGTCGACGTCGGTGTCGACGATCACCATGAGTTCATAGGCACGCATCATCTGCTGCGTTGCTCCCTTCGGACGTGGCCCTCTCGGACCGTGGCCCCGGCGACTCGGCGGACGGGGCAGGGTGGATATGTCGTCGGCAGGGTATCGAACGCCGGACCGAATCGCTCATGGGCACCATCCTCGATCCGGGGTGTGACACTCGCGTTCGGGGCGACGGCCTCAACCGGAACAGGGTCGGTCGGTGACCCGGAGAGTCGACCCCTCACCGATGCCGAGCGCGGCGAGGCCGCCCAGCGGCGCCTCCACCGCCCACCGGTACCCAGCCGCCGTCGGATACCGCTCGCACTCAGGTGTCGTGCACGGGGTCATGTCGTGGGCCCCCAGATACTCGCCGACGGCGTCGAAGTAGGCGATCGAGAGCGGGATGACCGTGTTCTTCATCCAGAACTGCCCGCTCACCGGCGTCTCCTGGACGAACACCATCGCCTCGGCCGCGCCGAAACCGGTCACCTCCATCATCCCCCTCGCCCGACGCTCCGGAGTGTCAGCGATCCACATGCAACTCTCCCGCATCGACCCGTCGGCCTCGGCCACCTCGACCGTCGACGACTCGAAACCCGTCGGCCCGGACGATGACCCATCGGGTGATTCAGCGGTGGCGCACCCGAGCAGGATGGCCGAGACCAACCCGAGCGCTCCGAACCACCGCGAGGTCACAACGGGAGGACGCGCAGCAGGTGGTGCCATCGACACTCCGTGCAGGCCTCCACCACGTAGGCGCGGAGCTCACGCCCAGTCATCGAGAGCTGTCGGAGCTCTTTGGCGCTCGACACGCACCGGCCGTGCGCGGGCAGCCGATGACCGAAGACGTACGTCACCAGCCGAAGGCGAGCCTCCTCGCAGATCGGGCAGTCCGTCTCGGTCTCGGTGCCGACATTGCGAGCCGCCCGAATGAGCTCGGGATGGGCGTCGCAGACCTCGTCCCGACGAAGACGGCCAAGGCGAACCTGATTGACGAGCATCCGCCTCGCCAGACGGTGATCCACGATCCCGCCGCGGTCCGGAGAACCGCGAAGCGCGCCAACCGAGAACGACATGGGCGCAGGGTAACCCAACGACCGACAGGCACGCCGAGGCGATCTCCTCGACGTCGCTCAGCCCCCGACGCCCTCGCGGACGATGATCTCCGCCGGCCGCGGCCGGCCGAAGAGGTAGCCCTGACCGCGGTCGCAGTTCAGCTCGCGCAACCTCGAGAGCTGGAGCGGCGACTCCACTCCCTCGGCGACGACCGTGACCCCGAGCGACCGACCAAGCTGCACCACCGCCTCAACGATCGTGGAGTCATCGTCATCGATGCCGAGGCCGGCCACGAATGAGCGGTCGATCTTGATCGCCTCGACCGGGAACCGCTTGAGATACGTGAGTGACGAGTACCCGGTGCCGAAGTCATCGACCGCGATGTGCACCCCCAGTTGCTCCACCTCGCGCAACGCCGTGGTCGCCGCTCGCGCGTCGGTGAGCAACGCGGTCTCGGTGATCTCGAACCAGAGCGAATCCGCATCGATCCCGGAGTCCTGCAGTGCCTCGGCGACCCGAGCCGGGAAACTCGGATCCACCAGCTGCCGGCTCCCGACATTGACCGAGATGGAGCCCGAGGCGAAGTCGAGACCCTCCTCCCGCCAGGCCGCGAGCTGCGACAGCGACGACCGCAGCATCGCCGCTCCGAGCTCAACCAGGAGGCCCGAGTCCTCCGCGAAGGCCAGGAAGTGCGCGGGGGTGAGAAGCCCCCGATCCGGATGCAGCCACCTGGCCAGCACCTCGAAACCGGTGGTGCGCCCCGATGCGAGATCAACGATCGGCTGGAAGTACGGCACGATCTCGCCGCGCTCGATACCGCGACGCAACTCCCCCGCCGTGCGGAGGTCGGCCACCTTCGCCTCATGTCCACCGGCCTCGAAGGCCTCGACGCAGTCACGGCCTCGGGCCTTGGCGCGGTACATGGCTGCATCGGCGTCGCGCAGCATCTCCCCCGGGGTCATCCCGGCGTCGTGGTTCGTCGAGTAACCGACGCTCGCCGTCACGAAGAGCTCGTTGTCCCCGATCGTGATCGGAGGGTGCACCGCCGCCCGCAGACGCTCGGCGGCCACCGCCGCATCGACCGCCCGACCGCGCCCGTCGAGCACCACGACGAACTCATCCCCGCCGAACCGGGCGAGCACGTCACCCTCGCGCACCGCGGTCTGCAGACGCCTCGACACCTCCTGGAGGAGCTCGTCGCCGATCACATGGCCGAGGCTGTCGTTCACCACCTTGAAGTGGTCGAGGTCGATGAAGAGGATCCCCACCGCCGAGGGCTGGGCCCCGGCGAGTCGCTGCTCGAGGATGCTCATGAGATAGGCCCGGTTCGGCAGCCGGGTGAGCTCATCGTGACGGGCGGCGTGCTGGAGTTGCTCCGCGGTACGACGCTGCTCGGTGACATCCTCGATGTGGTTGATGGCGAGCAGCACCCCGTCGTCCTCGGAGACCGACACCCGGGTACGGGCCCACACCCAGGAGTTGTCCCGACGGCGGAACCGTTGGTCGAGTCGGTACGAGTCGACCAGTCCGAGTTCGAGGCGCGCCCGGTGGGGCTGGGCCTGCCGGACGTCATCAGGATGGGTGAACTCGCGCAGTGTGCGACCGACGAGGTCGACGACCGAGCGTTCGAGCATGTCGGCGAGCGACTGGTTGGCGTCGACGATCCGGCCGTCGTCGAGTCGCACGAGCGCCATGCCGGTCGGGGCCGACTGGAACGCCTGTTGGAAACGATGGCGAGCCTGGTCGAGGGCCTCCCGCTCCTCCACCCCGCGCGCCCGATCCGTCCAACGCAACAGCAGGGTGTCGTCGGCACCGTGGTGCACGGTGATCGCCACCTCGACGTGCGCGCCGTCGGGACGCTCGACGCGGGCCTCCAACGCGACGTGCTCGATCTCGCCCCCATCGGAGGAGGTGACATCCATCGCGAGCCAGTCGGCGAGCACACCCTGATCGGCGTCGACCAGCACCGTGTCGGCGTCGACCCCCACCAGATCGTCGGCCTCGCGACCGAGGAGGGCGCACGCCGACCGGTTCACCACCAGGATCCTCCCGGTCGAGTCGACCTCCATGACCGCCTCCGGCAGCGCGTCGAGCAGGTGCCGGGCCGGGTCGCGAGACCGGCCGGTCAGTTCACGGTGACTCGACCACCATCCGAGGGCGAGGACCAACAGCACCGCTCCACCGGCGATCGCGACACCCAGCGCCACCTCATCGGCGACGATGAGCGCCGGGGCCGATGCGAGCGACGGACTCATCTCCAGCCGACCATCGGGGTCACCCGCGCTGCCCCGCGAACCACTGGTCGAGGCGCGCCCTGATCTCGGCGTCGCCGATGAGGCCCTCCTCCAGACGGATGTCGAGAAGATGCTCCAGAGCACGACCCACCACCGGTCCCGGCGGCACGCCGAGGTGCTCCATCACCTGAGCACCGTCGAGCTCGGGGCGCATCGCCGCCAGCTCCTCCGCCTCGGCCAACTCGACGATCCGCTCCTCGAGCTCATCCATACGCCGGGAGAGCGTCCGGGCCTTCTTCTCGTTGCGGGTCGTGCAGTCACAGCGCGTCAGGACGTTCAGTTCATTCAGCAGATCACCGGCGTCGCGCACATAACGACGGACGGCCGAGTCGCTCCAGCCGAGTCGGTAGGTGTGGAACCGGAGATGGAGTGCGACCAGGTCGACCACGGCCGCGACATCGTCGTTCGAATACCGGAGTTCGGTCATGCGACGCTTCGTCATCCGGGCGCCGACGGCGTCATGGTGATGGAAGGTCGTGCCCTTGCCCTCGGCGTAGCCACGGGTACGGGGTTTGCCGATGTCGTGGAACAACGCCGCCAGTCGGACCAATCGGAAGTCGAACTCGGGGCGGTCCTCGGGTTGTTCGCGGAGGGGACGCACGTTCTCGATGAC